>LULH01000190.1_pt1 | contig 15319 bp, 18 predicted proteins | sample 728201 | NCBI WGS metagenome assembly LULH01 (sample SAMN03860294, study PRJNA289734) | marine metagenome | biome: seawater column; feature: ocean; material: water; isolation source: Red Sea water column Station 169 - depth 100m | place: Saudi Arabia: Red Sea | collected 2011-10-15 | depth 100 m
CTCCATACAAAGTATATCGCAGTCGACGGGCACTGCTCGTGGTGCATTAGGACTGTCTCTGGTATCCAGGTCTCCAGTCCAGAGAATGGTGGCTTGTGGCGTTTTGATCTCTATCATTGCTGCACCAGGAATATGTCCCGCGGGGTGGAGCCTGCAGTTCCACTCACCTACTGAGAACCACTCGCCGAACTGGTGGGGGATCCATGAGTCCAGAGCTACCTCCATGTCCCTCTTGTCCCAAGCTAGCGGGTATCCCTCTATGTCAGAGACCTTGTATGTGTCTGACCACATTATCTCCGAAACGGCTGCAGTGAGGTCCGTACCATGGAGGAGAGTGCCATAGGTTGCTAGCCATGGAGCCATGCCGATGTGATCGATGTGTGCGTGTGTCATGATAGCATGCTTCACGGGTGGCGACTCGGATGGGTACCGAGGGGGCTTCGTTGGTGCTAGACCATAGTCTATGAGGACTCTAGTGCGGGCGCTGTCCTCGATAATACAGCCAACATTTCCTACCTCACCCGCACCTCCCAGGAAGTGGAATCGGATTCCCTTTTCAGGAGGATCATCTGGGTATGAGGAAGATGAGCCTGGAGTGTATAGGACCATGGGTTTCACTACAGGTCCTTGGGATATGAAGAAGACCCTCCCCCAACCCCCTTATTTCCACTCCATTATTCAGAGGTGAATTCCAAATTTCTTTTTGTGCTTGTAAACCATTATAGTTCGAAAGCGGAAGATCTTCTATTGGCTACCGAAGTCAACAAAATTCTATCAAAGATTCTCTAATTTCGGCTTGATCATCATTGTTCTAGTGGAACAAAGGGGGTCGGGGGTAACATTGAGGTCAGATTCAATGTGGCAGGAGCATGGGCAGGCAGGCGGGACTTCTGTTCGAAGTCGACGAGGATCGGTGTTTTGGCTGCGCTGCATGTGTGGCACTGTGCCCCGTGAACGCACTCACCCTCGAGGGATTACTTGCCATCGTGGATGAGCCTAGCTGCACTCACTGCGAGCACTGCATACCGGCATGCCCAGTTCACGCACTATCCCTAGTCAGAGATGAAAAGAACCCTGTCTATGGGGTGCTTGCATGATCAGACTGGTTATTCTCGGGGATAACCTCGCATCTCTATCTGGAGCAAATCACGCTTTGGATATGAATCCAGAAATGGAGATTCAGATCATTACTGAGAGGGCAGAGATAGGCCTCGTCGAGGAGACCCCCGGCCTGCTATCCTCTTGGCCGCCATGCCCTACCCACTGGATATCTGAAATGGGCTCTCAGACTCCCGAACCGACTTCTAAGGCTGTTCGAGGGTCCTGGCTTCAGAAGGCAATGGGGATACAGCTGGCGAAAAGAGGATGCATCTTCCATCTAAGGACCAGAATAATCACCATCTCAGATGATAGCATTGACTTCGTTGGAGCCGGGTCCATTGGGGAGGGTTCTCTAACCTTCGACTACCTTCTAGACTTCTGTAGCGATACCACTGGTCAGACCCAATGGTATGGGGCCGTCTGTAGGTCCGAGGACTCTCCAGACACGCTACTAAAAGGCTCTAGACCAGATGGAACTACAGAGGTTTGGAGCAGTCAAGAGCTAGAAAAAAACGGCAAGTGGATACAGACCATGATTTGGAGGGGGGAGGACCCTGACTCGTTTATCCAAGATCAGGTGGAGTTGGGGAAGGAACGCGCTGAAAGTGTTATTGAAACAATAATACAGAGCGCCTCTAGTGAGTAGGTAGTGCGCATGGGTCTGTTAAGCCAGTATATGTGTGAAAGAGCACAGGGGGCAAGGCACGCGATCGTTATCGATCCTGCCGACCAGTCGCCCGATGTAGCAGCCAATAGGGCTCTCGCAGCAGCGAACGCCGGCTCAGGGATGATTCTCGTCGGCGGTTCCTCGGATACGGATATGGAGAACGTTCACGCTACAATCGTCTCGATAAAGGAGGCACTAGAGCTAGTAACGTGGGCTTCAAGCCAGGACTCCGATTCAGATGAGAACCCCAGCCAGATTCCAGTTGTGCTATTCCCTCAGGGAGCCGCTGCACTCTCCCCTGCTGCAGATGGAATTACTTTCATGATGCTGATGAACTCCAAGGACCCCAGATTCCTAATCGGAGAGCAGGTTCGAGGGGCTCCATTCGTGAAGAAATCAGGAATTGAACCGGTTCCCATGGGATACCTCATATGCGAGCCAGGTGGTAAGGCGGGAGAGGTAGGAAAGGCGGATCTTATTGGATACGACGATCACGAAAGAGTGGCCGCATATTCCATGGCTGCAGAATTTCTAGGATTCAGATTGCTGTACCTCGAGGCTGGTAGCGGTTCTCAGCACCCTGTGAATCCTGATTTGATTAAGACTGCTCGTGAGTCTTGCGAACTTCCTATAATCGTAGGTGGTGGAATCAGAGACGCCGAGTCGGCAAGAGTCGCAGCTGAATCAGGAGCAGACTGGATTATCACCGGTAATATCACTGAGGAATATGATGATGCGAGTGAGCTTCAGGCAGTACTTACTGACCTAATAGACGGCATTGGGAGATGAACGAAACTCAGACACCCTCAAACCTGTAGCCGCGTCTCCACCAGCGTGCCTGAGGTCACCTGCCCCTGCTGCAACTCCGAGATGGATGCACATGGAGACGTTGTGGCTGGACACATGCACCACTGTAGCTACTGCTTTGGGATCCTGGCCAGCGACAGGTGGCTGAATGGAAATATCAGACAGACATCGCTGAGGAACCTTCGCAGCGGCGTTTTCAACGGTCAAAGCGCCGGCTACCGCTGTCCAACCTGCCAAGGTGAGATGGTCAAGGGGCCAGTCTCGACTAGCAAGGACTCGTCAATGGAGATTGACGGCTGCCTGAAGTGCGGCTCCATGTGGTTCGATAACAGGGAGATTGAACCGTTCTTCCCAGAGATTCAGGATCTATTGCCCGAGTCGGATAAGTCCGCGTCAAGATGGGATAAAGCACTCGTGACCCTTGTAGGAATTGCCGGCCTCCTAACAGGTTCACCCGCCGTCAAAGATGATGATGCAGAAATCTCCCAAGTCAGCGACTCAGAGGAGTGAAACACCCCTATGTATTGGATAGGCGCTCGATTTGCGCCTCCATATCCAGAACAAGCAGTAGCAACTCCTCCTCGTTCCTCAGAAGCCTTGCATTCTCCTCCTGGAGCTCTGTGAGCCTGTCAGCATCTGCCTCAGCCCCCATTCTACGCGCCTTCTCGTTTTCCATCATCCCCTCCAACTGCCTTACCCTCGAGTCAGCGACCCTCAGCCTCTCCTCCAAATCACTCACCAGCGCTCCGTCGGTACCCGAACCCTTCGCTACCAACTCTGCCTCCCTCACCCTTCGCCTGAGGCTTGCAATCTCCCCTTCCAGACGAATCATATCGTCCCATCTGGATACAACCTCGTCTACAAGCCTCCCCCTGGGTATGTCTTCCAAACGCTCCCGAAGGCCACGTCCATCATCCTTCGAGGGAGTGTTCACGGTCATACTGGCTCGGAACTAACCAAACCCACGCTCACTTGAACCTTGAGGAACGACTCACCCGCTTCGGTTAAATCGGGACCCTATCTCGGCCGCGCCATGAAGGCATTCAGAGCGACGGGCTCGTTCAGAGCGGGGAAGAGGGATCAACCATACTCAGTCGATGTGGTAGCTGCAAACAAGGACGATGCTATGGAACGAGTGCTATCCAACTTTGGAAGCAGACATAGGGTTACTAGGCGATTCGTTGTAATCGATGACTTATCCGAGATAGACCCTTCCGAATCGACAGCACCCAGGGTGATAGCTCACTTCGGAACATCTTCTGACTACAGGAGAACCAAACCCAAGGCCGAGGAAGAGTAAGAGGCCATTCGTAAGTTTCTCCGTACTTAACTGGGCAATTGTGAAAGGGGGCGCTCTGGAGGCGATAATATGAAGAAGTGGGCGATGCGGCAATATTGGCGTATCCAGCAAAGCCAAGCAATGATCAGTTTGGGCTTCTGGACGGCAACAATCACTCTACTGGTGTGGCCCTATGTTTCATGGAGATTTGACTCGGATGAGACCCTTCTATTCATCCCTATGACATACGTCGGCCTGATTTCCATAGCCGTCCTAGTTCTTGGTATTGTACTGATTGCGGGCTTCTCATATGACGTGACATTCGGTCTTTGGAGAGACCACATCACAGTAAATCAAGAGAGGAATCCATTCTCGACATACAAGCTGAACCCAACCTGGGGCATAGTGATCGCACAGACAAATGAGATACTTCGCAGAGTTGCTCCGGAGGACGAGGAGGTTCAGAGGTACTGCAAGTTTGTAGACAGGATGCTCGATTGGAACTCGAGAGAGGAGATTTGGGCTAGGGCTATGTCCTCTTGGAAGGACATCATGGGAGACGAGGACCCGTTCCTCTTCTACTTGAGTGAAGAAGCGAGGAAAGACCTCGATGAATCAGCTGACAGCCTCGAAGACTTCTAGGGAGGGCCCTATGCAATTCGATCACCTTGAAATCGTAGGAATCGCCATCGAGGCCGGACTGTCAATAATGGACATCTACGACTCATCGGGTCAGATCGAGGTGCAGTCTAAGGACGACGACTCTCCGCTCACCAAAGCAGACATAGCCGCGCACAAGACCATCATTAGAGGCCTGGCCACCATCTATCCAGAAGTTCCCGTGGTCTCCGAAGAGGGAAGGGTAGGTGACCCAAAAAAAAGTGAATTAGCATGGCTCGTAGACCCTCTTGATGGAACCAAGGAGTTCATCAAGAGAAATGGGATGTTCACTGTTAACATCGCTCTGATGAAGAGGATGGGTCCCCTATGGAAGCCAATTTTCGGAGTAGTCCACGCCCCTGTGAGTAGAACGACATGGCTCGGGGGAATTGATGTTCCAGCAACTAGGATCACCGACGCAGAGACCTCAGAAATCTCCGTAAATAGACAGACAAACACCCAAACACGGCTCGTAGCAAGTGGAAGCCACCGAGCAGAAAGGGATGAGAAATTCGCGAAGGAAATAGGAGAACACGAACTTGTGAGAATGGGCTCATCCCTCAAGGCATGCGTCGTTGCAGAAGGCTCCGCGGACCTGTATCCTCGATTCGGCCCAACATCGTGCTGGGACATCGCCGCAGCCCATGCTGTTGTGGAAGCAGCAGGGGGGTTCGTCCTATCCCCTCAGTGCGAACCCTTGGTGTATGATTTAGTCGATGAAGTGCTGAATCCATACTTCTTGGTCGCATGCAGCACCAAGTGGAACGATATTTGGGCGCAGAATCAGGATTAAATGACCAACGCGAGTCGCCGCGCCACAGGGGTTCTATCGTGGGTAACAAGGTAGTATGGCTAATTGGACTTTCAGGGGCCGGAAAGACAACCATAGCCGAAGCTGCTTGCGAGAGGTATGGGGCCGAACTTCTGGACGGGGACACCATCAGAGACTTCTTCTCAAACCAAGACTTCTCTAGAGAGGGAAGGGAAAGACATCTCCTTGGTATTGCAAAGATGGCAACTCTGTTGTCCAAGCACACACCGGTGATATGCTCGTTCATCACGCCTTACGAGAGCGTAAGAGAGAAGATACTGGACATTCTTCCAGAAAACTCAGTCATGGTCCATGTCTCTACCACTCTTGAGGTCTGCGAGCAAAGAGATGTGAAGGGACTGTACGCCAAGGCTAGATCGGGGGAGATATCCAATTTCACTGGTATTTCGGATCCATTCGATGAACCCAAGTGCGCCCACTTCACACTCGATTCTAGCGGGGAAGACGGTCACACGGTGGATGATATGGTGGACCAACTATCCCACCTCTTCGAGAAAAATAAGGTCGTGTTGCTCCCAGGGCGCTGGCAACCATTGCATGTAGGCCACGAATGGCTGATTCAACAGGAACTAGACCTAGGCAAGAAGGTAGTAGTTGGCATTAGGGACACGCCAGTATCCGAGAAGGACCCGTACTCCGCTCTCCTTCGCAAGCGAATGATTGAGCACAGATACGCAGATGAGGACGTAGAGGCATGGATAATGCCAGATATCGAGGCCGTTTCATATGGTCGCAAAGTGGGATACGATGTAAGGGAGGCGAAGGATATTCCAGCAGAGGTGTTCGAGGTCTCTGCCACTGGAGTGAGAGGGGGCAACAGAGCCAACGTCTCGGAGAGGGTGATGGACTTCATGATTGCAGAAGGAATCTGGGACGGAGAATAGGGCCTAATCCGAAATCTCAAATTGATAATGCAAAATCATGGCGACGCATTCATTGCACTCCTTGCATCCCGTAGAACATGACGGAGCCAGACAGGACTGAGCTTCAGAGGATTGCCCAATTGGTTGAGGTTAACCGGGAAAGGCTCCAAGCCCTAGAGCAACAGGTTCGGAATCTCGAAGGAATAAAGCTGGAACAGGAGCATGCACTGGCAGCCCTCCTGTCGATATCAGAAGATGGAGCCAATGGGGCCATGATTCCTCTAGGGGCAGGAGTTCAACTCGTCGCTGATATCCCTCCCGATGGAGGAGCAGTCATTGATATTGGTAGCAGGATTCAGGCCGAGAAAACCAGAGAGGAAGCCGCTCAGATTCTTAGCAAGAGAAATGAGGAACTGAATGATATCATGGACTCATTGAGAAAGGAATACGAAGAACTCGAAAAACACGTTGTAGAATTGGCTACCAAGTTCAATGACGCCGTGGAGGCAGCAAAACCTCCTTCTGAAGAAACTCCGAGCGAAAAACAGCAATCAACAGATGCCCCTACCAAGCGGAAGCCTAGAAGGAAGAGGGGAACCGAGCTAACCCTAGATGACTGAGGACTGAAAATGGGGCTCTTCGATCGATTCCGAAAGAAGATTAAGCAAGCCGATGAGGACTTCGGAATCACTGTCGAGGATGGATCCGCAGAAGCAGAGCAAGCGCTACAAAGGCGAGAATCACTGGAAGAGGACTTAAGGAAAACCAGGAAACATGAGGACCCAGGAACGGAAGGAAACTCGAAAACCGAACCAAAAAGTGAATGGGACGAATTTGAAGATGAAGTGGAAGACCCGTTCCAAAAACCAAGTAGTTCCAGGGAGAGGAAACTCGCAGCAAGAGATCAGGCTCTAAGGACTGCAGAAAGACCCATACAACCTCCAAGAGAAAGCGATACAATGGATTCAACCACCGGGAGGAGGTTAATCCAATCGGATGTTAAGTTCGAAATAGACATTTCAGAGCACGAGACAAACAAAGGGGGGATGGTGATTAGCGGAGGGGCCGTATTGGACTCGATTCTGGAGGATCTAGAGGATGAACTACTCTCATCGGATATGGGCCACGAGGCATCTTCTCAGCTGATTGACAGTCTCCGTGGGCACCTCATTGGATCTCGAGTGGGTCGTGGTGCCCTGTTGGACGAGGTAGTGGAAAGGGCACTCAAAGGCGCTCTCCTCTCTCTCCTCAGAACCGGATATTGGGACTTCGACAAGACCATCAGAGACCTAGTCTCATCCGACTCGCCCGTAGTAATCATGATGGTGGGGGTCAATGGAACAGGCAAGACCACGACCTCAGCGAAGATCGCTAAGAGGCTGGACGACCAAGGGTTCGACGTAGTTCTTGCCGCTGCGGACACATTCCGAGCGGGTGCAATAGACCAACTGGCCGCGCATGCCGATCGCCTGGGCGTAAGATGCATCAAGAGCCAGAGGGGGGGTGATTCGGCAGCGGTTGCTAGGGATGCGATTGAGAGCGCTAGGGCCAAGGGAGACGAGGTAGTCATCATCGACACATCCGGTAGAATGCAGAACAAGGCAAATCTGATGGAAGAGCTTCAGAAGGTCCACAGAGTGACAAAACCCCACCTAGTGATATTCGTGGCAGATGCACTTGCAGGCAACGACGCTGTAACCCAGGCGATAGAGTTCCAGAGAAGACTGTCCTTCGACGGAGCAGCACTTTGCAAACTGGACACCGATGCAAGAGGGGGCGCCGCCCTCTCGATATCCCATGCGACTGGCAGGCCGATTATTCTGATCGGAACAGGCCAGGGATATGACGATCTGGAGCCGTTCGATCCAAACTGGCTAGTAGACCAACTTATTTCGTGAGCTATCGACCACCTCCTTATTGAGTCGAAACCCCTGTGACCACTCTGATGGAGACTGAGTCGAAGCCCACAGCCCTCATCGTTCACGAGAACCGAATCACAGCGAGCAGACTAAGATCGATAATGAGCCAGAGGGGTTGGAAATCCGAGATTTGCGATGATGGGGACATGGCTGTAGACGAGTATGTCAGGATTAAGCCAGACATGGTTTTCATGGGCCTCAACCTACCGACCATGGATGGACACGTCGCGGCGCTGGAGATCCGTGAGAGCGACCCCCAGGCAAGAGTGATATTCGTTGTCAGCAAGTCACGACTGGCCAAAGCCAACGATGCAGCATATTCCGCAGGTGCCGTAACCGTCCTAGTCACGCCTCTTACCAGGAGCGACGTCGATCAGAAATGGGTAATGATGAACGGCCCTATTCCCGACGCACCTGGACTAGAGGATCTTGACGAACTCTATCCCGATATTGAAGAGGAAGAACAACCCCCTCTGCCTCCAATACCAATGATCGCCGACAGCGCTGAGACGCCCGTGTCCCCTCCCAATGAGTTACCACCACTACCCGAACCACCAGTGCCCAAGAGGAAGAGTAGGAAGGTTCTGACTCTAGCAATAATCACCATGTCCATACTGGCTGGATTGGCAGTCACGTTTTACCTCGGTCTAGTAGAAATCTAGTATTCCCGACGGTCTTCTACGAACTCAGCTACTGCGCCAGCAACAAAACTACTACCTTGAGGAGCATCTGTGACCATTTCCACTGTCACCACTTCATCGTTTAGGAGGCTCTCATCCAGAGCAGACAGCCTCAGTCCAACCCTCCACCTCTTCAGTATCTCAAAGACGATGTAAGATCCCACTCCCAGAATGACGATTGTATTGCAGCCCCAGGCCGCGATGACCGCATAGTCCATTCTACCTCTCCAGAAGGGCAACCCAAGAGGCCGATGCATATTCTCTCGCTGCAGCCAGTGGGTCCATGGCTCCGTGTATTCCAGAACCCACAATTATCGCATCTGAACCCGCTCTGACTGCCTCTGATGGATTTCCATACCTCTGTCCCAGCACACCCTCTTGCGAGCTAAGGTTAACTCCCGGAGTCCAAATCATCTTCCCCTCTCCTACCTTGCCCCTCAAATCCCCCAATTCGGACGGATTACTCCCGTTCCCTATGTAGCCGATAACATGCGGTGAGGCCGTACCCATTTCCAGAGTCTTGTCAGTGTACGAGTCTTCGAGTAGATTCCCAGAGCTAGACATCTGAGCTAGAAGCAAGACCCCCCCTACTCTTTCCACCTCATCCCATGCTTCAGCGATACCATCTACTACATCGGGACCACTGACACTGTGCGACGTCACCAAGTCAGACCATACGCGGATATCGTATAGCCCTCCCATCTGGGTCTTAGCAACCCTTCCGATATCAGCGAATTTCCTATCTTCAAACAATAACATCCCCTTGGAACGTGCAGCATCAACAACAGCCCCCCAGTCTTCCAAATTGAAATCCTCAACCATGTCTACATGGGTCTTTAGAGCGCAAATATGATCGCCAACGTCTTCTACAATCTGGACAATTTCTTCTACGGTAGGCATGTCCGCTGCTAACACGACCAAAGATTCCTTCTCACAGGCTATTGACATGAATTGGTGAGAAAGAGGATGAGCGCAGTTGACCCATCTAGCCCCCCAGGCATCCTCGGCTTTCATCAATTAGTCCCGTACTTTCCTCTATGTCAAGTCTTTCCTCTTCCAAGAAATATCAAGCCCCGTCAGTTCTCGCACGAGCCATGCATCCAGCTGTGTTGGTAGGTGTGGGCGGCGCAATTGGGTCAGTAGCAAGGTGGGGAGTATCAGAGGCGATGCCCTCAGACGGAGCAACGGAGGTTCCATGGGCTACAATAGTGGTGAATCTGTTTGGAGCCTTCGTTCTAGGAGCAATGATGGCAGGGGCCCTTCAAACTGAGACGCTTTTACTCTTCGGCACGGGTATGTTGGGTGGTTTCACGACCATGTCCACATTCGGGGTTGAGACCGTACGACTAATCGAGTCGGGAAGCTCCTCTGCGGCCTCGATTTACATTGCACTAAATCTCTTAGCACCGCTCACTGCGTGGCTTGGTTGGAGACTCAGTGAGGCCTTTCTGGCGTAGGTGAATGCATGTCTTCAGATGAACATGTGAGGATATTCGAAGTCACTACAAAGGATCTCGAAGGTCTTCCGGATTCTAGGGGTGAGAACGTCCGCTCCATGCTAAAGACTGACCATGGAATCAAAGTAGACTCCGTCAGGGTCATCATGGGATATCAGGTTAGATCTACAATCTCTGACGCACAGGCAGAAACTCTGACCTATGACTTGTTTGCAGACCCGGTAATCGAGGTCGCTACAACTGGTTCAAGGATACTAGACGACTTCTCGGACCCACCAGAGATGGCGATTCAGATAGGATTCAAGCCAGGCGTCACGGATAACTCCGCTCAGGCGGGTTTGGACGGACTGACCACGCTCTTTCCAGAGCAGAAAGAAGCCAGAGTTGCAACGTTTAGGACATATGCGTTCTGGGGAGTACAAGGCACAGTTTCCCCCTCAGAGTTGGCCACGACTCTACACAACCCAATGATTGAGAGGGCGTCCGTGGCAGACAGAAACGGGTGCTCAAAGGGACACTGGCCCGAACTCGGATTTCCAGATGTCCCTCCAAACATATTCAAGGAACCGACGACGATAGATCTGGAGGTTAGTGACGACGAACTGCTTGAAATCAGCGAAAGAGGACTGCTTGCTCTAAACTTAGAAGAGATGAAAGCCATCCAGGGTCACTACAGAGATCCTGCTGTTAGGGCCGAAAGAACCGAACAGGGACTACAATCGGACAGACCGACCGACGCAGAGCTAGAGTGCCTTGCCCAGACATGGTCAGAGCACTGTTCGCACAAGATATTCGCTGCTAAGATCAGACACGTGGACAAAGCAACGGATGAGGACACGACAATCAACTCCCTATTCAAGACCCACATAATGCAGCCAACGCTGGATATCCAAAAAGAGGTAGATTGGCTACTAAGCATATTCCATGACAACTCGGGCGTCATCTCCTGGAATGATGAATGGAGTGTTTGCATAAAGGCCGAGACGCACAACAGCCCCAGTGCTCTGGACCCATTTGGTGGCGCTATTACAGGAATTGTGGGGGTGAACAGAGATATCCTCGGAACCGGATTGGGGGCTAGGCCAATAGCCAATACAGATGTCTTCTGCTTCGGGCCCCCCGACTACTCAGGCACAATCCCCCCCGGACTTTTCCATCCCTCAAGAGTTTTCAGAGGAGTCCACTCAGGCGTAAGATCGGGTGGAAACGAGTCAGGAATCCCCACAGTCAACGGAGCAATAGTGTTCGACGAGAGATACATCGGAAAACCCCTGGTCTTCTGTGGTACAGTTGGAATCATGCCCCGAACCCTCGCAGACGGAAGAGAGAGCCATGTGAAGACGCCCAAGCCAGGGGACGTCGTCTACATGGTAGGGGGCAGGGTTGGAAGCGATGGAATCCACGGAGCGACATTCTCCAGCCTCGAACTAACCGAAGAGAGCCCTAGCTCAGCAGTCCAGATTGGAGACCCCATCACCCAGAAGAAGATGCTAGACATGATTCTGGAAGCTAGGGACGAGGGTCTTATCCAAGTAATCACAGATAACGGCGCAGGAGGCCTTTCCAGTAGCGTCGGGGAGATGGCCGAACTCACAGGCGGAGCAAAACTCGACCTAGGGCAGGTCCCCCTCAAGCAAGCAGGCCTCTCATCCTGGGAGATACTGGTCTCGGAGTCCCAGGAGAGGATGACAGTGGGAGTCAGACCAGACGACTGCGAGAAGTTCGAGACCTTAGCCGGTCTACATGAGGTCGAAGCAACACCAGTCGGAGAGTTCACCGATTCCGGGGCATTCGTGGTCCATCATGGACAGACTCCCGTTGCACACCTGCCCATACATTTCCTATTCGACGGATGCCCACAACTCAATCTAGACTCGGAGTGGAGCCCCCCGACTCACTTACCGGTAGAGACGCCCGAACTGGATGAGGAAGGAATGGGGAAGCTCCTCGCCCGGCTCCTAGCCAGACCCAACGTAGCCAGCAAGGAATGGTGGGTCCGTTCCTACGACCACGAGGTGATAGCCCAGAGCGTGATCAAGCCATTCTGTGGCACTAACCACGATGCTCCAGGGGATGCTGCTGTGATAGCGCCCATCCAAGGAGGGACCCAGGGGCTAGTTATCTCGAACGGTATCGCTCCCAGATACTCCGACATAGATTCCTATGCAATGGCGGCCGCCTCCGTCGATGAGGCCCTAAGGAACGCCGTATGTGTGGGGGTGGACCTAGATCTCATTGCAGGTCTCGACAACTTCTGCTGGCCCGACCCAATCGAGTCATCCAAGACCCCGGATGGACGGTACAAACTGGCTCAACTGGTGAGAGCGAACAGAGCATTGGATGACGTCTGCAGGGCATACAGGCTACCATGTATCAGCGGCAAGGACTCCATGAAGAACGATGCCATGATGGGAGGAGAGAAGATCAGCGTCCCACCAACCCTGCTATTCAGTCTGCTCGGAAACCACGAAGACGTCCGGAAAGCAGTCTCGTCGGACTTCAAGAAACCCGGAGACGCGATATTCCTAGTTGGAGAGACTCACCAGGAACTCGGCGCCAGCGAATTGGCATTCATGCTGAGGGACGAGGGCTCAGGAGGGATAGGGGGAGCCGTACCGGAAATCGAACCAGAGAGGAACATGACAGTCTACAGGGCCCTTACTTCATCCATGAAGAGCGGACTAGTTTCAAGCGCCCATGACTGCAGCGATGGTGGCTTGGCCGTGGCTCTGGCGGAGTGCTGCTTCGGAGCTGACTCCGGAGCTTCAATCGACATATCCCCTCTCCAATCAGACTGCTCGGATCTCGATGATTGGGGGGCCCTATTCGGTGAGAGCCTCGGCAGGATACTTGTCAGCGTCAGGCCCTCTGACAAGGAGGCCTTCGAGGAATCCATGGAGGGCGTATGCTGTCACTACCTAGGACTGGTCTCCGAGGGAGACGCCATCTCCGTATCTAGGGACGGAGAAAAAGTCCTCTTGGGCTCAATGTCGGAGATGAGGGACTCTTGGAAGGACACACTACATGGAGGGGGGCCCTGATGACTCCCAGGGTAGCAGTCCTGTCGGGCTTCGGAATCAACTGCGAGACAGAGACCATGGCCGTATTCGAGATGTCAGGAGCCCATGCTGACAGGGTTCATGTGAATAGACTGGTCAACGGGGATTTGGATCTCTCAGACTATCAGATTTTGGCGATACCCGGAGGGTTCTCCTTTGGCGACCATCTAGGTAGTGGCAGGTTGATGGGGAACAGGCTTCGCTTCGGTTTGAGGGACCAGGTAAGGGGTTTCGTAAGGGAGGGGAAGCCTGTAATTGGTATATGCAACGGCTTCCAGGTACTTGTGAAGATGGGACTTCTTCCCGGTGACGAGGAAGTCTCCCTAACCCAGACCGCCTCCCTAGCACTCAATGACAGCGGACACTACGAAAACAGATGGGCGACCCTTGAGTTCGACTCAAAGAGTCCATGCATATGGACAGCGGGGCTCGAGCGCATCAGGGTCCCAGTTCGACATGGGGAGGGAAAGTTCGTCACAGACGATCCCACTTTGATGGATAAATGGGCAGAGTCCGGCCAATTGGTCGCGAGGTACGTCGACCCTTCGAACGAATACCCCAGTGCTAGCGACAACATCCTTCCTTACCCAATCTCTCCCAATCAGAGCTGGAGGAACGTCGCCGGGGTCTGTGACCCGACAGGGTTGGTTTTCGGGTTGATGCCACACCCCGAGGCAAACCATTCAACATGGCTCGGAGCCACATGGACCAGAGAAGACAATGAGCACGGACAGGGAGAGGGGATGGCGATTTTCCACAATGCAGTCAGTCACGTAATGGACGCCTGAGCAGCTCAACCTAATTGCAGAATTCCCAATGTCCGCCTAGCTGCCGCTAGAATCAGTACCGTCACAAGTATGCCTCTGACACCCTTCTGGGAGGAGGATGTGGAGCCATACCTAGATCCTATCAAGCCCCCCGCCAGTACAGTTATTCCGAAAGTAATCAGAAGACTAGGGTCTAGGTCAAGCCTTCCAGCGACCCCCGCTCCGGCTAGTCCAGCGAGCGAGTTTAGCCAGACGAAGAGGGCAGTCGTCGCTGCGGCCTCCTTCGCTTTAGCCCATCTCCCGAGCATTAGGGCGGGGAGTAGGAAGATACCACCACCCAAGCCTATCACTCCACTTGCCAAGCCAATTCCACCTCCAACTACAGCAGCCTTGGTAGCACTCGGTCCGGCCATGGGCACGCTTGCGGAGATGAATGGAAGCGACAGATCCCTGACATGGTGACCAGACTTGTGGTAGTGCCAGAAGGCAATCCCGGCCACAATCAGATTTAGCGACCAAGCATATTGCTTGAGCCAAATCGACTCTGATGCTGCAAACGTCGTCATCGATAGGACAGCTAGGTACCCCGACGCCCCCCCGAGCCCAACCGAGGAGTACAGGGATGCTACTGCGAAGAGGGCCAGTAGAACAAGCACCAACTCAGTGGAAACCACGAGGACCGCTTTGGGAAGGACACTTCAACTCCACCGTTTCTCGATGACCATGGAGGTAGGAGTCTCCCTGCAACGGGCAATTGAACTGACCAGCCAACTTACCCTAGTCAGAGAAGACGAGACAATTCCGTTGATTACGGCGTCTGGACGCACTCTTTTCGAGGACCTAAGATCAATGGTAGATGACCCGAGGTTCGACAACTCCGCTATGGATGGATGGGCAGTAAGAGAGGCAGATTGCAAGGAAGTAGGAGCCATACTGAGGATAGTGGGAACCAGCCAGGCGGGCTCTGAAGAAATCCCGACGGTAGATGCAGGTGAAGCTTGCAGGATAATGACCGGTGCACCCCTCCCCCAGGGAGCGGATGCCATTGTGATGGTCGAAGACTCTACTGTTGTAGAGGACAAAGTAACAATCGACGGGCCGGCCAGACCCGGCTTCATCCGCTGGAAGGGCGAGAACCTAACTCACAACACCGTGGCCTTGAGAGCTGGCACCGTTCTGACTCCGGCTTCGGTTTCTCTCGCAGCAACAATGGGCCATGCGAACATCA
>LULH01000508.1_pt1 | contig 15268 bp, 17 predicted proteins | sample 728201 | NCBI WGS metagenome assembly LULH01 (sample SAMN03860294, study PRJNA289734) | marine metagenome | biome: seawater column; feature: ocean; material: water; isolation source: Red Sea water column Station 169 - depth 100m | place: Saudi Arabia: Red Sea | collected 2011-10-15 | depth 100 m
AGAGGAGATGAAAAACTCTCACGAAGTAGCCTCCACAAAAACAGCAGCCCTAGCAGCTATCAGTAATCTTGGAGCGATAAACGCAGAACAAACTTTGGCATTGTTACAGAATAAGTTACAAAAGAACGCTGAAGGTAAAGTAGTTATTCTCAATGGTGGAGTTGAACAAGATTTTAATACTTATCTTTCAACCCTTAAGAACCCTGGAAGTGGTTGGGAACATCATTTTAAACCTAGTTCAGCAGCAGGAATGGGTGCTAGACCTAGCCCCGTGGCAAATGCTGGTGGAGGACCTGTAAACCCTTGGAAAACGGGCAATCTCACACAACAAATGCTACTATTAGAACAAGATCCGCAGCTTGCAGCAGTGCTCAAGCAAGAGGCTCAAAAATAGTTAGTTTCTGTGAAACTAATCCCCTCGTCTGTGACTAGGGTATCGCAAAAGTAACAAGGTAATCTGAATGGCTGCTCCGTTTCAGAATTATTCTGGCGGTGTCCTATTAGCGGACATCGTTAAGAGAAATAATCTCAGCACATACGTTTCCGAAGCTATCAAGGAACGTAGTGCATTTTTAAAATCTGGTGCTGTTGTAAGAAACTCACTTCTTGACGCAACAGAAGGTGGAACAAGAATCCAAGTTCCAGAATTTAACCCTGTATCTCCAACTGAGGAAATCTTAGATGGTACAGCAACATGGGGTACAAGTAACTCTGGTTATTTGACACCACAGAAGATTGGTACAGGAACACAGATCGCAACTATCTGTCATAGAGGTTTTGCGTATGCTGTTGATGATGTAGCTGTATTGGCTGCTGGTGAACAAACTGCTTAGATTTATCTAAGGGTGCTGCTTCTGGTGCTGATGAAGATAACTTCTTGACAGCTTCTACAGTTGCCAGAGGAAGATCACTTCTTGGAGAAAGAGGAGAAGAGCTAGATACTCTAGTTGTTCATCCATCTGTTGCTTACTACTTATATCAAGTAGGTCTACTTACATTCTCAACAAGCTCATTCGTTTCTGGCGGTGCAGTAACTTGGGGTGGCGGTGGAGTTGGTGTTTCTGACAGAAGTATTGGTCAATTTGCTGGTATGAATGTTGTTATTGACTCTCAAGTTAATACAGTTCACCCTGGTACAACAGGTCATCAAAAAGAGTTCCGTTGCTACTTAATCAAGTCAGGAACAATTCTTGAAGGTGAGCAATCTCCACTAAGTATTGAATCAGATAGAAACATCTTATCTAAGCAAGATGTTATGTCTGTTGATTACCACAGTGCTTATCACGTTATGGGAACTAAGTGGACATCTGCTTCAGACAACCCAACTAACGCAGCATTAGCTAACGATAACAACTGGGGAATCACATACGATGCTGATTTAATTCCTATTGTTGAGCTAATCGTCAACTCACCACTTGATACAGGAACTAATCCTTATTCCCAGTTCTACTCAATGGGATAATAAACAAGATGATAAAAAGAATAGAGCACTAATAGCAGCTACAAGATGGATTGATACTTTAGTCTTTTATGGAGATAGATGTGATGACGACCAAGCCTTAAAGTTCCCACGAACTAATTATCAGGTTGATGGAGTTGAACTGGCTTGTACTTTAATTCCACAGAATATTAAATATGCACAGTTTGAATTAGCTTTTGCCTTGGCAAATGATACTGATGCAATTATTGGTAGTAGTGGAACTGATGGTAATTTTGAAGAAGTAAAACTAGGAGATATTAATGTATTTGACGTATATCCGTGGTTACAAAGTTATTTAGGAGCTTATGTTCTTGGAGGAGCAGGAAGTTTTCAACTTAGGGTGGTTAGAGGATAATGGCAGGTCAATTAGATTCATTATTAAAGAATGTAGCTAAACAGGTTGTAGCTGATCTTGGAGCGTCTTTAGATTCAACTATTATTTATACAAAAAAGGCATCAGGAAGTTATAACACAAGTACAGGTGTCTATTCTACAAGTGACACTGCTTATAGTTTTGATGCTCCTGTTGAGTTTGTTATTTCTACTGAAGATGATGGTAGAGAAAGAAGAGAAGCAAAGGTTTATATAACACCTGATTTGATAGGAGATAATCAACCTGATTTTCAAGATGAAGTTACATTAACTTATGCTGGATCTACAAGAGTAGGACAGATAGTTAATATAGATACAAGACAGGGTGGACAGACTTATCTGTTTACTTTATTAGTGAGGTTCTGATGGCTAGAAGTAAAGGTATTGCAAATATAGAAAGAGATCTTACTGGAAATTTACAGCAAGACTTCAATACTTTTATAAGAGCAGCTTTGTCTGATTTGTCTAATCAAGGACCACAAAGATATAGTCCTGTTGATACTGGTTTTTTTGTTTCTAGTTGGACAGCTGGTACGCAAAGACCTAGACCTGATGAAGCTAGAGAATCAGTTGCTCCTTGGAGTAATATTAAGCCAAGAAGAAGAGGAGATCAAAAAAATCCACAAGCTGTAATTGAACCTAGATTTATAGATAAAATTAATTATAATTTCAAACCTTTTTCTAAAGTATTTATTGGAAATAGATCACAATATGCTGCTAGAGCTTTAGCTTCTCCAAATAGTGAAATACCTATATATGTTCAAAATATTATTGGTAAAAGAATTAATGAAATATTTAACGAGAAGAAACCTAAAATCGGAGTTGCCACGTTTGGTACTGGAGTTAGAGGAGAACAAACAAATGTTAAATTTAAAGCAACTGGTATTGGTAAATTTAGTGATCCTACTTCAGTATTTGTTGATTACACTGATTTATGACTTTAGTTAACACAAGAGCAGCTTTTGAAAAGGCAGTAACAGACGCAGTTGCAGCAGTAGATGCTACTGTTGAAATGGTTTATGACAATATGGTTTATAAAACACCTGGAAAAACTAAAAAATATATTCTTATGTCAGTTGATTTTGCACAGGCTACAACTCAGACACAAGGAGCATCACAGGATTTTTATTCTGGTGTTATTCAATGTAATATCTATGTTCCAAGAGGTAAAGGTAGTTCAACTTTATCTGCTTTAGGAGAAGCTGTTATTGATGGACTTACTTCTGTTAATGCTTCTGATTATACAGATACTTTTAGTTGTGATCCTAGAGTATTGGATGTTGTCGGCCCTGCTCCTATTGAATTAGATGATTCTTCACACTTTCTTGGCTTAATATCTTGCCAATTTACCGCAAACGCTTAGTATACTAATAATAGCTACATATTAACATGACAAGAGCAGTTGATCTTTTAAGAAACAAGTTTGGAGTTTCTCAACTTTATAAACATGATGTAAAACAAGATGATGAGATTATCTTTACTGTCTATTGGCATCCATTAACTATTGCAGAAAGAGAAGCTATACAAAAAAAATCATCAGATGATGTGAATGATTATGCTTTACAAATGATGATAGAAAAAGCATTAGATGAAGATGGCAAAAGAATTTTTCAAGATGGAGATAAGGCTTCACTTAGAAGAGAAGTTGAAGTTTCTGTTCTTGAAGAAATACAATTAGCAATGATTAATGCTGGTGCTGATAAGGGGGTATCAGAGGCTAAAGCCGATTTGAAAAGCTAATAATGATTGGAAGTTTATATTTTCATTAGCAAAAGAACTAAAGAAAACTGTAGCTGAGTTATGCCAGACTCTTACCATTGAAGAGATGATAGGTTGGGCTGCTTATGCAGAAATTGAACATGAAGATTTTGAAAAACAAAGAGAACAAGCACAAAAAACTAATGCTTTAAGAGGCAAAAGAAGGTAATATAGAGAAAATGTTTTAATTTTTATAGCAAGTGGCTAATTATAACGTAGATATTGCTGTTGCTTTAAAAGGTGCTAAACAATTAACTTCTTTCAATAGAGAAGTTAAGGCTACAACTACAAATATAGATGCTTTTGCTAAACAATTAAGATCTGCTGCAAAAGATCAAGGTTTATTAGTAAAAAGTTTTGATAATTTAAATCAAGTTTTATCAAAAGCTAAAAGTAATTTTAATGCTGCTGCTTCTGGTACGAGTTTACAAGAGAAAGCTGCAAGACAATTAGTACTTGCAGAAAAACAACTAAATAAAGAATATAAACAAAGAGAAAAATTATTAAATAATTTAAGAACTTCATTTACTCCAATGCCTTTACCTGGTTCTGGTGTTGGATCTGATCCTGTTGCAAAATCTATAAAACGTAGAAGAAGAAAACTAGCTGGTAATCCACAAGCATATTCTTCTCCAGTTGGACCTTTTCAAGCCTCACAGCTAGAAATGATACCTGGTTTTGGTATGGGCAGCTTGCAAGGTCAATCATCTCCAGTAGGCGATAGAATTGCAAAAGCATTAGAAAATGAAAAGAAACTTGTAAAAGATGTTGAAGCTATAAGAGGAAGAGCAAGTAAAAAAAGAGCAGCCAATACAAAACGTCAGTTATCTCTTGAAAAAAGATCAAATGCTTTTGTAAAAAAAGCAATAAAAGAAGAAACTGCATTAAGAAAAAAAGCAGAAGCAGAAGCAAATAAACTTGCAGAAAAAAGAAGGGCAAGAAGGCAAAAACTTGGAAGCACGGCTAGTAGTGCAATCATTGGTGGAGCTTTTCCTTTATTATTTGGACAAACAGGTGCAGCAGCAGTTGGTGGTGGAATTGGTGGTGCAGCAGGTGGTTTGATTGGTGGTCAATTTGGTTTTGCCTTATCTATTCTTGGTACTGCAATAGGTTCTGCTATTGATAAAAATGAAAAATTCAGACAATCCCTTGCTGTTTTAAATGTGCAATTTAGTGCCACAAGTGGAGGCACTCAAATATTAGCTGCTGATGTCGATAAATTAGCAAAAAGACTTAGTGTGACAAAAGAAGAAGCGATTGCAGCTTTAAGTGCTTTTAGAGAATTTGGCTCTGGTTCGGTAGCAAAATCTTTAGTCAGTATTTTTGGTACTGATTCTGGTGCATTTGATACTTTAGCAGCAACAAATAGACAAGCTGCATTAGCTCAACAAATATTTCAAGCAAGAAAACAAATAGGTAATCAAGTTGCAAAACAACTATTACAACAAAATTTAATTAATGATAGTTCTACTATTGAATTAGCTTTAGCGGAAGCAAAAGCAAAAGCAGCTAATGATGAAGCTATTGCAAAAGCCAAAGTTGTTACATTTACAGATCAATTAGCAGCTAGTGCTGCTGCTCAAGTTGGCAGACCCGTTGATGTAAACATTTTTGGAGAAGAAAGAGCACAGAAAATACAAGAAGAATTTGATAAAAATAGATCAAAAAGATTGGAAGATTTTAAAAATTCATTGAAAGAAGTTCGAGAATTGCTTGGCCTTGTTAATGAGGCTAATGGTCAATTTGGACAATCAGGAGTTTTAGCTTTTTCTGCTATTAACGATAAAGTAAAAAATTTACAAGATGAGATGAAAATGTTGCAAGATCCAATCAGATTAGCAATAAATTTATCAGATGTTATGGGAGCTTCATTTGAAGAATCATTTAAAGGAATTATCAAAGGAACAATGACAGTTGCAGATGCGTTTAGAAGTATGTTGAATCGTATTGCAGATGTTTTCTTAGATACTGCTGCAAGAATGTTAGCTAATCAGTTTCAGCAGGGAATATTGGGTTTATTTGGTAATTTATTTGGTGGTTTTAATGCGTTTAATTCTGTTGGAGATCCAGCTATAACAGGAGCATTTTCTAGTAGTGGTTCAAGTATTCCCTTTGTTGTACCAAATACACCTCTTGTTCCTGGTTTAGCGAATGGAGGTATGGCTAAAGGTGGTAAATCTTATCTTGTAGGAGAACGTGGTCCAGAATTATTTACACCAGGAGTTTCTGGTATGGTTACACCAAATCATCAATTAGGTGGGATGGGAGGAACAAATATTGTTGTTAATGTAGACGCATCAGGTTCTAATGTTGAAGGTGATGAAGATGAAGGTAGAGCTTTAGGGGTTGCATTATCAGCAGCGATAGAATCAGAATTAATTAAGCAAAAACGACCTGGAGGTTTACTTGCATAATGGCTACTTTCCCATCAATCACACCAACATACGGACAACAAAAAAGATCCGCACCAAATACTAGAACAGTTCGTTTTGCTGATGGCTATGAACATAGAATATTATTTGGACTTGCTGCACATCAAAACCCAAAAGTTTATAATTTTACTTTCAACGTATCAGAAACAGATGCGGACACCATAGAAGGTTTTCTTGATAGTAGAGCAAATGATAGTGCCAGCTTTACTTTCACTCCACCAGGAGAAGGGTTCACAAAGACAGGAACTTATTCTCAATCAGGTACTACAGTAACAATTACTATCACAAGTCATGGTGTAGCTGTAGGAGATGAACTTACTATTGACTACACAACTGGATCGGCAACTGATGGTACATTTCTTGTCGCCTCGGTTACTGATTCAGATGTCTTTACTGTTACGGCTGCTGCCAGTGCTACCAATAGCGGTAATGTTTCGATTACTTTATCGGGTGCTGGTCAATATGTTTGCGAGGCTTGGAATAAATCTATACCATATAACAATAGAGCAACAATTCAAGCAACATTTAGAGAGGTGTTTGAACCATGAGCAGTTCTGCTATTGTTAGCAATCTTCTAATGGAGAGATAGTTTGGGCTGGTAATACTTATCAAAGATTTCCTGTAAAAGCTGAAGGTTTTGCTTTTAGAAAAGGACAACTTCCTCGACCTACATTAACTTTAAGCAATGCTCTTGGAACAATTACATCTATTTTATTAACAGTAAATAATACAACTGTTGGTAATGATTTAACAGGTGCAACTGTCACTCGTATCAGAACTCTTGCAAGATTTTTAGATGCTGTTAATTTTCCTGGAGACATAAAGTAGACAATGCACCAGAACAGAGTTTCCTTCTATTGGTACGGCTATAGGATGAATTGGAAAAACGCTGCTCTTAATCATGCTGAAACAGAAGATCCAAAAGAATCTGTTGGTCTTTTGTTAAATATCAGGGGTAAAGAAAGATATTATCCTTGTCGTAATCTTTCAATGACAGCACATCAATGCTTTATTTTAGATCCAGAAGATTATGTAAAGGCTACAAATGTAGGAGAAGTAACTGCTGTTGTTCATAGTCATCCGACAACACCTCCAGAAGCTAGTCAAGCAGATAAAGTTGCGTGTGAACAAAGTGGACTTCCATGGCATATTGTTAATCCTAAGACAAAACAATGGGGATATTATGAACCGCAGGGATATGAAGCACCTTTACTTGGTCGGCAATGGGTATGGGGGATTACAGATTGTTGGAGTTTAGTAAGAGATTATTACAAGCAAGAAAGAGGTATAGAGTTGAAAGATTATGAAAGACCAATTACTCCAGAAGAGTTTATGAAAGATCCTTTATTTGAAAGTTACGCTTGGAGAACAGGATTTAGAGAACTTAGACCCGATGAAAAATTACAAACTGGAGATGTTTTATTAATGAGTATTTTAGATTCAACTTTAAATCATGTAGCTATTTTCCTTGGAGATGAGGTATTACATCATTTAACCGATAGACTATCTTGTAGAGAGCCATATTCTTCTTGGTTGTTAAAATGTACAGGAAAGAGGTATCGTTATGCTTCGTAAAATAAAATTATATGGAGAACTTGCAAACTTTATAGGACATAAAGAGTTTGAAGTAAAAGTAGAAAGTTTATCTCATGCTGTTAGTTTTTTGATAAATAACTTTGAGGGTGTAGAAAAATATATGAGTCCTAAACATTATCAAGTAAAAGTTGGTAATTATGCTGTTGATGAATCAGAATTATGCCATCCTATTGGTCAAGAAGATATACATTTTATTCCTGTTATTACTGGTGCTGGTCGAGGTATTGGAAAAGTATTATTAGGTGCTGCGTTGATTGCAGGTGCGTTTATGTTTTCTCCCATGACTCTTGGATCTTTTACAGCAAAAGGTATAGCAGCAGGAGCAACTCCATTTGCCAAAATAGGATTTTTAGCTAAAGCTTCTCTATACGTTGGAACATCTTTAGTAATATCAGGTGTTAGTGATATGTTATTTCCTCTGCCTAAATTTGAAGGGTTTGAATCAGAAGAAGATCCTAGATTATCTTTTAATTTTAATGGCATACAAAATACATCAAGAGCTGGTACACCTGTGCCTATAGTTTACGGAGAAATATTCACTGGATCGGTTGTAATTAGTGCTTCGGTAGACACTGAACAGGTACAGGCATGACAGATATTAAACGTATTATTAGAGGTGCAAAAGGTGGGAATCCATCCCCTCCAAAACCCACTAGAGAACCTGATACTCTTCACAGTAGACAGTATGCAACTTTTTTAGATTTAATATCAGAAGGAGAAATAGAAGGTTTTGCTACTGCATCTAAAGAAGGCAGAACAAAAGGTACAACTGCATATAATAATGCTGCATTGAAAGATGTATTTTTGAATGATACTCCTGTTATTAGAGCTTCAGCAGATTCTACTGATATTCAAGATGTAGATAGAAATTTTCAAAATGTAACTTTTAATCCTAGATTTGGTACTGATAGTCAAACTCCTATACCAAATATAGATAGTAGTGTATCTACAACAAATGTCGGTGTAACAGTAACAAAAGCTACTCCAGTAACTAGACAGATTACAAATACAAATGTTGATAAGGTAAGAGTATCTGTTACTTTCCCTCAACTACAGAAAGCAACTGATGATGGAGATTTGCTTGGCAGTGAAGTTACTTTATCTATAGCTGTTCAATATAATTCTGGTGGTTTTACAACTGTTATAACTGACACAATAAAAGGTAGAAGTGGAGATGCGTACCAAAGAGATTATGGTATAGAACTTACAGGTGCATTTCCAGTAGACATTAGAGTAAGTAGAGTCACAGATGATGCTACAGACACTAATTTACAAGATACTTTTCAGTGGACAAGTTTTGGCGAAATAATTGAAGAATCTCGTAATTATAACAACAGTGCTTATACTGCTTTGCGTTTGGATTCAATGCAGTTCAGTTCGATTCCTGATAGAAAATTTAGGATAAGAGGAATTAAAGTAAGAATACCAGGTGCAGGTGCATCTAGCTCTGGCACTCCTACTGTTGACAGTACGACAGGTAGAATAGTGTATCCAGACGGATATATTTTTAACGGAGTTATGGGAGCAGCTACATGGTGTTCATGTCCTGCGATGATTCTGCTTGATCTCTTAACCACAAGTAGATATGGATTTGGAGATCACATAACAGATAGTTCTCTTGATCTTTTTAGTTTTGTAAATGCAAGTAAGTTTGCTAATACTCTTGTTGATGATGGTGCTGGAGGACAGGAAGCTAGATTTAGTTGCAATGTAAATATACAAAGTCCTAAAGAAGCCTTTGACTTAATAAATGAATTAGCAGGTGTTATGAGGTGTATGCCAATATGGTCTGCTGGTTCAATAACAATTACACAAGATAAACCTAGAGATCCAAGTTATTTATTTAGTCTCTCAAATGTAACCGAAGAGGGTTTTTCATATTCTGGTAGCAGCTTAAAAACAAGACATAGTGTTGTATCTGTTTCATATTTCAATATGGATAGCCAAGAAGTTGATTTTGAAGTGCATGAAGATACAGATTTGATAGCAAAAATAGGCACAGTTATTAAAAAAGTCAAAGCATTTGCTTGTACTTCAAGAGGTCAAGCCAGAAGATTAGCAAAGGCTATTGTATTTGCTGAAAATAATGAATCAGAAATTGTTACTTTTGCAACATCTATTGACGCTGGTGCGGTTGTAAGACCTGGTGCAATTATTGAAATTCAAGATCCAGTAAGAGCAGGAGTAAGAAGAGGAGGAAGATTATCTGCTGTTACTTCTACTACTGTTGTTACTGTTGATGATACTTCTGCTACTGATTTAGCTGTAGATGCTAGTGGTAATCCTGTTGGAGATGCAACATTAGCTGTAATTTTACCCGATGGTACTTTTGAAAGTAAGTCAATCTCATCTGTCTCAGGTGACACTATCACTGTAAGTTCTGCTTTTTCTCAAACTCCTAATGTAAATACAAACTTTCTTATATCAAACGTAACTACTCAATCTCAGTTATTCAGAGTAATAACAGTAGAAGAAAATGATGGGATAAATTATGCAATCACAGCCTTATCTTATGTCGAAGGTAAATATGCTTTTATTGAAGATGGAGAAGCATTACCAGCTAGAGTTGTTTCTAAATTAAATGAACCAGCTAACCCTCCTTCTAACGTTACTGCTGTTGAAAGAATATTTCCTATTAATAATCAGGCTGTATCAAAGATTATTATTAGTTGGCAACCAATAGTCGGTGTTACTGAATATCAGGTTAATTACAGATTTGGCAATGATAATTTTATTAGTGAAAAAGTAGCTAGACCTGACTTTGAAATAGTGAACAGTAGAAAAGGAACTTATACGATTCAAGTATTTTCTTATAATGTTCAAAACGTAATATCAGCTAGTTCAAGTAATTTAACTTTTGAAGCTGTTGGTAAGACAGCAGTTCCACAAGATGTTACAGGGTTATTAGTTGAGCCAGTATCAGATCAGTTTATAAGACTACGTTTTGATAAGGCTACAGATATTGACGTTACGCATGGTGGAAACGTGGTTGTCAGACATAGTAACCTTACAGATGGAACGGGAACATTTACTAATTCAGTTGATATCATTCCTGCTTTACCAGGAAACGTATCTGAGACATTAGTACCAGCAGTAGATGGAGAGTATATTCTTAAATTCAGAGATGATGGTGGCAGACTAAGTTCTGGAGAAACTTCCGTTGTTGTAACAACTCCTGATCCTGTACCTAAGTTACTTGTATTAGCAGATAGAGAAGATACTGATGCGACTCCTTTTGCTGGAGATAAAGTTGATTGTTTCTTTTCTGATGATGTAAACGGACTTGTTCTTGGATCGTTAGAAACATTAGATAGTGTAACTGATTTTGATACTATCGCTGACTTTGACTTTCTTGGTGCTGTTGATATTACTGGAGGTCATTATGATTTCGCTTCTAAATTGGATTTAGGTGGCAAGCAACCACTAAGATTAAAACGTCATTTTGTTACACAGGGTTTTTATCCAAATGATCTAATTGATAAAAGATCAGGAAACATTGATACCTGGACAGATTTTGATGGTGCTACTGCCTTTGACGTAAATGCAAAACTATTGGTGGCAACAACTGACAGTGATCCAGCTACATCTGATTCGGCAACTTATACCCAATCTGGAACGACAATAACAGTAACAAAATCTAGTCATGGATTCAGTGCTGGTACTTTTGTCGATATTGATTTTACAAGTGGTGGTGCAACTGATGGATATTTTGAGGTTCAATCCGTTCCAAGTAGCAGTACATTTACTGTTACTGCATCATCCAGTGCAACAATATCAAGTAGCAACTGTAATATTGGAGCAGGATTTACTAAATTCAACACCCTTGCCAATGGAACATTCATTGGTCGAGGATTTAGGTTTAGATGTCAAATGGACTCAGATGACCCTGCACAATCTATAGAAGTGGATCAACTTGGTTACACAGCAGAACTTGATAGTAGAACTGAAACTGTAAATACTGCAATAGCATCTGGTACGTCAAGTAAAGCAGTTACGTTCCAACACGCTTTCTTTACAGGAACATCTGAACTTGGAGGATCTACTTCTGCTTATCTGCCTAATATTGGAATCACCATAGAAAATGCACAATCAGGCGATTTCTTTGTTTTGTCTAGTATTTCTGGAACGGGTTTTACTATTGATATAAAGAATGGCTCTAGTTTTGTTAATAGAAATTTCAAATATGCTGCAACGGGATTTGGGCGTGGTAGTTAATTTTAAAGTAGGATATACTTAGATAAAAAATTGGATTAGACAATGAGCCAGCACGATATGATAATTGATAACTCCACGGGAGCCAACGTGAGAGCAGACATCAATAATGCACTAGGAGCAATAGCAACAAATAATTCAGGATCTTCAGCACCATCTACAAACTACGCTAGTCAATATTTTGCAAATACTAATACTAGTATGATGCAGCTTAGAAATACTGCTAACAATGCTCATATAAATTTATTTAGTCTTGCTGGCGCACCTGCTTTTCCATTAGATGGAACAATTAATAGTATAAATATAGGAAAAGGAGCAAACTCTGTTGCTGGTAACACTGTTTTTGGAGAAAGTGCTTTAGATGCTTCTGTTACTGGTGGACTTAACACGGCTATAGGAAAAAATTCCTTATCAGCTTTAACTAGTGGAATAAAAAACACTGCGGTAGGCCATGATTCTTTATTGTTAAACACTACTGGTACATTGAATGTAGCTATAGGTCAAGCTACTTTAGATGCTAACACTAGTGGGTCACAGAATACTGCCTGTGGAGAGGGAGCTTTGTCAGAAAATACTACCGCTAATAATAATACAGCTGTAGGATATCAAGCTTTAGAAGAAAATACAACTGGTGCAAATAATGTAGCCGTTGGTTCTAGAGCCTTAGATGCGAACACTACAGGAGGTTCAAACACAGTTGTCGGAGATCAAGCTTTAAGTGAAAATTCAACAGGAGGGTCTAATACAGCAGTTGGACAAGGTGCTTTATATGCAAATACAACAGCTTCTAACAATACAGCTGTAGGTAAAGATGCATTAGTAGCAAACACAACTGGTGCTGGTAACGTTGCTGTTGGATATCGTGCCGCAGATTCAAATACTACAGGAACAAGACTTGTTGCGATTGGTCTTGATGCACTAGCTACAAGCACTACTGCAAATGATAATACTGCTGTTGGTTATAATTGCTTGAACGCAAATACTTCTGGGACTAATAATACAAGCATTGGTGGGTATTCTTTAGATGCTAATACTACAGGATCTCAAAACTCTGCTCTAGGTATTGGTGCTTTAGGTAATAACACAACTGCTGATGACAATACTGGACTCGGTTTTTCTGCTTTACATATAAATACCACTGGAACATCCAACGTAGCCGTAGGTGCTTATGCCTTAAGAAATAACACAACTGCGTCTGATAACGTAGCTTTAGGAAAAAATGCGTTATATACAAACACAACTGGTTCTTCAAACACAGCGTTAGGCTCTGTATGTCTAGATGAGAATACGACAGGAAGTAATAATACTGCTATAGGTAGGTCAACTTTAGGAGAGAATACTACTGCAAGTGATAATACTGGAGTTGGTTACAACGCATTAGGAGCAAACACAACTGGAGCATCAAATGATGCTGTAGGAGCTAATGCTTTAGATGCTAATACAACAGGCAGTAACAATGCTTCTTTTGGATCTCATTCATTAGGTGCAAATACAACAGGATCTTCAAACACTGCGGTTGGAAAACAAGCACTTCATAACAACACAACTGCTGATAATAATGTTGCTGTTGGTAAAGATTCTTTATTTACTAATAATACAGGAGCTAATAATATAGCTGTAGGAACATCGGCTTTATATTCAAACACAACTGCGTCTGATAACGTAGCTTTAGGAAAAAATGCCTTATATACAAACACAACTGGATCTCAAAATACTGCTTTAGGTTCGCTTGCCTTAAGATATACGACCACAGGTACTCATAATGTTGGTATTGGTTATCTTGCTTTAGATGCCAACACAACTGGAGGAAGTAATGTAGCAGTTGGCTCTAGAGCCTTAGATGCAAACACAACGGCAAGTAATAATGTAGCTTTAGGTTATGAAGCATTAACAGCAAACACAACTGGAGGTAATAATGTAGCATTAGGTACTTTTGTTTTAGATGCTAATACTACGGCTAGTGATAATGTAGGAGTTGGACATAATGCCTTAACTACAAACACAACTGGAACATATAATGTAGCAATAGGTTCAGCGTGTTTAGATGCTAATACCACTGCTGATCATAATACTGGGGTAGGATATGCAGCTTTAGGAGCAAACACGACAGGAGAAAAAAATACTGCGGTGGGTAAGGACTCTTTATTATTAAACACCACTGGCACATTGAATGTAGCTGTAGGTCAAGCCGCTATGGATGCTAATACAACAGGTTCACAAAACACTGCTTGTGGAGAGGGGGCTTTATCAGAAAATACTACTGCAAATGACAATACTGCGGTAGGCTATCACTCCCTAGAAGTAAACACAACTGGAACGCAAAACACAGCTGTAGGTAAAGATGCTTTAGATGCTTGTACAACAGGTAGTTCAAATGCAGCGTTTGGTTTTGAAGCTGGCACTGCGGTAACTACAGGGTCTGATAATACAATGATCGGCCAAGAAGCTGGACAGGATATAACAACAGGAGGTAATAATGTAGTAATTGGACATGACGCTGGCAGATCCAATTCACCTTCTGGAAGTTTAACTACAGACAACAATGTTGTGTGTTTAGGAAATAATGATATTACAAGTTTCTATTGCAAAATTTCTACAATACAAACTTCTGACATAAGAGATAAAACTGATATTAATGACTTTACATATGGACTTTCATGGGTTGAAAAGCTACGCCCTGTGACTTACAAATGGGATATGAGATCAAAATATGAAGATGGTGTACCTAATGGAAGTAAAAAGGAAGAAAAATTACATCTTGGATTTATTGCACAAGAAGAATTAGAAATAGAAAAAGAGCATGGTTTTGCAAATGATAAAAACGATATGCTTCTTGTTAATAAAAATGCTGATGGAAATTATGGTATGCATTATGACCGACTTGTACCAATTCTTGTTAATGCTATAAAAGAGCTATCCGTAAAAGTCACAGCCCTCGAAGCAGGGTAAACTGTAAACAACTACTTTTTTTATCATGGAAGAAAGAACCGCAGATGAAATCGCAGCAATCTTCTCTGCTGCTGGTGATAGCGTTACTGTAATAGGTATTGCTCAAACATCAGATGAAACTGATGATGAGTACAAAGACAGGATCAAGCGTAATGTAGAGCATCTTGAAATTATCAAAGCCTACAAAAAAGTAGATGAAGAAACTTCTATTTGGACATCAGAAGATTTTACAGCTATTGATAAAGCTATCACTGATGGTAAAAAACTCTATTAAATTATGAATTTACAAGAAAGATTACAACAACTTGCTGTTGAAAGGCAAAACCTTATTGTTGCTTTGCATGAAGTTAACGGTGCGATGAAGATTTTGGAACAGCAGATTCTTGAGATTCAAGAGACATCCGAAGCAAACCAGCCATCAGATACAGAGGCATCAACCCCACAAGAAGCAACAGCACCATCAGAGTAA
>LULH01001083.1_pt1 | contig 15046 bp, 17 predicted proteins | sample 728201 | NCBI WGS metagenome assembly LULH01 (sample SAMN03860294, study PRJNA289734) | marine metagenome | biome: seawater column; feature: ocean; material: water; isolation source: Red Sea water column Station 169 - depth 100m | place: Saudi Arabia: Red Sea | collected 2011-10-15 | depth 100 m
GGCGTACGCCGCCAAGGCCGGCCTGAAGCCGCTCGTCCTGGTCCCCGAGGGCAAGATCGCCGCCGGCAAGATGGCCCAGGCGATCCTGCACGGCGCCCAGGTGATCATGGTGCGCGGCAACTTCGACGACTGCCTGGCCATGGCCCGGGGTCTGTCCCAGGCCTACCCCGTTGCCCTGGTGAACTCCGTCAACCCGGTGCGCCTGGAGGGGCAGAAGTCCGCCGCGTTCGAGGTCGTCGACTTCCTCGGCGACGCCCCCGACTACCACCTGCTCCCGGTCGGCAACGCAGGCAACATCTCGGCGTACTGGCTGGGCTACACGCAGTACGCCGAGCTGGGCGAGGCCACCAAGCGGCCCGTCATGCGCGGCTTCCAGGCGGAGGGTGCCTCGCCGCTGGTCACCGGCGAGCCGTTCCCCGACCCGGAGACCAAGGCGACCGCCATCCGGATCGGCAACCCGGCCTCCTGGCACCTGGCCGAGAAGGCCGCCAAGGAGTCCGAGGGGCGCTTCGCCGCCGTCAGTGACGACCAGATCCTGGCCGCCCAGCGCGAGCTCGCGAGCCACGACGGCGTCTTCGTCGAGCCCGCGTCGGCCGCCGGTGTCGCTGGGCTGCTCCAGGAGCTGGCCCAGGGCGAGTCCTACCGGGGATCCACGGTGGTGATCACCGTCACCGGTCACGGGCTCAAGGACACCGCGACCGCCCTGGAGGCCTTCTCCGCGGGCGGGTCCGGCATCGTCGACACGGTCGTGGACGCCGACGTGGACGCGGCGGCCGCCGCGGCCGGACTGGCCTGACCCGGCGTGGTCACCTTCGTCGAGGGACCGGTCCGGGTCTCGGTCCCGGCCACGTCGGCCAACCTCGGTCCCGGTTTCGACTCCCTCGGGCTGGCGCTCGCGCTGTTCGACGACCTCGAGGGCGAGGTCCTGGCCTCGGGCCTGGTGGTCGAGGTCGAGGGTGCCGGGGCCGGCGAGGTGCCGCTCGACGAGTCCCACCTGGTCGTCCGCTCCATGCGGGCGGCGTTCGAGCTGCTGGGTGAGCAGCCGCCCGGCCTGCGGCTCTCGTGCCGCAACGTGGTCCCGCACGCGCGGGGGCTGGGCTCGTCCTCGGCCGCGATCGTCGGCGGCGTGGTCCTGGCCCGGGCCCTGGTCGCCGGCGGCGAGCTGCTGCTCGACGACGACTCGCTGCTGCGCCTCGCCGCCCGGCTGGAGGGGCACCCCGACAACGTCGCGCCCGCCCTGTTCGGCGGGTTCGTGGTCTCCGGTCAGGAGGAGGGGGAGTTCTACGCCGTGCCGTCGGCCGTCGACCCGCGGGTCGGGGCGGTCGTCCTGGTGCCGCCGACCCCGGTCTCCACGGAGATGGCGCGCGGCCTGCTCCCCGACTCCGTGCCGCACGCCGACGCCGCGGCCGACGCGGGGCGTGCCGCCCTGCTGGTCGCCGCCCTCGCGGGTCAGCCCGAGCACCTGCTGCTCGCGACCCGCGACTACCTCCACCAGTCCTACCGCCGCCCGGCCATGCCGGAGTCGCTCGCCCTGGTCGAGGAGCTGCGGGCCGACGGCGTCCCTGCGGTGGTCTCCGGTGCCGGACCCACCGTCCTGGCCTTCACCGACGGCCCCGACGGCGCGACCACTCGCGCGGTCCTCGCACGTACGCCGCAGGGCTGGTGGTCCTCGCACCTGGCCGTCGACACGTCCGGGGCGACGGTCCGGCCCTCCGCCTGAGACCTGCTGCTACTGTGGGCGGCGGCCGCACGCCGTCACCGTCGCGCGGCAGTCCCGCTCCAGCGGGCACCGTTCCTCGCCTTTTCCCGCCTCTCGGGCGGATGTCGCACGTCCGTGCCCCTCTGCGCACGCCGACGTGGGAAGGACTCACGTGACCGACCAGCCCCAGGCCGCTGCTGCCACCTCCGACCCCGCCGCTCCCCAGGACGCCGCTCCTGCTGCGAAGAAGCGGTCGGGCGGGCTCAACTCCATGCTCATCGCCGACCTGAAGGCGATGGCCGCCGGCCTCGGTGTCGCCGGTGCCGGGTCGATGAAGAAGGCCCAGCTCGTGGAGGCCATCAAGGCGGCCCAGTCCGGTGGCCAGCCGAAGCAGGACCAGCCCAAGCAGGACCAGCCGAAGCAGGACCAGCCCAAGCAGGACCAGCCCAAGCAGGACCAGCCCAAGCAGGCGAAGGGGCAGGGCCGCGGACAGCAGAAGCCCCAGCAGTCCGGCAACCAGTCCGGCAACCAGGCCGGCAACCAGGCCGGCAACCAGCAGGGCAAGTCCGGCCAGGGCGGCAACCAGAACAACCAGAAGGACCAGGGCAACCAGGGCAGCCAGCAGGGCAACCAGAACAACCAGCCCGAGGGTGACGACGACGAGGGCGGGCGCCGCAGTCGCCGTCGGCGCGGGCGCGAGCGGGACCGCAGCCGTCGCGGCGACGTCGACACCACGATCCTCGAGGACGACGTGCTGGTCCCCGCCGCCGGCATCCTCGACGTGCTCGACAACTACGCCTTCGTCCGCACCAGCGGCTACCTCGCCGGCACCGACGACGTCTACGTCTCGCTGACCATGGTCCGCAAGTACGGCCTGCGTCGTGGTGACGCCGTCACCGGGCAGGTGCGCCAGCCCCGCGAGGGCGAGCGCAAGGAGAAGTTCAACCCGATGGTGAAGATCGAGAGCGTCAACGGGCAGGAGCCCGACGCCTCGCGGCACCGCCCCGACTTCACGCGGCTGACCCCGCTCTACCCCTCCGAGCGGCTGCGTCTGGAGACCGGCCCGACCGACGTCGTGGGCCGGGTGGTCGACCTGCTCGCGCCGGTCGGCAAGGGCCAGCGCGGCATGATCGTCGCGCCCCCGGGCTCGGGTCGCACCACCCTGCTGCAGGCGCTCGCGGCCTCGATCACCGCCAACAACCCCGAGTGCCACCTCATGGTGGTGCTGCTCGACGAGCGGCCCGAGGAGGTCACCGACGTCGAGCGCACGGTGAAGGGCGAGGTCATCGCCTCGACCTTCGACCGGCAGCCGACCGACCACACCTCGGCCGCCGAGCTGGCCGTGGAGCGGGCCAAGCGCCTGGTCGAGCTCGGCCACGACGTGGTGGTGCTGCTCGACGGGATCACCCGGCTCACCCGGGCCTACGACCTCGCGGCCCCGGCCAGCGGGCGTGCGCTCGAGGGTGGTCTGGACCCGCAGTCGCTGCACCCGGCCAAGAAGCTCTTCGGCGCGGCCCGCAACATCGAGAACGGCGGCTCCCTGACCATCCTGGCGACGGCGGAGTCCGACTCCGCCTCGGCGACCGACCAGCGCATCCTCGAGGAGTTCCGCGGGACCGGCAACCACGAGCTGCGCCTGCGCGGCGACCTGGCGGCCCGCCGGGTCTTCCCCGCGGTGGACGTGGTCGCGAGCGGCACCCGCCGGGTCGACCTGCTGCTGTCGGCGGAGGAGCTCGCGGTCGTCGAGACGATGCGGCGCGGGCTCGCCGAGGCCGATCCGCAGCAGGCGCTGGAGCTGCTGCTGGACCGCGTCCAGGCCACCCAGACCAACTACGAGCTGCTCCGCCAGGTGCAGGCCGCCGGTGGTGTGTCGCCGGTTGGTCGATAGCCGCCTCCGGTGGGCTGCGTGGGGGCTACGCTTCATCTCGACCGCGGGCCGGCCGGCCCGGTAACGAGAGGGTGAGCAGTGGCGCGGATCCTGGTAGCCGACGACGACGTCGACATCCGTGAGCTCGTCGAGTTCAAGCTCTCGACCATGGGTCACGAGATCACGGCGGTCGGCGACGGCGCTGCGGCCGTCGAGGCGTGCCAGGCGAGCCGGCCCGACCTCGCGGTCCTGGACGTGATGATGCCGGGCGTGTCGGGCCTCGACGCGATCCGCGCGATCCGCGCCGACCCGGCCCTGGCCGACCTCCCCGTCATCCTGCTGACCGCACGCGCCCAGGAGTCGGACGTGGAGACCGGCTTCGACTCCGGCGCGGACGACTACATCACCAAGCCCTTCAGCCCCCGCGAGCTGGCCTCACGGGTGGAGGCGCTGCTCTCACGGTCGGGCTGATCCGGGACTGACGTCATGGAGTCGGGGCTGGGGGGCCGCACGGTCGCGCGCACGGTGACGCCTGCGCTGCACCGGCTGACGGTGCTGGTGGTGCTGATGGCCGTCGTGGCCTTCGTCGGGGTGCTGCTCTCCACGCGCGCGGTCAACTCCCTCACCGAGGACCTGCAGCCCGCGGCCGCCGCCAACCAGGACGTGCTCCTGGACGTCACCGCGCTCGAGGGCGCGGTCGCCAACTGGGCCCGCAGCGCCGATCCTGCGGCGATCGACGAGTACGACCAGCTGCTGGCCCGGCTGCCCGGGGACCAGCGACAGGTCCGCGCCTTCGCCGAGGGCGACTCGGCCCTGACCCTGCTGGTGACCCAGCAGGAGAACGCCATCGACGCGTGGATCGAGCAGTACGCCCAGCCGCGGGTGGAGGCCCCCGGCGGGCCCGAGACCTTCCAGGCCCGCCTGGCGCCTGCGGGGCACCATCGCCGCGGTGGCGCTGCTGGCGCTGATCGCGTGGCTGGTGGTCTCCCGCTCCCGGTCCCGGCTGCTCAGCCAGGTCTCCGAGCCGCTGGTGGAGCTCGAGCGCGTCGTGCACCTGATGGTCAAGGACCCCACCCTGCGTGCCCGCCCGGACGGGCCGAAGGAGCTGCGCTCGGTCATCGAGTCGCTCAACGCGCTGGCCGACGCCCAGGCACGGTCGCTGGCCGTCGAGGCCAAGATCCAGGCGTCGTTGCGCACCCTCGACACCGCCAAGGACGACTTCGTCTCCAACGTCTCCCACGAGCTCCGCACGCCCCTGACGACGATCAGCGGCTACCTCGAGGTCGTGGCCGAGGAGTTCGACGGGGTGATGTCGCCCCGCCACGAGCGCATCCTCGAGGCCAGCCGGCGCAACGTCGCGCGGCTCAAGGCCCTCATCGACGACCTGCTCACGCTCTCCAAGGCATCAGCGTGGACTTCACGATGCCCGAGGACCGGGTCCCGGTGCTCGCCGACCGCGCCATGCTGGGGCGGGCGATGCTCAACATCTTGTCCAACGCGGTGAAGTTCAGCCTCGACGGGGGCAAGGTCGAGGTGGACATCGTCGCCGCCGCACGCCATGTCGTGGTCCGGGTGCGCGACCACGGCATCGGCATCCCCGCCTCGGAGGTGGAGCGTCTGGGGACGCGCTTCTTCCGGGCGTCCAACGCCGTGACGAACGAGATCGCGGGCACCGGGCTGGGCCTGCGCATCGTGCAGACGATCGTCGACAAGCACGCGGGTGAGATGCGCATCGACTCCGAGGAGGGCCGGGGCACCACGGTCTCGGTGCGGCTCCCGCTGCTGGGGGACCCGGACGCCCTGGAGCCGAGCGGTCGCCCCGCCTGGCAGCCCGAGCAGCCGGCCGACGAGCCGGCCGACGAGCAGGCCGATGACCGGGACGACGACCCGGACGACGACCGGGGCGAGCAGGAGCCGGTGGAGGCGAGCGTGGGCGAGCACCCCCGGAATTAGCACCGGGCAGCCGCTGTTGGGCACAATGTCCTGGCTCGGCCCCGGTTCACGCTGCCGCCTCCGACGGCGACCCGGGTCCATCGACGAGAGGAACACCCATGAAGAAGGACATCCACCCGGAGTACGTCGAGACCCAGGTGACCTGCACCTGCGGCAGCACGTTCACCACCCGCAGCACCGCGACCTCCGGCACCATCCGCGCCGACGTGTGCTCGCAGTGCCACCCGTTCTACACCGGCAAGCAGAAGATCCTCGACACCGGCGGCCGCGTCGCCCGCTTCGAGGCCCGCTACGCCAAGGCTGCCAAGAAGTAGCTGTCACCGAGCGCCGGTCCACCCCAGGAGGGGTGGGCCGGCGCTCGTGCTGTCCCCACCCGATCTTCCCGTCCAGCACCGAGGAGCCCGCCCGTGTTCGAGGCCGTCGAGGGGATGCTCGCCGAGCACGGCGACCTCGAGCAGCAGCTCGCCCGTCCCGAGACCCACGCCGACGCGCGGCTGGCCAAGCGGCTCAACCAGCGCTACGCCGCGCTGTCGGCCATCGTCGACACCTGGCGGGAGTGGCAGGGCCTGGGGGAGGACCTCGAGGCGGCGCGCGAGCTGGCCGGTGAGGATCCCGCCTTCGCCGAGGAGGCCGAGGAGCTGGCCGAGCGACGGGTGGTGACCGAGGAGCGGCTGCGCCGGCTCCTGGTGCCCCGCGACCCGGCCGACGACAAGGACGCCCTGCTCGAGGTCAAGTCCGGCGAGGGCGGGGAGGAGTCGGCCCTCTTCGCCGGCGACCTGCTGCGGATGTACACCCGCTACGCCGAGCAGCGCGGCTGGACCGTCGAGGTGCTGGAGGCGACCGAGTCCGACCTGGGCGGCTACAAGTCCGTGACCGTCGCGGTGAAGGCCAAGGGCACACCGGCGCCCGGCGAGGCGCCGTACGCGCTGCTGAAGTTCGAGGGCGGAGTGCACCGCGTGCAACGCGTGCCCGTCACCGAGTCGCAGGGCCGGGTGCACACCAGCGCCGCCGGCGTCCTGGTCCTCCCGGAGGCCGAGCAGGTCGACGTGAGCATCGACGAGAACGACCTGCGCATCGACGTCTTCCGCTCCAGCGGCCCCGGCGGCCAGAGCGTCAACACCACCGACTCGGCCGTGCGCATCACCCACGTCCCGTCGGGGATCGTGGTGTCCTGCCAGAACGAGAAGTCCCAGCTGCAGAACAAGGAGCAGGCGCTGCGCATCCTGCGGGCCCGCTTCCTCGCGGTGGCGCAGGAGGAGGCCGACGCCGCGGCGGGGGAGGCCCGTCGCAGCCAGGTCCGCACGGTCGACCGCTCCGAGCGCATCCGCACCTACAACTACCCGGAGAACCGCATCTCCGACCACCGCACGGGCTACAAGTCCTACAACCTCGACCAGGTCCTCGACGGGGCGCTCGAGCCGGTGCTGGCATCCTGCGTCGACGCCGACATGGCCGCGCGCCTCGCCGCGCTCGAGGAGTGAGGGTGGCCCTCCGACGGGCCCTGCTCGCCGACGCCGCACGCACGCTCGAGGCGGCCGGTGTCGCTAGCCCCGGACCCGACGCTGCCACCCTGCTCGCGCACGTCCTCGGCACCTCGCGCGCCGCGCTCGTGATGGTCGAGGAGGTGGGGGAGGAGCAGGCCAGGACGTACGCCGGACTGGTGACCCGTCGCGCCGCCCGCGAGCCCCTGCAGCACCTCACCGGCACCGCGGCCTTCCGACACGTCGAGCTGGCGGTCGGGCCGGGGGTCTTCGTGCCTCGTCCCGAGACCGAGCTGCTGGCCGGGTGGGCGGTGGAGCGGGCTCAAGCACTCGCCTCGCCGGTGGTGGTGGACCTGTGCACGGGCTCCGGGGCGATCGCGGCGGCGCTGGCCGACGAGGTGCCGCACGCGCGTGTGCACGCGGTGGAGCTGAGCCCGCAGGCGCACGCCTACGCCGAGCGGAACCTCGCCGGGACCGGGGTGGACCTGCGGCTCGGTGACGCGTTCGAGGAGCTTGACGACCTCCTCGGGGCGGTGGACGTGGTGGTCTGCAACCCGCCGTACGTCCCCCTCGAGGCGTGGGAGTCCGTGACGGTCGAGGCACGCGACCACGACCCGCACCTCGCCCTCTTCTCCGGCGACGACGGGCTGGACGCGATCCGGATCCTGGCCCGCCGCGCGGCCGAGCTGCTCCGCCCCGGCGGCGTCCTGGGAGTCGAGCACGCCGACGTGCAGGGCGAGAGCGTCCCCTCGGTGCTGGCGGCGACCGGACGGTGGACCGACGTGCGCGACCACGTCGACCTGGCCGGGCGTGCGCGGTTCGCGACGGCTCGACTGGCACGATGACCCCCATGGAGCGCTACGGCACCGACGGGGACGAGGATCGCGAGAGCGCCATCGAGGCGGCCGCCCTGGCCCTGCAGCGCGGCGGACTGGCCGTCATCCCGACCGACACCGTCTACGGCATCGCCGCCGACGCCTTCGACCCGGCGGCGGTCCGAGCGCTGCTCGCCGCCAAGGGGCGGGGGCGCGAGATGCCCCCGCCGGTCCTGGTCTCGGCGGCCACGACGCTGGACGCGCTCGCCGTCCGGGTGCCCGGCTACGCCCGAGCGTTGGTCGAGGAGTTCTGGCCCGGTCCGCTCACCCTCGTCTGCCACCAGCAGACCTCCCTGCAGTGGGACCTCGGCGAGACGAGGGGCACCGTCGCCGTGCGGATGCCCGACCACGCGCTGGCGCGCGAGGTGCTCGAGCGCACCGGTCCGCTCGCGGTGTCCTCGGCCAACCGGACCGGGATGCCGGCCGCGACCGACGCCGACCAGGCCGAGGACGTGCTCGGCGAGGTCGTCGACGTCATCGTCGACGACGGCGAGTCGCCGGGGGGCGAGGCGTCCACCATCGTCGACGTGACCGGCGGCCAAGGGCGCGTGCTCCGCCTGGGCGCGCTGTCCCTCGAGCAGCTCAACGAGGTCCTCGAACCGCTCGGGGCCACGCTGGTGCTGGAGGGTCCCGACGAGCCGGAGGACCCGGACGACGAGCACAGCGGGGCCTGAGGCGGGTGCGCGAGTACGTCGTCGTCTTCCTCGTCGCGATGGCGGTCAGCTACCTGCTGACCGTGGTCGCCCGCGAGATCGCGTTGCGGACGGGGGCGCTGGGCGGCCAGCTGCTGGCCGCGGGGTTCCTGGTCGCGTTCGGGGTCCAGTTCTACTTCTTCACCGTCCCCGGGGGAGAGGTCTTCTCCCTGGACGCGGCCCAGGGCGCGCTGCTCACGGGGTTCCTGGTCATCGCGACTGTCAACGCGGTCAACTTCGTCGACGGGCTCGACGGGCTCGCGGCGGGCGTGGTCGGCATCGGCGCCCTGGCCTTCTTCCTCTACTGCTACCAGCTGACCTCGATCAACGACACCTCGCGGGCGACGACCGCAGCCCTGCTGACGGTCGCGCTCGCCGGGGCGTGCGCGGGCTTCCTCCCGCACAACATCAACCCCGCCCGACTGTTCATGGGCGACTCGGGTTCGATGCTCATCGGGCTCGTGCTGTCGGCCGGCGCCGTGACCCTGACCGGCCAGTTCAACGAGGTGGACCTGTCCCAGGGGAGCGGCTCCGGCGGCGACGCCAGCCTGGTGCTGCTCCTGCCGATCCTGCTCCCGGTCGCCATCTTGGTGGTGCCGCTCCTCGACCTGGTGCTCGCCGTCGTGCGCCGGACCAGGGCCGGTCGCTCGCCGTTCGCCCCGGACAAGCAGCACCTGCACCACCGTCTGCTCGAGATCGGGCACTCCCAGCGTCGCGCCGTCTTCATCATGTGGCTCTGGGCCGGCCTGGTGGCCTTCGGCACCGTCCTCGTCAGCCTCTACTCCGGGCCGGTCGTGGTCGGCGGGGTCGTCGCGGGGACGCTGCTGACGGTCGCGTTCACCTTCCTGCTGCCGAGGCTGCACCGCCCGGGCGTCGAGGCTTGAACGATCCACTTGCCAGCCCTCAGGGGCGCTTGTGATAGTTTTCACGAGCGTTCGGGGGTCCCCTCCGGGCCCGCTCGCCGGGTTCCGGCAGACCCCCTCCCCGACAACGACAAGGCCGCCCCCATGACGACCCCGTCGCAGCGTCGCCCCAGCCCCGTGGTGATCCACGGCGCCGTGGCGATCGCGGCTCTCGTGCCGGCCTCACTGGTCGTCGCGATCGCGGGTCTCGCGGAGGGGGCCGACGCCGCCCTGGCGGTTGCGGCGGGCGCCGGTGCCAGCGCCGCTCCCTTCTTTGCCCCGGCGGCGCAGCGTCGCTGGCTCTTCGCCGGTCTCGGCGCCGTCCTCCTGGCCTGGATGGTCGGCCAGGTGGTCGCGGCGATGAAGGTGCGGATCCCCGTCTACGAGCTGCCCGAGTCCGGCGCGGAGAGCGGTTCGGGGACCGCGATGGACCGGACTGGGTCGGCATGAGCAGCGGCTGCTATCGTCCGGATCGCCATGGCGCCGCACGACACGTCCCCCGACCGCACGGTCGAGCCGTCGCCGGACCCCTGGCAGGCGTTCGGCTCCCTGGGAGCGGGCGTCCTGCTGTACGGCGGGGCCGGCTGGCTGGCCGATCGCTGGTTGGAGACCGGGTTCCTGCTGCCGCTGGGGCTCGTGCTCGGGGCCGTGCTCGGGTTCTACACGGTGATCAAGCGCTTCGGTGGCAGCCCGGCTGGCACCGCTCAGGACAGCACGACCCAGACCCAGGACCGGCCGTGACGGCCGGGACCCCGCAGTTGCACTCCGCGGCCGGCCTGCCGGTGCGCACGACGACGGACACGAAGGAGACAGGGCGTTGAACGCTGGCACCCTCGCGGTGATCAAGGCTGAAGGCGGGTTCACGCCCCCCGGGCCGGCTGACTTCGATCTGCCGCCCATCTTCGCCGAGGTGACCAAGCCGATGGTGATGATCAGCCTGTCTGTGCTGCTCATCTTCGGTCTCTTCTACGCGATGTCGCGTCGCGCGGAGGTGGTCCCCGGCCGCCTGCAGTTCGCGGGTGAGTTCGTCTACTCGGGCGTGCGCAACTCCGTGGCGCGCGAGTCCATCGGGTCCGAGCACTTCATGAAGTTCGTGCCGTACCTCTTCTCCCTCTTCCTGTTCGTCCTGGTGAACAACTACTTCGGGATGATCCCGCTGGTGCAGTTCCCGACGTTCAGCCACTCCGGCTACGCCTACGGGCTCGCCGTGCTGTCCTGGCTGCTCTACAACGGCGTCGGGATCTGGAAGCACGGCGCCCTGGGCTACCTCAAGCACGTGGCGGTCCCCGCCGGCGTCGGCGGCGCGATGCTGCTGCTGATCGTCCCGCTGGAGATCCTGTCCAACATCGTCGTGCGGCCCGTGACGCTGGCGCTGCGACTCTTCGCGAACATGTTCGCCGGCCACCTGCTGCTGATCCTGTTCGCCCTCGGCGGGGAGTACCTCCTCTTCGAGGCCGACGTCACGGCCCTGAACCTCCTCGGCGGGGTCGGCGCGATCGTGATGTTCTTCCTGGTCAGCGCCCTGGAGCTGCTGGTGATGTTCCTCCAGGCCTACGTCTTCACGCTGCTCACCGCGATGTACGTCGCCGGAGCGGTCTCCGAGGAGCACTGAGCCGGGTCCCACCCGCTCGACTCCCCACCGAACCCCACAACTTCATATCGTCAGCACCACCCCTACGAGTCCCATCGACGCACCCATGCGTCACGACGAAAGGAAAGCTGTGACCGGCTCTCTGAACATGCTCGGCTACGGCGTCGCCACCATCGGCCCGGCCATCGCCGTGGGTCTGATCTTCGCCGCCTACATCAACGGCGTCGCGCGTCAGCCCGAGGCGCAGGGTCGCCTGCAGTCGATCGCGATCCTCGGCTTCGCGCTCGCCGAGGCGCTGGCCATCATCGGTATCGCGCTCGCGTTCGCGATCTCCTGACCTTCTCGCTCGACCGGACCGACCTCAACGAGGTGACACATGACTGACTCCATCCGTGCCGCGGAGGAGCTGAACCCGCTGGTCCCGCACCTGTCGGAGATCATCCTGGGAGCCGCGTGGTTCCTGATCCTCCTGGTGCTCATCTGGAAGTTCGTCGTGCCGAACTTCGAGAAGGCCTACGCCGAGCGCACCGCCGCCATCGAGGGCGGCATCGCCCAGGCCGAGACCAAGCAGGCGGAGGCCGACGCGAAGCTCGCCGAGCTCGAGTCGCAGCTCTCCGAGGCCCGGCACGAGGCCGCGCGCATCCGTGAGGAGGCGCGCGAGCAGGGTGCGGCGATCATCGCCGAGATGCGCCAGCAGGCGCAGGAGGAGTCGGCTCGCATCGTCGAGCACGGCAAGACGCAGATCGAGGCCGAGCGCCAGCAGGCGGTCACCTCCCTGCGTGCCGAGGTCGGCGCCCTCGCCACGGGTCTGGCGGGACGGATCGTCGGGGAGAGCCTGGACGACGAGGCTCGCCAGAGCCGGGTCGTCGAGCGCTTCCTCGCCGACCTCGAGTCCGGGACGCCGGGGGTCAACTGACATGACCTCGGACTTCCGCGGAGCATCGGCAGACGCCGTCGCGACGCTCACCGGTGAGCTGGAGACCGCGGTCTCCGGCTCGCCGGAGTCCGCCCTGCGGGTCGCGGGCGACCTCTTCCAGGTCGCCTCGACCCTCCGGGCGGAGGGCGCCTTCCGCCGCTTCGCCACCGACGCCTCGATCCCGGTCGAGGCGAAGGGTGGCCTCGTGGCCGAGGTGCTGGGCGGCAAGATCGACGACGCCAGCCTGGCGCTCGTGCGCTCGGCCGTGGGTCGCAGGTGGACCGCCACGCGCGACCTCGCCGACGCCCTCGAGCACCTCAGCGTGGTGGCCACCGTCCGCTCGGCGGCCTCCGACTCCCACCGTCTGGCCGACGAGCTGTTCGCCGTCGCCCAGACCGTCAAGGACAACCCCGCCCTGCGCGATGGTCTGTCCGACCCGGGTCGCTCGGTGGCCGACAAGTCACGACTGGTCGACGACCTGCTCGCGGGCAAGGCGTTGGCCTCGACGGTGTCGCTGGTCAAGCAGGCCCTCCACGGCACCTACCGCACCGTCGGGGTGGCGCTGAACGAGTACCAGAAGGTCGCGGCCTCGGTCGCCGGGGAGAACGTCGCCACCGTCCGCGTGGCCCGTGCCCTCAGCGACGCCGAGCGGCAGCGTCTCGCCGACACCCTGTCGCGCCAGTACGGCCGGCCGGTGCACCTGAACACCATCGTCGACCCGGACGTCCTCGGCGGCATCCGCGTGGAGATCGGCGACGACGTCATCGACGGGACCGTCTCGGCCCGCCTCGACGACGCCCGTCGTCTGCTCGCCGGCTGACCCCACCCACTCCAGGACCACCCAGACTTCCGCCCGCACCGGGCACGAGCACACAAGAGAGAAGGCACGAGAATGACGGAGCTCTCCATCCGTCCGGACGAGATCCGCGACGCGCTGCAGAAGTACGTCGCCGACTACCAGCCCGACGCGGCCAGCCGCGAGGAGGTCGGCACCGTCGCCCAGGCCGCTGACGGCATCGCCCGCGTGAGCGGCCTGCCCTCGGCGATGGCCAACGAGCTGCTGGAGTTCGAGGACGGCACCCTGGGCCTGGCCCTGAACCTCGACACCCGCGAGATCGGCGTCGTCATCCTCGGTGACTTCGACAAGATCGAGGAGGGCCAGACGGTGCGTCGCACCGGCGAGATCCTCTCGGTCCCCGTCGGCGACGGCTTCATGGGCCGCGTCGTGGACCCGCTCGGCAAGCCGATCGACGGCCTGGGCGAGATCCAGGCCGAGGGCCGCCGCGCCCTCGAGCTGCAGGCGCCCACCGTGGTCCAGCGCAAGTCGGTCCACGAGCCGCTCGCCACCGGCATCAAGGCCATCGACGCGATGACCCCGATCGGCCGTGGCCAGCGTCAGCTGATCATCGGCGACCGTGCGACCGGCAAGACCACGATCGCCATCGACACGATCATCAACCAGAAGCAGAACTGGGAGTCCGGCGACCCGACCAAGCAGGTCCGCTGCATCTACGTCGCCATCGGCCAGAAGGGCTCGACCATCGCCTCCGTGCGTGGCGCGCTCGAGGAGGCCGGCGCCCTGGAGTACACCACCATCGTGGCGGCTCCCGCGTCGGACTCGGCCGGCTTCAAGTACCTCGCGCCCTACACCGGCTCGGCCATCGGCCAGCAGTGGATGTACGACGGCAAGCACGTCCTGATCGTCTTCGACGACCTGACCAAGCAGGCCGAGGCCTACCGCGCCGTGTCGCTGCTGCTGCGTCGCCCGCCGGGCCGCGAGGCCTACCCCGGTGACGTCTTCTACCTGCACAGCCGCCTGCTCGAGCGCTGCGCGAAGCTCTCCGACGACCTGGGTGCGGGCTCGATGACCGGTCTGCCGATCATCGAGACCAAGGCCAACGACGTCTCGGCGTTCATCCCGACCAACGTCATCTCCATCACCGACGGCCAGATCTTCCTGCAGTCGGACCTCTTCGCGTCCAACCAGCGTCCCGCCATCGACGTGGGCATCTCGGTCTCGCGCGTCGGCGGTGCCGCCATGACGAAGGCGATGAAGAAGGTCACCGGTTCGCTCAAGGTCGACCTCGCGCAGTTCCGCGCCATGGAGGCCTTCGCGATGTTCGCCTCCGACCTCGACGCCGCCTCGCGCCAGCAGCTGGCCCGTGGTCAGCGCCTGATGGCGCTGCTCAAGCAGCCGGCCTACTCGCCGTACCCGCTCGAGGAGATGACGGTCTCGCTGTGGCTGGGCACCACCGGCCGCCTCGACCGCGTGCCCGTCGAGGACGTCATCCGCTTCGAGCACGAGTTCATCGACTTCCTCAAGCGGAGCCACGAGGGCATCCTCGCCGGCATCCGCGAGACGACGAAGTTCGAGGACGAGGACGCCCTGGCTGCGGCCTACGACTCCTTCACCGACCAGTTCGAGACCTCCGAGGGCGGCAGCATCAAGGCCGGTCGCGAGGAGGCCGAGGCGATGGAGGACGACGAGCTCGGCCAGGAGCAGATCGTCAAGCAGAAGCGGGGCTGATCCCACATGGCCGTATCGCTGCGTGAGTACCGCGCGCGGATCAAGTCGACCGAGTCGATGAAGAAGATCACGCGCGCCATGGAGCTCATCGCTGCCTCGCGCATCATCAAGGCGCAGCAGCGGGCCCAGGCGGCCGCGCCCTACGCCCGGGAGCTGACACGTGCGGTGTCGGCGGTGGCGACGTTCTCCGACGTCGACCACCCGCTGACCAAGGAGGAGGAGAACCCCAAGCGGGCCGCCGTCCTCATCGTGACCAGTGACCGGGGTCTGGCCGGCGCCTACTCCTCCGCGGTGCTCAAGGAGGCCGAGCGCCTCGCCGAGCGCCTCCGCGAGGAGGGCAAGGAGATCGACACCTACATCTGCGGCCGGAAGGGCGAGGCGTACTTCAAGTTCCGCCAGCGTCCGATCGAGCAGGCGTGGACCGGGTTCTCCGACCAGCCGTCCTACGACGTGGCGGCCGAGATCGGTGGCACGCTCATCGAGTCGTTCCTCAAGGAGCAGGGCGAGGACGGTGACGTGGACGAGGTCCACGTCGTCTACACC
>LULH01000246.1_pt1 | contig 15041 bp, 4 predicted proteins | sample 728201 | NCBI WGS metagenome assembly LULH01 (sample SAMN03860294, study PRJNA289734) | marine metagenome | biome: seawater column; feature: ocean; material: water; isolation source: Red Sea water column Station 169 - depth 100m | place: Saudi Arabia: Red Sea | collected 2011-10-15 | depth 100 m
TGGGTAGAAGTCGTATCCCATAGTGGATCCGAGCCCAGTGAAGGTGCCGCAGGTGTGGTCCGCGGTACCGTCGCCGTCGTCGTCGGTGCCGTCTCCGTCAGTGTCGTCGTCCAGGTAGTCGCAGGTGCCGTCGCCGTCCATGTCGTCCGGGGTGGTTCCTGCGCTGGTCGAGTCTCCGCCATCGCCGACGCAGTTCGTGTCCTCGTCGTCGTTGGTGAAGCCGTCGCCGTCCATGTCGTCGTCCTGTGCGTCGCTGATTCCGTCGTTGTCGTCGTCAGCGTCCGCGTTGTCGCCCCAGCCGTCGCCGTCGTTGTCGGCGGACTCTGCGGGGGTCATGGGGAACGCGTCGTCGACGTCCGCAACGCCGTCGCCTGGGTAGAAGTCGTATCCCATTGTGGATCCGAGCCCAGTGAAGGTGCCGCAGGTGTGGTCGGCTGTCCCGTCGCCGTCGTCGTCGGTGCCGTCGGCCTCTGGGCAGGTGTCGTCGTCGGTGTCGGCGTTGTCGCCCGTCCCGTCGCCGTCGTTGTCGGTCCACTCAGAGTCGTCGTCTGGGAACTCGTCGTTGGAGTTCAGGTATCCGTCTCCGTCCCTGTCGTCGTCTGAGTTGTCGCCGATGCCGTCGCCGTCCATGTCGGAGGTCTCAGTAGCGTCGTTGTCATGCGTGTCCGTTGCATCGCCAACGCCGTCTCCGTCGCAGTCCGTCAGCAGATCGCAGCCGGCCTCCTCGTCGGAGTCCAGCACGCCGTCGTCGTCATCGTCGTCGTCGACCCCTGCGTCGCAGAGGCCGTCAGAGTCCGTGTCGGTGGGGGCGTCGGTGGAATCCATGGAGTCCGTTCCGCAGGTGTCCTCGTCCGCGTCGGAGAAGCCGTCGCCGTCGTCGTCGTTGTCGAGGTCTGTGCCGTATCCGCTCGTGGATGGCACTACCTGACCGACTAGGTTCTCGTAGCTCACCTGGACCCAGCAAGAACCGCTTGTTCCTGTGGACGGATTGCATCCGTCTCCCCAGGTGTCCTCGTAGTAGAGGGTGTAGGTCCCTGCAGCCAGTGTCACGACCGTCTGCTCGGATCCGGTGGAGAAGCCTGTGTAGGATGTCCCGTCAACCGTGACCATGGCCTCGCTTCCGTAGCTGGCGGTGTTCAGAACGACGTCTGCCGTGTAACCGGAAGGAACGGTGAATGTGCACTCCGTATCCTCCTCCGTGTTGCCGTTGGAGTCATCATCAGCAGATGAGACTGCGATGTAGTCTCCAGTCGGCCCATCCGAGTAGGTGGTGGCATCGTACCACTCCGTGCCTCCCTCGGGAGCGCAGAGCTGGATCGTCTCGTAGCTGTTCACGAGCAGGTTCGGGAAGGTGTCGGCAAGGCCGTCTCCATCCAGGTCGTCCCATGCTTCTGGGTCCACGTCGAAGGCATCAGTGGCGTCACCGACCCCGTCGCCGTCGCAGTCCGATAGGATGCTGCAGTCGAGGGTCGCGTTGGAGTCCTCGTCAACGTCCAGGACGCCGTCGTCGTCGTCGTCGGTGTCGGCGTTGTCGCCCACGCCGTCGCCATCGTTGTCGTTGGACTCGGTGGAGTCTGTGGCCGTCGGTGTCGGTGGTCTCGGAGGCGTCGTTGGGGAAAGCGTCCCCGTTGTCGCCCACGCCGTCGCCGTCGGAGTCAGCTGACTCGGTGGAGTCGTCGGGGAAAGCGTCCCCGTTGTCGCCCACGCCGTCGCCGTCGGAGTCTGTGTCCTCTGTCGCGTCCGAGTCGAACTCGTCTGCGTTGTCCCCGATACCGTCTCCGTCAGCGTCTGCTGACTCGTTGGCGTCGGTGTCGAAGGCGTCCGTGTCGTCGTTGACGCCGTCGCCGTCGCAGTCTGCGATCAGGTCGCAGCCAGCGTCCTCTGCGGAGTCGTCGACCCCGTCGCCGTCGTCGTCGGTGTCGGCGTTGTCGCCCGTGCCGTCTCCGTCGGTGTCGGTGTCCTCCGAGCCGTCAAGGGGTGCCCAGTCGTCGGAGTCCGCGGTTCCGTCCCCGTCGTCGTCGGTGTCGGCGTTGTCGCCTGTCCCGTCGCCGTCGGTGTCGGTGTCCTCCGAGTCGTCAAGAGGTGCCCAGTCGTCGGAGTCCGCGGTTCCGTCCCCGTCGTCGTCGGTGTCGGCGTTGTCGTCGGATCCGCTGATGCTGTGGCTGATCGCAGCCGTGGTGTCAGCTCCGTCGTCATCCGTGTCGGCTATGTCGACCCAGATGTACTGGGGCATGTCCCAGTTGACCTTCGTGAACTTGATGTACGAAGGATCCACTGTGACTACCGAGTTGTCGGAAGAGGGCGTGATGACCAGTGTGCCATCAGGGGCCTCGTCCAGCGACACCTCGTACCAATTGGAACCACCCTCGTCTAGGGTTAGGCTGGTGACGTCGGTCGAAATCGACGCCCCCATTGCCCTGGCTTCATCTCGTAGTTCTACTGCCTCTGGGGCCATTGGGACGATAGCTGCCGCTATCATCACAGCCACCATAAGCAGCGTTCTTGCTGTCTGTGTTGCTTTTTCCATATTATCAGTCCTCCTCTCCATCTTCCTCGTCGTCAGATGGCTCGTCGTCCTCCTCGAAGTCGAAGTCCTCGAACTCCTCAGTGTAGTCCTCGGCCTCGTCCTCTGTTGCCTGTCCAGCGTTTCTGTTCAGCTGTAGCAGGCCGTATCCAGCGGCACCGATTGCCACTGCGATCCCCGCGTATGGGGCGGGATCGAACATCACGTTGTCGATCAGGGTGACTGGGTTTGCGTTGTCTCCCTGCTCGTCCTCGTTGGCGTCGAACCACTCGGTGCTGTCGCGTGGGAATCTGTCCTCGTCTCCCTCTGCGCACTCTACGTACGCTAGTTGGGATGGAGTTCCGATTCCGGTGTTCACGCACGCTGGGTCCGGGAAGCCGTCGTTGTCGTCGTCTGGGTCGATTGCGTCACAGATGCCGTCGCCGTCTAGGTCGACGGGCGTCTCGGCGGCCGAGTCCTTGTCACCCGAGCCGCCTGCGTTGGCGCAAGCGACCTCCTGGGCGTCTAGCCATCCGTCTCCGTCGTCGTCGTTGTCGGTGTTGTCGCCGATTCCGTCTCCGTCGGAGTCGTCTCTCTCGAACGGGTTGTTCGGGAACGCGTCGTCAAGGTCGATCACTCCGTCGTTGTCGTCGTCGCCGTCAGTCAGGTCGCACTCGCCGTCGCCGTCGTTGTCCGCTGGGACGTCCATTGTGTCCATTGGGTCCGTCAGGCAGGATGCCTCGTCGACGTCGGTCCAGCCGTCATCGTCGTCGTCATCGTCCGTTGCGTCGCCCACTCCGTCGCCGTCCGCGTCAGCGGCCTCGGTCTCGTCCGTCGGGAACGCGTCCAGCTCGTCAGGCACGCCGTCGTTGTCGTCGTCAGTGTCGACCGCATCGCAGATGTAGTCGCCGTCGTTGTCCGCTGGGACGCTCGTGTGGTCCAGTGGGTCGGTTCCGCAGGCAGCCTCCTCGGCGTCGGTCCAGTCGTTGTTTCCTGGGGCCTCGGCGCTTCCGGAGATCTGTCCGTCGTCGTCAATGTCAGCGTTGTTGCCGACTCCGTCTCCGTCGGTGTCTATCCACTCGGTGCCGTCCAGTGGGAAGGCGTCCGTGTTGTCTGGGCAGTTGCTGGCTATTCCGCCAGGCTGTCCTGAGAAGTAGTTCACTCCCTCCACGTGAGAGGGCGTGTTCAGGCTCGAGTTCTGGGCGGCCATCCATGCGCTCTGGTCGCAGGAGTCCCACCATCCGTCGTTGTCGTCGTCCATGTCCCTGTTGTCGCCCTGTCCGTCGCCGTCGTTGTCGGACCACTCTGTGTAGTCCAGCGGCCACAGGTCGTCGGTGTCGTTGACGCCGTCGTTGTCGTCGTCCACGTCCAGTGCGTCGCACTGGTCGTCGCCGTCGTTGTCGGTTGGCATCTCCATTGCGAGCAGTGGGTCGCTTCCGCAGTCGATCTCGTACTGGTCCTCGTAGCCATCGCCGTCGTCGTCCGTGTCCTCTGTGAGGTTCGTTGGGGTCTCTGGCAGGCATAGGGTGTTGTTCGATGCGTCCAGGAGACCCGTGTCGATGGAGTCTGGCATCCCGTCCCTGTCGGTGTCGGTGTCTGCGCACTCGTCGAAGTCGAAGTCGTCCGTCTCGTCGTCCGTGCCGTCGTTGTCACCGTCTGAGTCCAGGTATGTGCTGGCGGAGTTGTGCTCCAGGTCGGAGCCCGAGGTGATGTCGCACAGGCCGTCGCCGTCGTAGTCGCTCGGCGTGACGTTCGCGTCCATGTGCGCCATGCTCGTAGCGCCTAGGCAGATCTGCTCCGCGATGTTGGACCATCCGTCGCCATCGACGTCTGGGTCCACCTCGTCGGCTATTCCGTCTCCGTCTAGGTCGGAGGACCCGTTCTCGTCGAGAGGCATCTCGTCGAGGTCGTTGCCGATTCCGTCTCCGTCGATGTCATCGTCCAGCGAGTCGCACACTCCGTCACCATCGGTGTCGGTTGGGGTGCTGTTCGCGTCGTTCGGATCCGTGCCGCAGTCGATCTCCAGCTGGTCTAGCCAGCCGTCGCCGTCCGCGTCGAGGGTGTAGAAGGTCACGTTGACCGTGTAGTTGGTCCCCGTGGTGTCGTAGCTGCCCCAGTTCCTCACTCCGATGCCCATCCATGAGTCGGTCGGCGAAGCGACCGTGGTGGTGTTGAAGGTCTGGCCTCCGGAACCCCATGCCGACATTCCGATCTGGTTCCAGGACGAGTCGAAGACGTCCAGGATCATCCAGACGTCGGGGACGTCGTAGCCGTGGCTCAGGTCGATGTTGACCCCGTGGTTAGCAGGCACGTCGAAGGTGTACCTGTCTGTGGAGTCTAGGCCTGCCTTGTTCCAGCCGTTCCATGATAGGGTGTTGTTCGTGGCGTTCACGTAGTCGTTGACGTGGATCGCGGTCGATGGCCCTGGGCCAGCGTCCATTCCCGAGTTGGCGTCGTTCTGAGAGCCTCCCTCGAGCTCCGAAAGCGGCGAGAAGGTGATGTTCATCTCGTACTCGTGGTCGGGGGCGCTGCTGCAGCAGGTCCAGATGTAGATGTAGACCCAACCGGCGGTGTCAGCCACCGCGTTGCTCGCGTCCCAGCCGTTTGCCGCGCACACGGGGTTCGGGAATGCGGTGTCGCAACCCGAGGCGTTGTGCAGGGTGCCCACTGGCCATAGTCCGGAGTTCTGCTCCAGGACGTCAAGGCCGTATCCGTAGTCCTGCTCGATGAAGAAAGCCCCATTGGCAGGGTACTGGCATGGCATGTGCTGGTTCTGGCACATCAGCATGTAGACGGAGTGGTAGGTCGATGGGTCGCCCTCTCCCTCTAGGTCGAAGTCGTACTCGACGTTCACGTAGTGTCCCTCTGGGACGGATATGCTGTACATGTCGTAGGAGTCCCAGGTGTATGAGATCCATCCTGTGCAGACCCCTCCTTCCCAGTATTCCCTGAGTGACCCGTTCTCGTCTAGCGGGTTGAGGTCCGCCTGGGTGCTCTCGTTGGTGAAGGTGTGTCCGCTCCATGCGCCTGGGTATACTAGGTCAGCAGCGTCTCCGCCTGGTACTGATCCTGCCATTCCGCAGTCGTCCTGGTTGCCGCCTGGTTCGAGGCCGGGCGTGGCCAGGGTGATTGTGACCTCGTAGTCACCGGATCCGCGGTCCGTCCAGACCCTCATGTAGATGTCCTGTCCTGCGTCGTCGTACTGGGCCCAAACGCACTCTGGGTTGTCGTTGTACGAGTTCCCTATCGAGTAGAAGTACCCGTATGTTGGGTGCAGGTAGAACAGGCCCAGGTCGATGTCGTTCTGCTCTGGGAACTCCACGCAGACCTCGAAGGCGTAGTTGTTCGGCAGGTAGACCTTGTAGAAGTCGTAGGCATCCATGCTGTCGTGGCCCCATCCCTGGAAGGTCTGGTTGACCGTTGTCAGGTTCACTGGCTCGTTGTAGCTGTCGCCTGCGTCGAGGCACCCTCCGATCGGTGCTAGGCCCGCGTCGTCCTGGCAGGCCATCTGCCAGGGCTCCTCGGTAGCGTTGTAGGTCGAGAAGGTGACTGTGTAGTTGCTCTCGTAGTCCTCGTTCATCTCGTTGAGCAGAAGCCTCAGGTACACTGTGGAGTCCACTCCTAGGTCGTTCGTCCATGAGTAGGACTCGTTGGTGGCGACCGCCTGCGGGTGGAAACCGTAGGAGGAGCTAACGAAGGACGTGTAGCCTGACGAGGTCACCATGTACATTCCGAAGGAGATGTCTCCCTCGATCTCTATGGTGTCGTTGAAGTTGGAGTCGATGCCCTCGGGCCACTCCAGCATGGCCCAGACTCCGTCGCCTGCTGCGACGCTGATCTGGTACCAGTCTGCCTCGTCGTATCCAGCGCACATCATTCCCTGGAACACGCCGTTTCCGTCTGCGTCCACCAATCCAGTGACGTCGATTGGTGTGTCGTCAGGCGAGTATGCGCCCTCTGTCGCGTCTTCTCCGTTTCCGGTGAAGACCCCGTCGCCGGGTGCCTTACCGTCGTCCTGGAAGAAGCATGGTGGCGGTGCGCCTGGCTCCGTCTGGTATTCCAAGATGTATCCGGAGGATGGTCCGCTGTAGTGTATGACCTCTGCGAAGAACATTGTCTCGTCTCCCAGTTGTCCGATGTCGATGAACTCGGGCTGGTCGAACCACGAGTAGTCGAACATACCCGATAGGGTCTCGGTAGCTGCGTCGTAGTCTGAGTACAGCTGCAGGTCTAGATCTGCGCTGTTTTCCCAGTGAAGGGTGATGTTGGCCTTGTAGTTCTCCGGTAGCCAGACAGCGTAGATGTCTGATGTGTCGGTTGAGTCTACGTGTCCGGACGCCATATCATCGTACACGAATTCGTCTACCGTTAGCAGACTGCTGAAGTTACCTAGGGAGACCCCTATTGTGAGTCCCATGCCGCCGTCACCGTATGTGTCGATCTTCTCGACGGTGTACTCTCCGGCATCGGAGTAGGTTGCTAGCCACCCAGTGAAGTAGTCCTGGAGGTAGAATGTCTCCACGGTAGAGTCTGGCTTGGTGATCTCTATCGACGTCTCTGGGTTGCACCATACGTCGCAGTAGGTCACGACCAGGTCTGCCGATTCTCCGGAGCTGAGCTCGAACGTGTCGGACTGGTAGCTCCATGAGGATGGCTCGTCGGGCATGTCCAGAAGTACGTTGTACTGTGGGGACGTTACGTCTCCCTTCTGTCCGCCGTCGCCGGTCCACACCGTGATGTTCAGGGTGTAGTCCATGGATACTCCGGACTGGAAGCAGTAGTAGCACCATACGTAGATGACTGCAGGGTCGCCGACCAAGTCGATCGGCGGGTCTGCGGAGTACCATCCTCCGTAGTTGCCCCCTTCCTTCTCCCCGTCAGTTCCCATCAGGAGGTATCCGGTTGTGGAGTAGTAGTTGTATCCCCAGTCGCATGCTGACCAGGATGTCGCACAACCGTCACCGGGGCTCAGAGACAGCATGAAAGCATAGTTGTGCCAGAAGGAGGCACCAGTATGGTTCCATGTGACCTCGGCGGTGAATCCGTAACCCACGGGCAGATCTAGGATGTACCCGTCGTGGTTGTCGGCACTGGTAGACGAGTAGCCAGTGGCGTTATACTCGTCTCCGAAGTACGATATTGTCTCCTCACCGGTCCATGAGAAGTCGTCTGTCAGGTTGATGTAGGTAGCCGTGGTTGTACCGGCATCCACACCCCTGCAGGCGTCGTTCCCCTGGCAGTTGGCGAGGGTCTCGCTTCGCTCACCGGCTCTGTCGAGCTCTGCTGGGGCATCTAGGGCCCCTAGCATCGGTAGGCAAACCGAGACAATCATTAGCAGTGTCAGATTTACTGATCTTGTTGCATTTTCATTCATAGGCGTCACTTAGTGACTATCACGACTTGTATCAAATATAAACATCTCTCAGAATGCTCATCTTGATAATTTTTCACTATTCCGGAAAATTATACTCATAAAATGATATTTTTAGGAAGTTTTTTTCGGATAAAGTAAATATTATCTATATTTTTTTCTGTTTTATGTAAATCCAGTGAAAAGATGATTTGTCGATATTTCAGTAAAAAAAACACACAAGGTGCAAAAAGTACACCAATTTCTACTGGTACTCCCATTCGTCGTAGTATCCGTCGTCCTCTTCGGGTTCCTCGTCCCAACCCTGGTCTTCGTCGAATTGATCCTTCAGCCTGCTTCTCCCGAAGAGGAATGCGAGTGTGCCGGATAGCATCGCTGCTAGCGACCCGATTGCCATTATCGATACTCCCGGGTTCAGCTTCATCTTGTCCATGATCGTTAGAGGGTGAGCATTGTCCCCTAGTCCGTCGGAGTTCCTGTCCTCCCACTCGAGCCTATCGAATGGGAAGGCATCCTGGAGATCGGTCCACCCGTCGTTGTCATCATCTGGGTCTATCAGGTCGCATGTCCCATCCTCGTCGAAGTCTGACGGCTCTTCTGTGGCGGAGATTGGGGATGTCTGGCAGACCACCTCGGTGGAATCGGCCCATCCGTCGCCGTCGTCATCGGTGTCTGAGCCGTCTCCTATGCCATCTCCATCCGTGTCCTTGGTCTCTGTTGGGTCCTTCGGGAAGGCGTCATCGAAGTCCAGTACCAGGTCGTTGTCGTCATCATCGTCTAGGTTGTCGCAAATCCTGTCTCCGTCGAAGTCGGCTGGGACGGAGAGCCGGTCACGGGGGTCGGTTCCGCATATGCTGAGTTCGTCGTCGTCGCTCCAACCGTCACCGTCGTCATCGGGGTCGGAGTTGGACCCCAGTCCATCGGCATCGAGGTCGTCCCACTCGTTGGGGTCGTAGGGGAATGCGTCAACGGTGTCGTTCCATGCGTCATTGTCGTCGTCGGGGTCGTTTACGTCACAGAGCCTGTCACCGTCCCAGTCTTGTGGGGCAGATTGCACCAGAGAGGGGTTGGTACCGCAGGACTCCTCGTCCGCGTCGTCCCATCCGTCGTTGTCGTCGTCTGGGTCCGCGTTGTCGCCGATGAGGTCCGCATCGTTGTCGTTCCACTCGCTTGAGTCCAGTGGGAAGGCGTCGAAGTCGTCCTGGTATCCGTCATTGTCGTCATCTGGGTCGGATGAGTCGCCTATCCCGTCCCCGTCGGTGTCGGTGCTCTCGGAATCGTCGAATGGGAAGTCATCGAGGTCGTTTCCTATCCCGTCCCCGTCCACGTCATCGTCTAGCTCGTCGCATACTCCGTCTGAGTCGGTGTCCTCCGGTGTCGAGGAGGGGTCCAATGGATCGGACAGGCAGTCTTCCTCTACTCCGTCGTAGAATCCGTCACCGTCATCATCGCCGTCTGAGTTGTCCCCTATTCCGTCTGAGTCGGTGTCGTTCCACTCGTTGGGGTCGAAGTCGAAGCTGTCGAACTGGTTATCGTACCCGTCTCCATCAATGTCCTCGTCGAGAACATCGCAAATCCAGTCTGAGTCGAAGTCATCGGGGTATGAGTCTGCGTCGTTCGAATCCGAACCGCACGTGTACTCGTCGGAGTCTGACCACCCATCGTTGTCATCGTCCGTGTCCGCGTTGTCGCCGATTCCATCGCCATCGTTGTCGGTAGTCTCGTTCGCGTCCTCCGGGAATGTGTCGTTCGCGTTGTCCACCCCGTCACCATCGATGTCCTCGTCGAGCGGGTCGCAAACTCCGTCGTTGTCTACGTCCGAGGGGGTGCTGGAGTTGTCATTTGGATCGGAACCGCACGAGTACTCAACTTGGTCGTAGTAACCGTCTCCATCCGCATCCAGGGTGAATATCCACATTGACAGGTTGTAGTTGTCCCCACCGCTGTAGGCCCACACCTCTATCACGAGGTTAGAACCTCCCGTGAAGGTCCCGGAAGCGTTTGTGGAAACGACCTGGGGGTTAGAGGACAGGGAGGAGTCTATCTGGCTGTTAGAACTGTCATACAGGGCGAGAGTCAGCCAGTCCGACTGACCGGCACCAGGAGATAGTTCGAGGGAAATTCCGTGGTCGACGGGGACGTAGACTTGGTAGTAGTCGTAGTCGTCTGAGCCGCTGTCCACGTACCCGGGCCATATGGAGAAGCCGGTCGTTGCGTTGACTAGTGGGGTGGCGTTCGAGTACTCGTCTCCAGCGTCCCCTCCCGTGTATGCGTCGTTCTGGTTCAGGCCCGGAACGTCAGACTGGTTTACGAATGTGATGTTCAGGGTGTATTCCCCCTCCCCTCCGTTGCCCCAGGTGCCTGAAACGGATTGAACCAGGATGTAGACTGTTGTGTTGCTTACGTCTGTGGAGCCGCTCTCGACGAATTCTGGGTTGTCGGACACGCTGGAGTCTATCAGAGACTGGCTCTCATCGTAGAGTCCGAGATCGAAGTCGTTTGCGGAGTTGTTCCATGAAAGTTCTACCTCTATGGCGACGCTGGAGGGGACTTGTAATGAGTAGAAGTCGTAGTTGTCGGAGGTGTCCGAAACCCACCCGTAGTATGTCCCATTCTGGTTAGCCAGGGCGAGTGCAGTGGATACGTCATCCCCTGCGTCTCCTCCGGAGTTGGCGTCGTTCTGATTGTAGGCGGGGCTGGATGAGAGGTTTGCCAGCCCTATTGTCAGGTTGTAGTACACGTCATTTCCAGAGTATGCGTACACGTTGTAGTAAACCGTTGTTCCACCAACTGTCGATGAGTTGGCCGATACAGTCTCGGGATTGTCGTAGTACGAGTAAGAAAGTGTGTTCTGGTTCGAGTCATAGAGGTAAAGGTCCAGATCTGCCGATGTGTTCGTCCAGGACAATGAGGCCCAAGTGGTCCAGTTGTTGGGGACGAATACGGAGTAGTAGTCGCTTGTGTCCCAGTTGTTGTCCACCCATCCCTCGAAAGTCGAGAGGTTCCCGGACATGTTAATCTGCAGGGCAGTTGAAGATGAGTCCCCTGCGTCTAATCCTGAGCCAGCGTCGTCTTGTGATGAGCCAGGCTGCCCTGAAGTGGAGAACAGGGTGATTGTGAGGTTGTAGTCGCCCTCGTCTGTGTTGGTAAGTACCCTGATGTATACGTGGCCACCCCCTACGCTGGAGCCGTTGCTTGAAACCTCGTAGGGGGAGGAGTAGTCGTATTGGATGTAGTAGGTCGCGCTTGACTCGATGAGTGATAGTTGCGAGCCCGATGTGGACCCGTTAGGGAAGCTCATGGTCACGAAGATGCCGTTGCCAGATGGAACTGAGATGTTGTACCAATCCTGGGTGTCAAAGGTGTCCGAGATCCATCCTGATAACGACTGATTGCTCGAATTTAGAGGAGTGGCGGAAGTCGAGGTGTCGCCAGCGTCCCCTCCGGTGCCCGCATCGTTCTGGGTGGGCCCTTGCGGTTCTGAGAATATCCAAACCTGTAGGGTGTATTGCCCGGATCCTGACCACCTCCTAGCCTCGATGTAGACTGTGGAGCCGCCAATGCTGGTACCGTTTGATGTGACCTCATCGTACGAAGAGGTAGAGAGGCTGGAGTCTATTTGCGAGTTGCCCGAGTCGTACAGGTAAAGGTCGAAATCGGCACCTGAAGGAGATGTCAGGCCGACTGATACCCCCGTTCCATTGGGCATGGAGATGGAGTAGAAGTCAGATGTGTCAGTCGTGGACAGGTTGCCCGAGTAGGTTGAGTTGGTAGCGCTTAGGGATGTCGAGCTGCTAGCCGTTCCACCGGCGTCAGAACCTGAGCCTGCGTCGTCAGCGATTGCAACCGAGGAGATTAGGCTCAGAATCATTATCGTGGCCAGTGTCCTTGCGGTCGCTGCCGTATCGCCCATGGTTATGGCGTGGGCCCGAGTGTATTGAAGGTTGGTGAAAAATGGTGCAAAAAACACACCGCGTGCGAGTGCGTCGGTTTAGTAGTGGTAGAATCCTGTGCCGGACTTCCTCCCCAGCTCTCCTTTGGATACCTTCTCCACCAGTAGATCTGCGGGTGCGTACTTGTCGTCTTCCATGCCTTCTTCGAGTACGTTCAGGATGTGCATTACCGTATCCAGGCCAATCAGGTCAGCGAGAGCCAGTGGGCCTATTGGGTGGTTCATCCCCAGCTTCATTATGCCGTCTATTGCCTCTGGCTCTGCTACGCCCTCCTGCAGAGTCAGGATTGCCTCGTTGATCATTGGCATTAGAATCCTGTTGCTTACGAATCCGGGGGAATCCATGCAGGAAAGCGGGATCTTCCCCATCTCCTCGGAGGCTGAGATCACTTCTGAAGTGACCTCTGCGGAGGTTTCTTCGCCGTTGATAACCTCTACTAGTTTCATAATCGGGACTGGGTTCATGAAGTGCATCCCGATTACTCTGTCTGCCCTTTTTGTGTGGCTGGCTATCTCGTTTATCGAGATGCTCGAGGTATTGCTTGCCAGGATTGCCTCTGGCTTACAGATGGAGTCCAGTTGGCTGAAGGTGCTGAACTTCAGTTCTGGTATCTCGGGTATCGCCTCGACAACTAGATCGCATTCCGAGAGTGCATCCATGCTCACTGATGTACTGATCCTGGACAGTGCGGAAGAGGCTTGCTCGTCGGTGATTCTTCCCTTGGAAGCAAGCTTATCCAGGGAGTTGGAAATCGTTGACACTCCTCTCTCGAGGAACTCCTCTTTGATGTCAACCATGATTACTTCCTTGCCGCTGCAAGCAGCGACCTGAGCGATTCCGTTTCCCATCTGCCCAGAGCCGACGACTCCTACCGAGTGAACTGCCATGTTTGACTCCGGGATGGACGGGGAGATGAGGTTTGGGATGCGGCTACTCCGAACGGACCATCCTTCTTCTGGCTATTCTCAGCGTTATCGCAATGATTACGGAGAGAGTCGCAATACCACTCAGGGAGAATACCCACAGCATGGTCCCGGAGTTCTGAGCATCGTCTATGGCCCAGTCTATCCAGTCTTGCTTCAGCACGTCAATCTGGTATTGATTTGAGTTCTTGGCTTGGTCCATTGAGAATCCCTCCAAGATGTGCTGTCCTGGGGAGTCGGGGACGGTGATGTTCTGATGGAAGATGCCTGTCTCAGGGCAGATTAAGTCTCTCGATTGGACTTCGCTGCTTATTCTAACTAGAAGTCCGGGTTCGCATTCTCCGAAAACCTCCCTGAGATTCGATAGTGTGGAGCCCTGGTACGTCTTCTCAGAGAATGTCAGTACTGGAGGGGTAGAGTCTAGCTCTACAGAAATTGTGTAGGAGTCCGTGCTATCTAGCGAGTCTATCTCGATTAGGAATTCGTTCTGACCTTCAACCAGATCGAGGGATAGGACTGGGTTTTCTGTGCCAGGTTCTACCACTCCCGTCGAGCCTGTTGTGAGGCTGGTCCAGCGGACTTCTTGTGACGGGTGCCTGTCTAGGATGATGTCCATGCTATCGAGTGAGACCAGGGGTTGGCTGCTTCCCGATACCGAAGTGTCGTAGTTTGACTCGGGCAGTTGCATTTCCCTGCACTCGTGGAATGAGTTGTTGTTTTCCTGAGGAGAGGTCCGGTCAATGGCGTGAAGGCAGAATGTTTGGCTCCCTGTGGAGTTCAGAATCATCGCTCGGGACCCGGAGGATCCGTTCTGAGTCGCCACCTCAACTCCGTTTACGGTCACCTTCAGGGAGACTTCCTCCGAAGACCACCACGAAAGGTTCTGCACGTGATCCCCAAGTGTATCTCCGCTGGACGGGGAGAGTACCCAGGATATTTCCGGAGCAATTGAGTCCATAGTCAGGGACCAATTTCTATTGTGTGTGTTTCCGGCCCAGTCCTCCAGTGATATCGATATGGCTACTTCACCCTGTCCCAGTCCTTCTAGGGAGAGTGGGACGGAGATTTCTGTGGTTTCTTCATATTGGTTAATGCCTGGAATTGGGAAGCCTGTGCTCGAGTTCAGGATTGGGGGCAGTGATGTTGCTTCGGTGCAATCTGAAGTCTGGACCCATGAGAAGTACAGTACGAAGACGCACCATTCCATCGTATCGGCTGGGATTTCGAGGATCACCTCGCCGCTTGTTATGTTGACCGGGTGTTGCAGGTCGTTTGGGCCATAGTTGTAGTATGCCTGGTCCTGCAGTGTGATCAGGGACACTTCTGAAGGAGGCGAGGGGTCGAAAACGACCTGGAAAGAGGCCATGGCGGAGTTTCCTGCATTGTCCGTTGAGGAGACTTCGAAAACGTTAGGATCGCTGTTGTAGTAGAACGTCTGATCTCCAGACTGCCCGGTGAATAGGCCCATCTCCGATTCCTCCAGTACGAAGGAGAGGTTTGCCAGGCCTTCCTCGTTCGTCTCGACCACGGAGCCTTCGACCACTAGGTTCGAGCCGGGCTCGGTTTGTATCTGGAAGTCCAGTGTCTCGGTGTTTGTTATCCAGGGAACCCCGTGAATGGCCAGCATCGGGGATGTGACATCGTAGGAGACGGCAAGGTCCGAAGAGGAGGTGCGTCCGGATGCGTCCGAGACCATCGCGTGGAATTCGAACCACTGCTCGCTAGCGGGGAGTGTCGAGTTCACCCAAGCCTCCCTTAGGAGGAGGTTGTCGGATAGGTTGCCGACACCATTCCAGACAGAGGTGAGGTCGTGGAGGGTCCCGTTTGTGGATAACCCCCAAACCGAGTCAGCTGGGAATGTCGTATTGTTGGATGGCCATGTCCAAGTCAGATGGGATAGTTTGAATCCTATTCCGATATCTGCTGCATGCAATTTTATTGGAAGCTGTGTATTGGTCTCAGTGAGATTCTGGGGGGCTGTGAACGATATCTCTGGGTCTAGTTCGACTAACTCGTAGTGATATGGGAGTCGAATCAGTGCACCTCCTTCGAGGGATAGGTCGATGAAGCCTGTCCAGTTCCCTTCCTCGGGAGGCCTAAGGTAGCTGATGTTCAGCTCTATCGCTCCGGTGGGGACTCGCCCCCCTAGGGAATCTGACCCAGAAGGCCAGATATCGGAAATCACTGATTCGTTCAGGTCGTGGAATGAGGGCACGTCCAAGGATGACCCCGCGACGACCTCGATGTCGATCCAGAAGTCGGCCCCCTCTCCGTCCACCGAATATCCGTGG
>LULH01000227.1_pt2 | contig 15038 bp, 14 predicted proteins | sample 728201 | NCBI WGS metagenome assembly LULH01 (sample SAMN03860294, study PRJNA289734) | marine metagenome | biome: seawater column; feature: ocean; material: water; isolation source: Red Sea water column Station 169 - depth 100m | place: Saudi Arabia: Red Sea | collected 2011-10-15 | depth 100 m
ATGAGAGGCTTAAGCGAACCAGCAGGTATTATTACTTTTCCTGGTGTTAATGGCTATACTAAAGAACTTGATGCAAGATTACCATACGATGTTGATGCTGCAAAAAAACTTTTAGCAGATGCAGGTTATCCAAATGGTTTCGATGTTGAATTAAGATGTCCAAATGACAGATACGTTAATGACGAAGCAATTTGTACTGCAGTTGTAGGTATGCTTGGAAAAATTGGAGTTAATGTAAGCTTATTTGCACAAACAAAATCAAAACATTTCAACTTCACAAAATTCAATAACACAATCAATTAAAGCGATCGCACTTATTAGAGCATATAGAATTAGAGGCCATTTGATAGCTAACCTTGACCCATTAGGAATGATGGAAAGAAATTATATCCATGAGCTTCATCCCGAAGATCATGGTTTCAAAAAAGAAGATTATGGTAAAAAAATTTTTATAGGATCTTATCTAAATACTACCTCTGCATCCATAAATGAAATTTTACAAAAATTAAGAAAAGTATATTGCTCAAATATAGGAGTGGAATATATGCATATTTCAGATCCTGTAGAAAAAATTTGGTTTAGAGAGAGAATGGAAAAAGAGGAAAATCAAATTAACTTCACAAGTAATGGAAAAAAGGCAATTTTTAATAAAATAGTTCAAGCAGAAGGTTTTGAAAAATTTCTTGCAAAAAAATATGTAGGGACAAAAAGATTTGGTCTTGATGGTGCAGAATCTTTAATACCTGCTTTAGAGCAAATAATTAAAAGAGGTGGTCAATTAGGTGTAAAAGAAATCAAAATAGGAATGCCCCATAGAGGAAGATTGAACGTACTGGCAAATGTCTTACAAAAATCCTACAAACGGATATTTAATGAGTTTGCTGGAGAAATTTCCAATCTTAGAAAAGAAGATTCAACTGGAGATGTGAAATATCATTTAGGTGCTTCTTCAGACAGAGAATTTGATGGAAATTCTGTTCACGTAAGTTTAACTGATAATCCTTCACATTTAGAGGCTGTTAACCCTATCGTGTTGGGACAGACGAGGGCCAAACAATTTTTTCATAAAGATTTAAAAAGAAAAAAGGTTATTCCAATTCTAATTCACGGCGATGCTGCTTTTGCAGGACAAGGTATAGTTGCAGAATGTTTTGCCATGTCTGGATTAAAGGGACATAACACAGGTGGCACGATACATATTATAGTTAATAATCAAATTGGTTTTACGACTAGTCCTAGATTTGCACGTTCTAGTCCTTACCCATCTGATTTAGGAAAAATAGTAGACGCACCCATTTTACACTGTAATGGAGATGATCCAGAGGCTGTTGTGCATTGTGCTAAAATTGCAATAGAGTTTAGGCAAAAATTTAGCAAAGACGTAGTGATAGACATGATATGTTATAGAAGATTTGGTCATAATGAAGGAGATGAACCTTCTTTCACCCAACCATTAATGTATAAAAAAATCAGGTCACATCCATCAACATTAAAAATATATGGTGAAAAATTAATAAAAGAAAAAACTATAAGTAAAAGTGATTTTGAAAATCAAATTATATCTTTTAGATCTTTATTAGATGAACAATTTAAAACAGCAAAAGATATTAAACCAAAACTAGATTGGTTTGAGGGTACTTGGTCGAGGTACCAACCAAAAAAAGGCAAAGATAGAAGAGGAGCGACTGGAGTTGATATAGATAAAATAATTAAGATTTCAGAAAAAATAAATAAAGTTAGTGAAAAAATAAATATACATAAAACAATTCAAAAAATATTAACCAATAGACACAAATGTATATTGGATAAAAAAAACATTGATTGGGCAAGTGCTGAAAGTTTAGCTTTTGCAACGCTTTTAGACGAAGGTTATCCTGTTAGATTAGTTGGACAAGATTCAGGTAGAGGTACTTTCAGCCAAAGACATTCAGTTTTAAGAAATCAAGAGGACAATACAAGATTTATTCCTTTAAACAATATTTCCAAAAAGCAAAAAAATTTTGAGGTAGTAGATAGTCTACTATCTGAATTAGCAGTTTTAGGTTTTGAGTATGGGTACAGTCTAGTCGAACCTGAAACCTTAACGATGTGGGAGGCACAATTTGGCGATTTTGCAAATGGAGCTCAAGTTATTATTGATCAATTCATATCATCAGGAGAAAGAAAATGGTCACGTGCATCAGGGCTAGTTTTGCTTTTACCACACGGATATGAGGGACAAGGTCCAGAACATTCATCAGCTAGATTAGAAAGATTTCTACAATTATGTGGTCAGGAAAATCTTCAAGTTATGAATTGTACAACTCCAGCAAATTACTTTCACGCACTAAGAAGACAAATACACAGAGATTTTAGAAAACCACTCGTCATCATGACACCTAAATCATTACTAAGACATAAAATTTGTGTTTCAAATTTAGATGATTTTAGTAAGAAAAACTCTTTTCACAGAATTTTAGAAGACCACGCTTTTGAGAAGAAAAATGGTTTTTTAGAATTAGAAAAATCAAAAAATATTAACAAGGTAATTATGTGTTCAGGAAAAATATATTTTGATCTACTAGAGGCAAGAGAAAAATACAAAAGAAGAGACGTCGTTTTACTGAGAATTGAACAGCTTTATCCTTTTCCAGCTAAATCATTAGTAAAATCTATTAAACCATATGCTAAAAATGCTGAATTTATATGGTGCCAAGAAGAACCAAAAAATATGGGGGCATGGTCGCATGTGAGAGATTATATACAATGGACATTGGACTTTATTAAAGCTAATAATAAAAATGTTTCTTATATTGGAAGAGCTCCAGCTGCCTCTCCAGCGACTGGATATGCTAAAAGACATGTTGCTCAACAAAAAGAAATTTTGGAAAAAGTGTTTAATTAAATGAATGAAAAAATTGTAGTACCCGCTTTAGGTGAAAGTGTTACAGAAGCAACAATAGCCAAGTGGCTAAAGAGTGTTGGTGATACTGTAGAAGTTGATGAACCTATAGTAGAATTAGAAACTGACAAGGTAAATTTAGAGGTACCATCTCCTGTAAGCGGAACAATTGGTGACATCAAACATAAAGATGGTGAAGTAGTAGAAGTTGGAGCCGTCTTGGGGTCAATCCAAGCTAATGGTAATGAGACTGTTCAAGAAATAAAAAAGATAGAACCAGATGTTAAAATTGAGCAGGTAAAAGACCCACCAGAGAAAAAAGTTGAAAAGATTGTAGAGGAAGTCAAACCTTTAGAATTAGAGGAAGAAGTAGAGGATGAAACATCTTTAGAAGAAGAACCTTTGGTTCTTACAGAGGAAATACCTACAAATGGTTCTAGAAAAAATAATTTGTCAAATACACTTTCTCCGTCAGTAAGAAAAATTGTTGCTGAAAACAAGATAGATTTAAAATCAATAAAAGGATCAGGAAAAGATGGCCAAGTTCTAAAAGGCGATTTAATAAATTTAATGTCAAAATCTCCAAAACCCTCAGAAAGAAAAATTAAATTTGGACAAGAAGAAAGAATTAAAATGAGTAGATTGAGACAGACAATTGCAAAAAGACTAAAACAAGCACAAGAAAATGCTGCCCTTTTAACTACATTCAATGAAGTTGATATGTCTAATGTTATTAAAATGAGAAAAGATTATCAGGATGATTTTTTAAAAAAATACGGAGTTAAGCTTGGATTTATGTCTTTTTTTGTAAAAGCAAGCATTGAAGCTCTGAAATTATTTCCAGCTGTTAACGCTGAAATAGACGGAGAAGAAATAGTCTATAAAAATTACTATAATATAAGTTTCGCTGTTGCTACAGATAAAGGATTAGTGGTTCCTGTTTTAAAAAATGCAGATGAAATGTCCTTTGCTCAAATTGAAAATGAAATTAAAACAATCTCTGAAAAAGCTAGAGACGGTAAGCTAACTATAGAGGATCTTCAAGGTGGTACATTTACTATAAGCAATGGTGGTGTTTACGGCTCAATGCTTTCTACGCCAATTCTAAACTTACCCCAATCAGGAGTTCTAGGCATGCATAATATTGTTGATAGACCTGTTGTAGTTGATGGCGGAATTAAAGTTAGACCTGTCATGTATTTAGCGCTATCATATGATCATAGAATAATCGATGGTAAAGACTCTGTATCATTTTTAAAATTGATAAAAGAAAAATTAGAGAATCCAGAAAAATTATTTTTAGAAATTTAATGGCTGAAAAATTTCAAGCAGTAGTAATTGGAGGTGGCCCTGGTGGTTATGTGTGCGCAATAAGATTATCCCAATTAGGTTTTAAAACGGCATGTGTAGAGGCACGAAATACACTTGGTGGTACTTGTCTTAATGTAGGATGTATACCCTCAAAAAGTTTACTGAACTTGTCAGAAAATTTTCAAAAAGCAAAAAAATTACAAAATCTAGGAATTGAAGTAGGTGAGGTTAAACTAAATTTAGAAAAGATGATGAAAAATAAGGAAAAATCAGTCTCCATTCTTACAAAAGGAGTCGAATTTTTGTTCAAAAAAAATAAAGTCTCTCATTTCAATGGAACTGGCTCTATAGCATCTGCAAACGAAGTTTTAGTAACAACAAAAGATAATAAAAAAATTTCTTTAAATACAGATAATATAATTATTTCTACAGGTTCAATACCAGTTGAGTTACCAGGAATTAAGTTTGATGAAAAAATTGTTCTATCTTCATCTGGTGCTCTTGATCTTAAAAGTGTACCAAAAAAAATGGTTATAGTAGGAGGTGGATATATTGGTCTTGAAATGGGATCTGTATGGTCGAGACTGGGCTCGGAAGTACATGTAGTCGAAGCATTAAACTATATTACACCAGGAATGGATAAAGAAATCTCCTCAGAGTTTTTAAAAATTCTGAAAAAGCAAGGAATTATTTTTCATCTTGAGACAAAAGTACAAAACATCAAAAATGAAAAAAATTCTGCAAAAGTTTCAATACAAGATAAAACTGGCAAAAATAGTGAATTAATTGCAGATGTTGTTTTGATTTCTGTTGGTAGAAAAGCAAATACGAAAAATCTTAATTTAGAAAAAATTGGTGTGAGCTTAGATAATAAAAAAAGAATTAAAGTAAATAAAGAATTTAGAACTAGCACAAAAAATATTTTTGCAATAGGTGATGTGATCTCAGGTCCAATGTTAGCGCACAAGGCTGAAGAAGAGGGTATAGCGGTTGCAGAATTGATAGCGGGTCAATCGGGCCATGTAAATTATGACTTAATACCTGGGGTAATTTACACATCTCCTGAAGTTGCTGTTATCGGAAAAACTGAAGAGCAATTAAAAGAAGGTAATATAAAATACAAAGTCGGCAAATTTCCTTTCATGGCTAATTCAAGAGCTAAAACTGTTAATAATGCAGAAGGTTTTGTTAAAATATTAGCAGATGAAAAGACTGACAAGGTATTAGGTGTTCACATGATTGGATCGCACGTTGGAGAAATGATTGCAGAAATGGCTGTTGCTATGGAATTTGGTGCAAGTTCAGAAGATATTGCTAGGACTTGCCATGCCCATCCTACTTTTTCAGAGGCAATTAAAGAAGCAGCTTTATCTGTAGAAAAAAGAGCAATACACTCTTAAAAAAAAGCATAATATAAATCAATGAAAGTTCCGATTCTTTTACCAAAAATATTCAATCATCCTTTCACCTACGAAACTAATTTAAAATTAAGACTAGGAGACTATGTAGAGGTGCCATTCGGAAAAACAAAAACCATAGGAGTTGTGTGGGATGAATTTGAAAAGAATACAGAAAAAAAATTTCAAACAAAAAAAATTATCAAAAAGCTTAAGATACCAAATCTTAATAAAAAAATGGTCAACTTTATAAATTGGTTTGCAGAATATAATGTTATTCCAAAAGGTATGGCCTTAAAATTAAGTTTATTAAATAATAGTAAATTAGAGGAATTTCCAAAAAATGAACTACAAAATTACTCTATAAATTTAAAAAAAAAAATATTTAACCTAACCAAAACACAGAAAGATAGTTTAAAAAAAATAGAAAAAAAAAGTAACGAATTTAGGGTTCACGTTGTCCAAGGAGTTACTGGGTCAGGCAAAACTATTGTTTATTTCCATGCGATAAAAAAAATTCTCGACAAGTCTAGACAGTGTTTAATTTTACTTCCAGAAATAGGATTAATATCACAATTTGAAAAAAAATTTACGGAGTTTTTTGGTTTTTATCCTGCGATATGGCATTCTGGAATAAGCCAAAAGAATAGAAAAATTATTTGGAACGGAGTTGTAAATAATAAAATAAAAATAGTAATTGGAGCAAGGTCCTCTTTATTTCTTCCTTTTAGTGATTTAGGACTTATTATTGTTGATGAAGAGCATGATCAGTCATTCAAGCAAGATGAAGGAGTAATTTACAATGCGAGAGATATGGCCATATCAAGAGCTTTCTTTGAAAATTTTCCAATTAATTTAGTTACATCTATTCCCTCGTTAGAAACTTTTAATAACATAAAAAAAGGAAAATTTTCTGTTTCTAAAATATCAGAAAGATTTGAAAAGGCTTCTTTACCAAATTATGAAATAGTCAATTTAAATAAAACAAAGTTAGAACCTAATTCCTGGTTATCTAAAGAGATAATTGAAAAAGTAAAATATCATTTGTCAATTAATGATCAGGTATTATTTTTTGTAAATCGTAGAGGTTTTGCACCAAACGTTTTTTGTAAAAAATGCTTAAAAATATTTGCTTGCCCAAATTGCTCAATTAATCTCGTTTACCATAAAACAAAAGAAATTTTGTTATGTCATTATTGTGGATTTAAATCACAAATTAATTTGGAATGTAAGGATAATAAAAAATGTGATTTAGTTTTTTATGGTCCCGGGGTTGAGAGGATTGCTGAGGAGGTTAAAAAAAGATTTCCTTCACAAAATCAATTAATTTTTTCCAGCGACACAATGAATAAAAAAAATTCTAAGGATATATTAAAAAAAATAGTTGATAATAAAATTCAAATTTTGATAGGAACACAATTAATTTCTAAAGGTTTTCATTTCCCACATTTAAATTGTATTGTCGTTGTAGATATTGATCTTAGCTCACAAGGACATGATTTAAGAGGTACCGAAAAAAATTTACAACTTTATCATCAACTTTCAGGCAGAGCAGGCAGAGCAGGAAAACCTGCAATGGTATATTTTCAAACTTATAATTTAAACAAAAATATGATTTCGGATATCACAAATGAAAACCCAGAGATTTTTTTAGAAAAAGAGCTGGAGTTGAGAAAAATAAATGGATTACCACCTTTTCAAAGATTTATTTCATTGATAGTTACTGGTTCAAACGAAAAGAAAACCGAACAAGAAGCAAAGAGATTTAAAATTTACATTGAAAAAATTTTAGATGGTAAAGTATTAGGACCAGTAAATTCCCCAATATTTCGTATCAGAAAAAAGTTTAGAGTAAGACTATTAATTAGATCAAAAAAATCTTTAAATATTCAAAAAAAATTGGCAACTTTGATCTCAAATTTCAAATTTTTAAATGGAATAAAACTGACGGTTGATGTCGACCCAATAAACTTCAATTAATAAGCAAAAAATTAACCTATTTTGACAATGAGGTACTTGAAGACAATAGTCTCATATGTTACTTAATTTTCGAATTTTTAAATTCATCAATTCATAAAGGATCTAAGTTGAGCAAAAAAAATAGTCTCTCTGAAGTAACTTTTAGCAGATATTCTCTGGCTCTTTATGAGTTAGCTCATGAATCAGACTCTGTAAATGAGGTAGAGCAACAGGCATTAACAATAGTTGATCTGATATCTAAAAGCGAAGATTTAAAGTTTTGCATTAAAAGTCCCACAATAAGCAAGAAAGAGTTGGAAAATTTGATCAATTCTATTTCAGAAAAAACTAATATGAATGAGTTGTTAAAAAAATTTCTATTTTTTCTTATTCATAAAAGAAGATTCTTCTATGTTGATAAAATTTTAAGAGAATTTATTGAAACTTGTTCAAAGAAAAGAGGAGAAATAAAAGCAGAATTAATTTCAGCAAAAGATTTAAGTGAAAGTGATGTAGAAAATATTAAAAATGATCTCTCGAATTCCTTTAATTCAAAAATAAAACTTACTTATAAAAACGACAAGAGTTTAGTTGGAGGATTAATTTTGCAAGTTGGCAGTACTATGATTGACACATCAATTAAAAATAAATTACAAAAAATAGAAAAACAAATGGTTGAGGCATAAATGGAAATAAATCCTTCAGAAGTTACAAAAATATTAAAAGAGCAAATTAAAAAATTTGGAGATAAAGCTGAAATTACAGAAGTTGGACAGGTTTTGTCCGTTGGAGATGGTATCGCTAGAGTTTATGGTTTAGATAATGTCCAAGCAGGTGAAATGGTAGAGTTTGCAGATGGATCTAAAGGTATGGCTTTAAATTTAGAAAGTGAAAACGTTGGTGTTGTTATATTTGGAGATGATAAGGCAATTAAAGAAGGTGACACAGTAAAAAGAACAGGAGAAATTGTTGACACTCCTGTTGGAAAAGAGTTGCTTGGTAGAGTAGTAGATGGATTAGGAAATCCGATTGATGGAAAAGGTGCTTTAGATAAAAATGTAAAAAAAAGTAGAGTTGAAGTAAAAGCTCCAGGAATTATTCCAAGAAAATCTGTAAGTGAACCAATGCAGTCAGGTTTAAAAGCAATTGATAGTTTAGTTCCAATTGGAAGAGGACAAAGAGAATTAATCATAGGTGATAGACAAACAGGAAAAACAGCGGTTGCCGTAGATACAATAATAAATCAAAAAAAAATAAACGAAAGTGGAGATGAAAAACAGAAATTGTATTGTATATATGTTGCAATTGGACAAAAAAGATCAACGGTAAGACAAATTCAGAAAACTTTAGAAGAAGCTGGCGCTATGGAATACACAACTATAGTTGCAGCTACAGCATCAGACGCTGCACCTTTGCAATTCCTAGCTCCATATACAGGATGTGCTATGGGGGAGTTTTTTAGAGACAATGGCATGCACGCTTTGATTATATACGATGATCTTTCCAAACAAGCAGTTGCCTATAGACAAATGTCATTATTATTAAGAAGACCTCCTGGAAGAGAAGCTTACCCTGGAGATGTATTTTACCTTCACAGCAGATTACTTGAAAGAGCTGCAAAACTTGGAGATGAACATGGCGGAGGATCTTTAACGGCATTACCAATAATTGAAACACAAGCAGGCGACGTATCTGCTTATATTCCAACAAATGTAATATCTATTACTGACGGACAAATATTCTTAGAAACAAATCTATTTAACCAAGGTATAAGACCAGCTATTAACGTAGGTTTGTCGGTTTCACGAGTAGGATCAGCTGCCCAAACAAAAGCAATGAAAAAAGTTTCTGGATCAATGAAGTTAGAATTAGCACAATACAGAGAAATGGCTGCATTTGCACAATTTGGTTCTGATTTAGATGCATCAACACAAAAATTGTTAAACAGAGGATCGAAATTAACAGAACTTTTAAAACAAAAACAATTCTCACCAATGACAGTTGCTGAACAAGTAATTTCTGTATTCTGCGGTGTTAGAGGATATCTTGATGATATTGACCAAAAAGATATATCTGATTTTGAAAATAAAATTCTGCAAAAATGCAAATCTGATAAACCAGAAATTTTAGATTCAATTTCAAGTTCAGGAAAATTAGAAGAAAATGCAGAAAAAATGCTAATTGATCTAATTAACGAATTTAAAAAAGGATTGAAGTAAGTATGGCAAGCTTAGATGACCTAAAAAAGAGAATTTTAAGTGTTAAATCCACACAAAAAATAACAAAAGCTATGAAAATGGTAGCTGCAGCAAAACTTAAAAGAGCTCAAGAAAATGCAGAAAAAGGTCGGCCTTATTCTGAAAAAATGAATAATATAATCTTAAATTTATCTAACGGAATATCAGATAAAGAAAATGCACCAAAACTTTTAGCTGGAACAGGGAATGACAAAGTTCATTTATGTGTAGTTTTAACTTCTGACAGAGGTCTATGTGGTGGATTTAACTCCAATATCATCAAAAAGGCAAAAGCTTATTTTAGTAAAATTACAAGTGAAGGAAAAAATTTAAAAATAATTACTGTTGGATCAAAGGGTTATGACCAATTGAAAAGGCAATATAATGATAAAATTGTGAATAAAATATCTTTTAAAGAGTCAAAAAATATTAACTTTTTTGACGCTGAGAAAGTATCTAAAATAATTATTGAAAGTTTTCAAAAAAATGAATTTGATGTATGTACCATTTTTTATAATAAATTTAAAAATGTAATTACTCAAATACCACAGGCTCAGCAAATTATTCCTTTAAAATCTTCTGAAACTGGCAATGAAAATGAAAAAGATAATTATGAATTTGAGCCAGAGGAAGATGAAATATTAGGCAATTTGTTGCCAAAAAACATTTCTACGCAAATCTTCAAAGCGATGTTGGAAAATTCTGCAAGTGAACAGGGATCTAGAATGAGCGCTATGGATAATGCGACACGAAATGCGGGAGAAATGGTTGATAAACTTACCATACAATATAATAGAAGTAGACAAGCAGCCATTACAAAGGAATTAATAGAAATAATATCAGGAGCGGAGAGTTTATAATTATGAGAAAAGGAAAAATTACACAAATTATTGGAGCGGTAGTCGATGTTAAATTTGATGGAGAACTACCTGAGATTTTAACTGCACTAGAGTGTAAAAATGGTGATAACAGACTTGTTTTAGAAGTTGCACAGCATCTTGGAGAAACAAGTGTGAGAACCATTGCAATGGATGCTACAGAAGGATTAAAAAGAGGAGACGAGGTAACAGATACTGGGGCTCCTATAAAGGTACCAGTTGGTCCTGAAACCTTAGGCAGAATAGTAAATGTAATCGGAGAACCGATTGATGAAAAAGGTGAAATTAAAACAAAGGAAAATTGGCCAATACATAGAGCAGCGCCTGAATTTAATGATCAGTCAACTGAAACAGAAATTTTAGTTACAGGGATAAAAGTTGTTGATCTTTTAGCACCTTACGCAAAAGGAGGAAAAATTGGATTGTTTGGTGGTGCAGGGGTAGGAAAAACAGTTTTAATTATGGAATTAATTAACAACGTTGCGAAAGCTCACGGTGGTTTCTCAGTTTTTGCAGGTGTTGGAGAAAGAACAAGAGAAGGAAATGATCTCTATCACGAAATGATTGAGTCTGGTGTTATAAAGCCAGATGGAGCAGGATCAAAAGCTGCTTTGGTGTATGGTCAAATGAATGAACCTCCTGGAGCTAGAGCAAGAGTTGCCTTATCGGGGCTTACAGTTGCTGAGTATTTTAGAGATCAAGAAGGTCAAGATGTATTATTTTTCGTTGATAATATATTTAGATTTACACAAGCTGGCTCAGAGGTTTCAGCATTATTAGGGAGAATTCCATCTGCTGTAGGTTACCAACCCACATTAGCTACCGACATGGGTAATCTTCAGGAAAGAATAACAACTACAAATAAAGGTTCTATTACGTCAGTCCAGGCGATCTATGTACCTGCTGATGACTTGACAGATCCTGCACCTGCAACTTCATTCTCACACCTTGATGCAACAACAGTTTTATCAAGACAAATAGCCGAACTAGGAATTTATCCAGCTGTTGATCCACTAGACTCGACGTCAAGAATTTTAGATCCAAGAATTGTAGGAGATGAGCATTATAGAGTAGCTAGAGAAGTTCAAAAAGTTTTACAAACCTATAAGTCTTTACAAGATATTATAGCGATCCTTGGTATGGATGAATTATCTGAGGAGGATAAATTGACAGTAGCAAGAGCAAGGAAAATTCAAAGATTTTTATCTCAACCTTTCTTTGTTGCTGAAGTCTTCACAGGATCACCAGGAAAATTAGTAGAGCTAGAAGCTACCATTAAGGGCTTTGATGCAATCTGCAAAGGTGAGTATGATCATTTACCTGAAGCAGCATTTTATATGGTAGGAACTATTGAAGAAGCCATAGAAAAAGCAGAAAAAATGTCAAAAGATGCTGCATAATGAGTGAAGAATTTAAATTAGAAATAGTTAATCCTGAAAAATCATTTCTCAGCAAAGAAGATGTTACAGAGGTTTTGGTACCTGCTTATGAAGGAGATATGGGTATATTAAAAGATCATATTTCTATTATTTCGTTTCTAAAGCCAGGAATACTTAAAGTTTTTTCAAAGAGTGGAGAAGATAAATATTTTGTTGAAGATGGTATAATAGAATTTAAAGATAATACATTATCAATTTTGACAAGTTCGATATTTAGTCTAGATAAAATTGATAGAAGCTATGTATCACAGTCATTAAGTGATACAGAAAAACTTTTAAGCAAAGAAGATTTAGACGATCAAAGTAGATTTTTAATATCTCAAAAAATCGATGTACTAAAATCTATAAGCTCTAATTAGTAACTACTTTTTTTATCTCACTAGTAACTTTTTTGTAAACATCTCTTTTAAAGTCAACTACAACATCAATTAATTGATCAATTTCTACCCATTTCCACTCTAGGAATTCAGGTTTAGGAGTGTTCACATCAATCTCATCGTCAGAACCGTTAAATTTCATAATAAACCATTTTTGTTTTTGACCTTTAAATTTTCCTCTCCATATGATTCCTAAAAGATGATTTGGAAGTAAGTAGGTAATAAAATCATCGATTTCTTTAATTAGCGTAACATTTTTTATACTTGTTTCCTCTTGAAGTTCTCTTATTGCTGCCTCAAAATAATTTTCACTTTCATCTTTACCTCCCTGAGGCATTTGCCAAAAATTTTTTGGATTATCAATTCTTTTTGCAACAAAAACTTTATTTTTTGAATTCAAAACTACTATCCCCACACCGTCTCTTAGTGGCAGTTTTTGAAAATCAGTCTTCATTTTAGCCGTTTAAAAGTTTTACAGCAAAGTCTAATTGATTATCACTTTCAGTATCAATTCTAAACTCATCTGAACCTTCCGAGACTTCAATATCTGGATCAACTCCAACTTCAGAAATTGAGACTCCAGATGGAAGATAATATTTTGAAATAGTTAATCTTATAGCTCCTTTATTTTTTAATGGAATAATTGATTGTACTGAGCCTTTACCATAAGTAGTCTCTCCAATAAGTATAGCTCTTTTATGATCTTTTAAAGCCCCTGCTAATATCTCAGATGCGGAAGCTGAACCATTATTAATTAATACTACTAAAGTTTTTCCATTTAGTATGTCACCTTCATTTGCAAACCATTTTCTATTTTCATTTTCTTTTCTTGATTTAGTAGAAACAATCTCTCCATTTGAAAGAAAGAAATCAGAAATTTTTATCGCTTGAGAAAGTAATCCTCCAGGATTATTTCTTAAATCTAATATATATCCTTTAATATTTTTATCTTTATCGAACTCTTTTATTTTTTTTCTTACTTGCGAACTACTATTTTCATTAAAAGCCGTTAATCTAATATATCCAATATTTTTATCTATCTTTTTTGATTTAACTATCTATCTTTTTTGATTTAACAGACTGAATTTTGATTATTTTTCTTGTGATATTAAAAACTAAAGCTTTCCTTTCTCCTATTCTTCTAACTGTAATTTCTATATCTGAACCAACAGGTCCTCTCATTAAATCTACCGCTTCACTTAAAGTTTTACCTTGAACCTGATGTTCATTTATTTTTACAATATAATCTCCTGCTTTTACCCCAGCTTCGTATGCTGGTGACTCGTCCAAAGGTGAAATAACCTTTACAACACCAGCTTCCATACTGACCTCAATACCTAAACCACCAAATTCACCACTTGTTTCAGTTCTCATGCTATCAAAACTCTCTGGAGACATATATGCTGAATAAGGGTCTAAAGATTGAAGCACACCATTAATTGCTGCATCCATGACTTCATTCTGATTAATTTCATCTACATATTCTTTATTAATTTTGTCAAGAACATCGCTAAAAATATCAATTTTTTCGTAAATAGTGGTTTTATCATTCGCACTATGTGAAGGTTTTGAAAAGAGAAATAATATTAAAAATAATAATCCAATTAATTTAAATAATTTCATATAATTAATTTCTCTTTTGGAATAAGTTCTGACCACATTTTCTCTAATTCGTAAAATTTTCTTTTTTCAGGATTAAAAATATGAATTATTATATCAATACCATCAATAAGTTTCCAGTCGCTGCTTTCAGTTCCTTCAACTTTACAATTTTTAATACCGCTTAATTTAATTTTATCAACTACTTGTTCGGATAAGGCTTGAATATGTCTCGATGAAGTACCACTAGCAATGATCATATAATCTGCGATTGAACTTTTATTCTTTAGGTCAATGCTTACAATGTCTAAAGCTTTGTTGGTATCTAGTGTTTTTAGGATTAATGCTTTTAGGTTTGAAATTTTATCCATTAATTACAATCTAGACTATCAAATTTTTCTTAATTGAGAAGATGAAATATTAACTTTGTTGAATTTAATAAATTTCAACCTTTTTCTATCAATTTTTTTATAAGCCACAGATTTAAGACATTTTGTCTTGTAATTTTCTCTATCAAAAACTAATATTTTACAAACTTTCGGGATTTCTTTCCAATTTTTCCATTTATGAAAATTTATAAGATTATCAGCACCGATTATAAAATAAAAATCATTATTAATATGTTTTCTACTCAAATATTTTATGTATTTGTAAGCCCTATTAGATTTACATTTATTTTCTACAAAAATAACTTTTATAAATTTATTTTTAATACTTAATTTTTTTGCGAGGGTTATTCTTCGAGACAAGCTATAGAAACTCTTTTTTTTAAAGGGATTTTTTTTTGTAACAACCCAAAAAACATTTTTTAGACTAAATCTTTTTTTTGCCTCTTGTGAAATTTTAATATGACCTTTATGTGCTGGATCGAAACTCCCTCCTAAAATTCCAATTCTCTTTTTCAATAAATTATTCAATTTATTTTCTTATTTGTCCTGATCCAATAACTTCATATTTATA
>LULH01000256.1_pt1 | contig 15010 bp, 14 predicted proteins | sample 728201 | NCBI WGS metagenome assembly LULH01 (sample SAMN03860294, study PRJNA289734) | marine metagenome | biome: seawater column; feature: ocean; material: water; isolation source: Red Sea water column Station 169 - depth 100m | place: Saudi Arabia: Red Sea | collected 2011-10-15 | depth 100 m
CAATAATGCGTTGAATATCATCTATTGTTAATGGTTCTTCTTTTGGTGTTTGTTCTTCAGACATTTATTTTCTCCTTTTCCAGAAATTGTGTCCAACTTAACAGTTCATCCTGTCTTGCCATAAAACAGGGTCTTCTAAATATTTGGTGATGACCAAAGCGTTTTTCAACACAGAGTTCTGAACGTGGCATCAGACCTTTTAATGTGTAAGCACCGTTCTCGCCTACCATTAAAGCAAAGTAATCAATCAATTCATTGTCTACCATTGCGATTAATTTGCCGTTGAGGTACGTGGTAGACTTCACGTCTATAGATACATCACCTATAAAAGCATCGCCTTTATCACCACCAAATTTCTTTGACGTATATCCAAGTCTAAATACTTCATGTGGATATACTCTAGCTATTCTACAAAACGCTAATTCAGACAGTAAACCTTCTCTATCTGCCTTTTCCTCATCTGATATAACAAGATTTGGTTTAACACCTAGATTTTTATTGTTAGAATTACGTTTTTTTGCAATAATTGATCCTAGCTCGATCTCAAGATCATTGAGTTGTATGTTAGGATAGTCAGGTACTAATACACCCGGAGCATCCGTTTCACCCATCTGAGGGTCTTTATATCGATCCATTTTTTTCACTTTCGTCTTTTTCAATGGTTGTATACACTAATTTCTCTGATTCTCGCTGCGTGTCGTCTAAAAGTCTATCAACACAAATTAAAAACGAATGTATGTCATGTGTGTTAGGATAATCAGGTTTTTTCTTTTCAAAGTATTCTAAAAATTCTTCAGGTGATACACGTTTACGTTCTAATTCTATATCACCTTTTGACGTAAGGTAATATGCCAACGATTGTATTACTGTCTTATTCATCTTCTCCCTGCATAATCTTTGAGATATTTACACCTGCTTCATAAAGTGCTTGATTAAGTGGTACATCACTAGCTTTGTATCCACGACCAACCAAGAACACATCATAAGGTTCTCCTGTATCAGGATCAAAAGAAACAGATACAATAAACCAAAGAATAGCTTCTAGTGCATTAGGAAAACAACAAGCTAAAAATCAATTTATAAATATGAAATCTACTCCAAAAAAAACTGGACTAGCAACAGTTGATGCGGGAATAGGATTTTTAAATGCAATATTACCATCAAAACTTACTAAAAAATTTTATTACGATAATGTTAGAGGTAGAACAGTTACACTTCCAGACGGAACAACAATAACTTTTGATGAAGATAATTATGATGAATATGACAGATTAAGAAAAGCAGGAGTAATTGGAGCATATGGTAATGTTGAAATGGGGCAGAATGCTATTAATACTCGTGGTGGCGGAGGCCAACAACAAATAGCAGGAATACCATCAATGGCACCAACAACTACAGCAATGGCAACAACGCCAACAGCAGACGATTTTGTATTTAACTTTGCACAACCCGGCAGGCAGTTAACTGAAGAAGAATTAGGAAGAATAGCTGCAATCCGTGCAGCTGACGGTGGTAGAATCTGGTGGAGTAACAGCAGCAGGCGATGAAAACAAAACAGGTTTTATGGCAAATCTTTTTAATAAATTATTAAGACAAAAAGATGACGATTTATATAGTTCTTTTGATCCATTTAAAATAGGTATATTAGGAGCATCAGCATTAACAGGTTTAATGGCAAAACAAGATGAAGACGATGAAGTATCATTAGATGAGTATATGAGAACAGCGAGCCGTGGACCAGGTATGGATCCAAGAGGTATAAGAGAATACATAGCAGCAAACAAAGGAAATATTAATCCAATAGATTATGCATTTTTAAATCCAGCGTACTATCAAACAGCAGCAGATGGTGGTAGAATAGGTTTAGCTGAAGGTTTAACACCAAGACAAGCTGCATTAAAAGCTTTACCTGAATATAAAACATTTAATGAAGATGAAGAACAAAAATTATCATTAGGTGGTAGCGCAGGTTTACCTCCGGTAACACAACAAACAGAGGGTTTATACAGTCAATCATTTCCTGATGATGAAACACCTATGCCAACACAACCAGATCAAATGCCTAGACCAAAACCTATGATGAATCCTATGATGGGTAGACAGGATCTTATGATGGCTAGACAAATGAATCCTATGATGGGTAGAGGTATGCCCATGATGGGTGGTAGAATGATGGCTCAAGAAGGAGGATTAATGGACATGGGTGGTATGGAAAAAGATTATAGAAACGAAGGTGGTTTTGTAGCAATTGGTGGCGAAGAAAGAGCAGATGATGTACCAGCAAGATTATCAAAAAATGAGTTTGTATTTACTGCAGATGCTGTTAGAAACGCAGGAGGCGGAGATATAGATAAAGGAGCAGAAATCATGGAGAACATGATGGAGAATTTAGAAGCAGGCGGTAAAGTATCAGAAGAATCACAAGGATTAAGAGGTGCTAGAGAAATGTTTGCAACACAACAAAGACTTGGGGAAGTATTATAATGGCAATAACAGAAACACGAGCATTACCCGCACAGTTTATTGAAGACCTTGGTAAAGATTACGCAACGCAATTAACAGCTGCAACAGCAGCACCACTTGATACAAGTAAGTTTGCACCATCAGTTGCAGGACAAACAGCTTTACAACAGAAAGCAACAGATCTTACAACAGCTGGTCTTGGATCATATCAACCATTTTTAACTGGAGCAGGATCAACAACGCAAGCTGCAGGAGCAGCCCAACAAGGACGGTTTGCACAGGAAGGTTTAGGTTTAGCACAAACAGGATTAGGAATTGCAGGACAAGAATTAACAGGAGCAGGAACAGCTTTAGGTACAGCAGGAACAACAACTGCAGCTGCACAACCTTTTATATCAGCAGCAGGAACAGGATTAGGTCAAGCAGGCACAACACTTGGTGGAGTATCTCCATTTATTAATATGGCACAAGCAGGATTAGGTATGGCAGGAGCATTAACTGGAACAGGGACAGGGACAGGATTAGGATCTATATCTTCTTACATGTCACCATATCAACAACAAGTTATTGATACAACATTAGCAGAATTTGACAGACAAGCAGCACAAAGACAGCAACAAATTTCTGATGCAGCAGTTGCACTTGGTGGTTATGGTGGTGGTAGAGAAGGTGTTATGCAAGCAGAATATCAAACACAGTCAGATAGAAACAGAGCAGCATTACAGGCACAGTTACAAGCACAAGGATTTAGTCAAGCACAAGCTGCAAGACAAGCAGATTTACAAAACCAAATGATGTTATCACAAGGCCAATTAGGTTTAGGTGCAGCTACATCTGGTTTAGCACAGCAACAAGCACAATTAGGTTTAAACCAATTAGGTTTAGGTCAAGCACAACTTGGTTTAGGTCAAGCACAAGCAGCTCAAGCAGGGCAACAAGCAGGTATGGCAGGACAAAGAGCAGCGTTAGCCGGAGCACAACAAAATTTAGCACAAGGTTCACTAGGTCTTGGACAATTCCAAACAGGACTAGGTCAATCTTTACAAGCATTACAAGGAACAGACATTGCAAGAGCGGGTCAGGTGGGCGCCGCAAACCAAGCTCAAGCACAAGCTGTACTAGGTGCACTACAAGAACAAAACAGATTAGCTGCATACGAGCCGTTAGAAAGATTAGGTATCTTCGGTCAAGGTGTAACTGGTCTAATGGGAGGATACCCAGCACAATATCAATTTACATCGCAGCCTAATCCATCTCCACTAGCACAAGCTCTTGGAATAGGATCAACGTTGGGTGGTATTTACGGTAATGTCATGGGACCAGTAAGAGGAAAATTAAATTAATGAATAGAACTTTAAGAAGACCAATGTTTAGAATGGGTGGTAATGCCGAAGGCATTACGTCTGGGTTAGATACACCTAAATTAAATGCATCAAGACAAAATTTTTTTAAAGGTGGTGATGACATGGAGTCAAGATACAATCGTGCTATGGATTTTATTAAATCTAAACAAACACCTAGAAGAAGTGATCTTAATGATTTTTTAATCAACTTTGGTTTAGATTTAGTATCAAGACCAAGATCCGGTAATATATTTTCACAGGTAGCAACATCAGCAAGAGAACCATTTGCACAGTTTCAAGCAAGCAAAGCAGCAACTAGAAGATCGGACGATCAATTATCACAAGCTTTAATCGGTGACATTATGGAACAGATGTCAGAAGAAGAAGTAGCTAGAATTAAAAGTAAAGGTGATCAAGATGATTTTATGTTTGAAAGACAACAAGAAGCATATACAAAATTAATATCAGAACAAAGAAGATTAGAAAAAGAATTAGAAAAAGCAAAAAAATTTGGAGGCCCTGCAGAGAAAGGTGCACCACAAATTCCACCAGATCAAACAAAAATTAAAAGTATAGAAAAACAATTAGAAGACAATGCAAAATTACAAGCACTGTATACAGGAGCAGAAGATGATCCAACTAGAAAAGCTTTATTACAAGCAATAGGTGCTGGTCAATATAGTTTTGAAGATTTAATTATATACGATCAAACAGGTAAATTACCGGTAGAAGAAGAACTTGCAAAAGGTGGTAGAGTAGGATTACAGATGGGTGGACAACCTATGCCTGAAACAATGCCCACGGACCAAGGACCTGTACAAGCTAGTCCAGTACAAGATTTAACTTTTGAAGAACTAAGAGCAAGATTACCACAAACTATAACAGATGATATTATAACATTAATTGCAAACAGCGAGCAAGCATTGACTGATTTTGCAAATATACAAACACAACAAGATGTTAGTGCATTTAACCAAAAGTATGAGGTAAATCTGCAGTTACCAGCGGAGGCGTAATGGCTTCTAACGAACCGTTTAAAAAGAAAAAAGTAAAATACAACGTTGATCAAAACACCGTTGATAAAATTTTAAAAAAAAGATTTGGCACAGAAAAAAAACCCACAAGATTTACTTTAAAAGGTTTTTCAGAACTTGGTCCAGAATTAAATCCTTTTCTTTTAATACCTGGAATTAAAGAAAAAATAGAAAAATATAAAGAAGATCCCTCTGAAGAAAATTACATAGATTTTTTTGCAGACCTTGATAAAGGTGGCGCATCTGGTTTACAAAAATTAGGTTATGCAATTGGTGATCTTGCAACCGCTGGTATTGATTATACTTTTGATACAAACTTTAATAAAAAACTTACAGAAATTTATGAAGAAAATAAATTAGAAGAACCAGAAACTTTAACAGGTAAAATAGTTGAAGTATTAACACAATACGCAATTCCTGGTTCTATTGGTTTTAAAATTACAAATAGACTTAGAAAATTGTCTATGGTGCAAAAAGCAAAAGCAGCAAGTGCTGTTGCCGTTGGCACAACAGCTACAAATATAGCATCAAAATCTGGTTATATGGCAAGTGCATTTGGTATTACAGATTTTTTAGGTAGTGAACCTGGTAGAGGAAACATAGTTTTAAAAGAACAAGATACAGAAGGATTATCGGGTCGTGATTTAGCAGCAGCTAAATTTAAAAATAGATTAAGATTTGCTGCAGAAGGTGCAACTATTGGTGCTGGTTTTAGTTTGTTAGGTAAACCTGCATCTCTTGGATTAAAATATGGTATTATGAAACCATTAGGCATAGGATTAAAATATGGTGTTGGTCCTGTTGTATCTGGTGCATCTTACCTATTAGCAAAAGATCCAATAGTTATACCAACTATATCAAAAGCATTAAAACAAGGAACACAGTATAGTTTAGAAAGAATTATTGCACCTGCACTTGTTGGAAAAGCACCTATTAAAACACAACTACCTGAGTTTAGTAAATGGAGAATGTTTTCTGTAAACTCTGATGATCCCTTAAAACAAAGGTTAAAAAAATTAGATAATTTTTTAGCTGCATTTAGATCTGTAGGTAGAGATACATCACAAAAATTTACATTATCAACACGAGCAGCTAGAGAAATAAAAGCAAGATCTAGAACTATAGAAAAATATTTAGAATCTATTGAAAAACGAGCTTATAATTTAGCTAAAGCAAACAAAGATTTATACAACACAAAAACAACATCTCCATCAAGTCAAAAACATTATTTAGATCAAACATTAAGTTATCTACAAGGTAAAACAAGATTAAATCAATTACCTAGTTTATTACAAGATAGTGCTAAAAATTTAAATACAGAATTATTACAAATTAAAAAAGCTTTTGCTGGTATGTTGCCAGATAGTGAACTTAAAAAATACATATTAAAAAATCTTAGCACTTATATGCGTAAATCTTTTTCTATATTTACAGACCCAACATACAAACCAGATAAAAAAATATTTGATGGTGCTGTAGATTACATGATTAATCTTGTAAAAAATAATAGAGATTTAAGAAAAGCAGCTTTAGATGAACCTGCATTTAAATCTTTTAAACCAGAAGTTAGAATAAAAAAAAGTGCTGAACAATTAGTTAAAAAAATATTACAAGATGGTAAAACTAATAATGGTGATCCTTTAGATTTTTTACAAAGAGTTTCTAAAAAACAATTAAGATTAAAAGATATTATAAGAACAGGAGAAGAATTACCTGATGCAATTAAAAAATTATTAGGTGAAGAAAATAATTTAAAAGCATCCGTATTTACTACATCTTCACATGCAATAACACAATCAACAAATAAAAAATTAATGGATCGTATTGCTGCTTTAGGTATAAAAGAAGGTTGGTTGTTTAAAGATGAAGCAAGAGCAAACGCACGAGGCATATTAGATGCACAAAAAATAGGCAATTTACCGGGTTTAGGTTTTTTATCATCTAGACTATCAAAATTACATGCATCAAATGATATTGTACAAGCATTTAGAGGAACACCTGGTAAATTAGATGAGCTTATACAAAGTAATGCATACAGAGCAATACTACAATTAAAAGTTGCTACACAATTTGGTAAAACAGTATTATCTCCCGCAACACAAGTTAGAAACGTTACATCAGCAAGTTTATTTCCATTAGCAAATGGACACATAGGTGGCGGTGCATCTGTTACTGAAGCATTTAGAATGACATTGGATGATATATTTGGTGCAGGAAAAGTTTTAGATGAAAAAGTATTAATTGATAAGATAGAAGATAAAATTAGAAGAGGGGTGTTAGATGAAAACATTGTAGCATCAGAGCTTGGAGCCGTTCTTAAAGACATTAAAAAAGGAGCTGTAAACTCATTAGATGGTTTATATCTTAAATTAACAAACGGTAAATTTATGAAAGGAGCAACACGTATTTACGCTGGTGGTGACAACGTTTGGAAATGGTTTGGTGATGAGTATGTGCAATCACAATTAAAAAATACATACAAAGATTTAAATGCAATTAAAAAATGGTTTCCTGAAATACAAGGACAAAACTATATTGCAAGAGATTTATTTACTAATAAATTAAAAACATATGATGATGCGATAAAAGAAGCTGCAGCGTGGTATATTAGAAATACATATCCAACATACAGTAAAGTTCCAGAAGCAATTAAAGCAATAAGAAAACTACCATTTGGTAATTTCGTATCGTTTCCTGCAGAAATGATGAGAACAACATTTAATATTATGAATGTAGCAGCAAAAGAAATATCATCTAGTAATCCTCTTTTAAGACAAATAGGATATAGAAGAATGATAGGTGCTTATACTGTTTTAGGTGGCGCAGGAACAGCGGCTGTTAACATTGCATCAGAGTTATCTGGTGTAACTATGGAAGAACTACAAGCATATAAAAATTCTTTTGCAGCAGATTGGAATAAAAATTCTATACTATTACCAATTGATAAATGGAAAAAAGGTCAAGGGAAAGCAATTAACTTTTCATACTTTAGTCCATATGACGTTGTGCAAAAACCATTTGAAGCATTTATGAAAACTTTACATGATGGTAAAACAAGAACTAATCAAGATTGGGATGATATAACAATAAACGCTTTTGCAGAATCACTTGGTGAAATATTTAGCTCATTTGTATCTGAGCCGTTAGGTTATGAAAGAATTATTGACGTATTACCAAGAGGATTTTTTGGTAGAGGTGGACAGAAAAAAGCAGGTGGTGCTGTTTATTCTGAAGACACAGATTCTATTGGTGATAAAATGTATAAAAGTTTTGCACATTTTGCAGAAGGTATTGAACCAGGTATTTTAACAACAGGAAAAAAAATAGCTGGTGCTATAGATCAAGATTTAAAACCTGGTGGCCAACCATTAAGTTTAAGAGATGAGGCACTAGCATTATTTTCTGGTGTTAGAATTATAAATGTTGATGTGCCCAGAAGTTTTAATTACAAAATGACTGATTTTAGAAGAAAAAAATTATCTGTAACTAAAGCAGAAAACTTTTATAATTTAGAAAATGCAGTTGATAGAGGTGGTGATGCGTACGTAAAAGAATTTGAAGACATACAAGAAGAAATGTTTAAAGTTCAACAAGAATTTTATAACGTGTTAAAAGATGCATCTGCATTAGGTCTAACAAAACAAGACATAAGAAAACTTATGAAACGTAGAGATTTTAGTAATAGAGAAATTAACACTTTATTTAGAGGCAAGTTTACGCCATTTAAAGTATCAAATTCTTTAATGCAAAAAAGACTTAGAGATCTTAAAAAAGCATATCCTAACGAAATTATTAACAAAGATTTCTTTTATCCAAGAAAAGATTTTAATAGAGTTATGAGAAAATATAGAAACAGATCTTTAAAAGTTGAACAACCGGAAGAAGATAAAACATCTATATTTAATAAAATAGTAGATGCAATAATACCACCAGCAGGTGCAGCAGAAGTAGAACAAACAATTCCTAATAATCAAAAAATAGAAACACCACCATTACCAAATACACCTATGCCAAATAGACAGATGACAACACTTCCAAGTTTACAAAAAAATCCAGTAACAGGCTTGACAAGAACGGAGAGTGCATTACTATCACCAATTGAGCAAGTGATTGCTAGGAGAACATAATGGTTAAAAAATCAGCATTACAAAAAATTGAATCGCATGAAAAGCTTTGCAGAATTATGCAAAAGCAAACCTTTGAACAAATAAAAGAAATGCAAGATAGAATTAAAAGATTAGAATATTGGATAGTAGGAGGTATGGGAGCTGTCCTTATAACTTTATTAACTGATGTAGCAAAATAATGGAACTTACACGTAACTTTACTCTTTTAGAACTTACCAAAAGCGACACTGCAATTAGGCATGGGATTAATAATAATCCAAACGCAGAACAGATAGAAAAATTAAAAATACTTTGTGAAAAAATTTTGCAACCCGTTCGAGATCATTTTGGCAGAGTTAAGGTGACTAGCGGGTTTCGTTCACCTGAGTTGTGCCAAAAAATAAATAGCTCACCTAATTCACAGCACGCGCGTGCAGAAGCGGCCGACTTTGAAGTTGTAGGCGTGGACAACTGTGAGCTTGCTGACTGGATACACAGAGAATTAGAATGGGATCAATTGATCCTCGAGTACTATGTTCCTGGCGAACCTAACTCGGGCTGGATACATTGCAGTGTAACAGAAGGCATGCCAAGAAAACAATTTTTACATGCTTATCGAGAAGAGGGTAAAACAAAATACAAACCAATACTTGGTAAAGCAAAAGATATATTTGTTTAGAAATTTGCGCGCGCTACGCGTATAGTCCTACTAAATCCATGATTTAAGTTTTTCACCTAATACTTCTGAAGCTATGTTTATTTTTTTTCTTAATGCTTTAACTATTTTTTCATCAACAGTATCTTCAGCATTAATATCTACGTACGTTACAGGTTTTTTCTGTCCAACACGGTGTGCTCTGTCCTCTGACTGTAAACGCTTCTCAAGGTCATATCCGTTAGAATAGTAAATTACGGTGTTTGCAGCTGTTAAAGTTATCCCATAGCCGCCCGTAGAGGGCGTTCCAATAAAGAATCGACACTTAGGGTCCTCTTGAAAACGTTTAATATTGTCTTGTCTTTCTTCTTTTGGAGTTAATCCATAATAGTCAACAAAAGATCCTGGACCATATTCATTATTAATAGCTTCTATAATTTTATTAATATCATATTGATAGTGAGCCCATATAATAGATTTACCTTCTACATCTTCTAACACGCTCATTAATTCATCAATTCTATTATTTTTTATAGATTGTATAGAACCATTATCATCTGTAAAATGACCACAAGTTATTTGTTGCAACCTCATTAATTGTGTTAGAGAATTTTTTGTACTAGATACTTTGCCTTGCAATGTAGCTAAAGCTTGTTCTTTCATCTGTTCATACAATTTAAATTGATCTGGTGTTAATTGTATTTGACGTTTAATAAATATTTTATCCGGTAAATCTAGACAATCTTCTTTTAACACACGATAAGAAAAATTTTTAAGAGTGTCAGATAACTCACTTAAATTTTTAAATTTATCTACCACTTGTATTGATCTGCCATGTGCGTGCATAGTTTTCATTTCTGCATATCTATTTCTAAATGCATAATAAGAAGAAAAATCTAAAAGATAAGAATCTAAAAACTCACATTGGCTATACAAATCTAATGGATTTTTAGTAACAGGAGAACCTGTCATAATACGTCTATATTTAGCTTGTTTTGCTAAATCTACAATATTTTTTGTACGTTTAGCACTAGGATTTTTTATTGTAGTAGATTCATCAATAGCCATTAATGTATTATGGGATCGTAAAAATTTTTCTGCAAATTTTTTACCTTTTTCTGTGCTAAAAGCTTCAACATTCATGATTAAAATATGTAGAGCTGTTTCTATTTCAAATAAAGTTTCTAATTTTTGTTGTTGTTTTTTGTTTATATTTGGTTGCCACAATACAGTCACATTTTCTATATGACTTGGTAAATGTGTAGGTAATTCATTGCTATACCAAGTACCAACAACACCTTTAGGAGCCACAATTAATGCTCCATCTACTTTACCTTTGTCGTAAAGCATAGACATATTATCTATTAATACTTTTGTTTTACCCGTGCCCATTTCCATAAAATACGCATAAGTTTCTTTGTTCCATGACTTTTCTAAAGCAGTCATTTGATGCTTGTATGGCTTTGTTTTAAATTTATAGTTCATAGTTTTTCTTCTTTCTAGTTGACAATATAATAGACAGGACCTATATTGTCAAGCATGAAAGAAAATAAAGTTTATGTAATTCAAGAAGTTGCTGGAACTCAATCAGGCTCACCAAAAATTAACATTATGGGTGCTGCAAAATATGGTAAGTTTGAATTTTTACTACCAGAATTTTCACAAATAATATTTTCTCCTGGTCCATTAATTTTTAAATTACGAAAAGCATTAAAAAATTTTACGACAGAAGATTATTTATTATTAACTGGTGATCCTGCAATTATTGGTGTAGCATGTTCAATAGTTTCTGACATGACAAATGGTAAATACAATTTACTTAAATGGGATAAACAAGAAAGAGCATATTATCCTATTTCAATTAATCTATACGAGAAAGGAGAAATCGATGACAATTGATTTTGAACAAGACCAAGAAAATGTTTTGCAAAAAACAACTAATATACAATCACTTGCAGATCAAGTAGAAAAGTTAGAAGATCTAAACAAAAGACTTGAACTACAAGAAGAAAATATAAAAAATACAAAAAAACAAATTGATAATATATCTGGAGAAGTAATTCCAACCATGATGAGTGAGATGGGTTTATCACATCTTAAACTTATGGATGGATCTTCTGTAGATGTAAAACCAAATTACAGCGCAAGCATTTCTATTGCAAATAGAGAAGCAGCGTTTGGATGGCTTCGTAACAATGGACTAGGAGATATAATCAAAAATGAGATATCCGTATCTTTTGGTCGTAACGAGGATAACAAGGCGGCTGATTATGCCAACCTTGCAGAGAGTCAGGGTTATCAACCTCAACAAAAGTTGAAAGTTGAACCTATGACTCTCAAAGCGTTAGTCCGTGAGCGTATTGAGGCAGGAAAAGAAATGCCAACGGAAATTTTCAACGTGTTTGTTGGAAATAAAACAACAATAAAAAGGAACAAATAAACATGAACCAAGTAACAGAGAAAAAAACAAATGCATTAGCAGTCAATATGTTTGAAGCTGATGCAGATAAGGGCTCTCAGAACATGACGCAAGAAGATCTTGCATTACCATTTCTGAAAGTATTAGGACAACTATCTCCAGAAGTTAATAAGAGAGATGGGAAATATGTTGAGGGGGCAGAACCTGGCATGATTCTCAATACCGTTACAAATGAAATTTTTAACGGAACTAAAGGGATAGATATAATACCTGCATTCTATGAAAGAAAATATGTAGAATGGCAAGACAGAGGTGAGGGTAAAGGTTCACCAGTAGCTATACATGATGCAAGTTCAGACATCATGAGCACAACTACTCGTGACAAATCTTTTAAAGATAGATTACCTAATGGTAATTACCTAGAGAATACTGCAAATCATTATGTAGTAGTTTTAGGTGATTCACCACAGACAGCTTTGATTTCTATGAAAGCGACTCAATTAAAAATTAGTCGTAAATGGAATTCCATTATGATGGGAATTAAACTGCAAGGTAAAAATGGTTTGTTTACACCGCCAACATACAGCCACATTTACAATTTAAAAACTGTGCAAATGTCTAATGACAAAGGAACATGGTTTGGTTGGGAAGTGTCTAAAGTTGGTCCGGTACAAGATCAAGGTGTTTACCAAGTTGCAAAATCTTTTGCTGATAAAGTTGGCAAAGGTGCTGTAGAAGTTAAACACGGATCAGACGAATCAAAATCAGATTCACCATACTAAATAAAATCCTAGGAGTGGGCGTGAAAGCGAGAGTGGAAGCGCCCATTAAAAATTATGTTTAAAAAAATATTTAAAGGATTGGAGCGAGCTCATGGCTGTACTAAAGTAAGTGCACCTGCTGAGAATGGTGTCAAATTAAAAGGTCAATCATTTGTGGTACGTCAACCAGTGACCACGGAACTTTGGACTATGCATTTAGATGGAACACAAAGTTTGGGTATTATACCAATTAATGAAGACAATCAATGTATATGGGGATGTGTAGATATAGATTCATATGCAGGATTTGATCACAAAAAATTAATAGATAAAATAAAAAAATTTAAATTGCCTTTGGCCGTGTGTAGGTCAAAGAGTGGAGGGGCACATGTCTTTCTGTTTACAGATCAACCCGTATCAGCAGAAAGAATGAGAGACAAACTAACAGAAATAAAAACATTACTAGGATACGGTGGATCAGAAGTTTTTCCAAAACAAATACAATTAAAATCAGCAGACGACACAGGAAATTTTTTAAACTTACCATATTTTGGTGGTGATCAAACTACTCGTTATGCATTTAAAGAAGATGGCTCTGCTGCAACATTAGAAGAATTTTATAAAATTTATGAAGAAATAAAACAATACGATCTTGATTTTGTTAAAATAACAAGACCACAATCAGAATATTCTGATGCACCACCATGTATAGAACTTATGGCTATGAATAAAATACCAGAGGGTGGACGAAACAACTCTATGTTTCATTTTGGTGTATATGCAAAAAAGAAATGGCCTGCAGAATGGAAAAGTAAAATGACTTTATTTAATGCAACAGCATCTACGGTACCATTGAGTGAGTCTGAAGTAGAAATAATTAAAAGACAACATGACAAAAAAGAATGGGGTTACAAATGTAATGACACACCTATGTGTAATCTGTGTGATAAAAAATTATGTAGAGAAAGAAAGTTTGGTATTGGTGAAGAGATAGTATTTCCTGCACTAACTGATTTACAAAAAATTAAATTAGAAAAACCATATTACTATTTAAACGTAGACGGTGAACGACTACACTTGGAGAACGTAAAGTTTTTAAAACAACAAAGTTTATTTCAAGAAGCATGTATGGAACAGCTAGACTTTAAACCACCAACAGTAAAACCAAAAGATTGGGACATGATAATAAATCCATTGATGAAGAATCACGAACCAATAGATCCACCAGAAGGTGTGACTACGCAAGACCAATTACAAAATCATTTAGAAGAGTTTTGTTTAGACAGGCATATAGGATCTGACATAAAAGATTTAAAACGAGGTGGTGTGTTAACTAAAGATGGCTATCATCATTTTATATTTGATAAATTTTATAATCAGTTTTTAATTAGAAAACGTTGGGATGTACCATACTCACGTACAGCACAAATGTTAAAAGAAACATGCAATTGACAGAAGATTATACACAAAAAGAACTTAAACCGAAAGACCCTTATTAATGAAAACTATAGTATTAGGGCCACCAGGAACAGGAAAAACTACAACTTTGTTAAACAAAGTAGATGATTATTTAAAAAACACAGATCCAGATAAAGTTGGATATTTTGCATTTACACAGAAAGCTGCATACGAAGCAAGGGATAGAGCAATAAAAAAATTTAATTTAACGGAAGATGACCTACCCTATTTTAGAACGTTACACTCACTTGCATTTAGAAAACTTGGAATAAAAAAAGATCAAGTTATGCAACAAAGACACTACAAAGATTTAGGAAAAAAATTAGGTTTTCCTGTAACGTATGCAGATTACCAAGAAGACCAAGGCAGTGCATTTAATTCTGATAGTGAATATCTACGCATTATACAATTAGCACAATTACGAAACATTACATCAGAACAACAGTTTGATTTACACGAACACACACAAGATCTTGAGCGAAGCACATTAAAAATTATAGACAACGAATTAGCCAGATACAAAAAAGAATATAACTTAATAGATTTTAATGACATGATTACAGAGTTTACAAAGTCAGATAAATCACCAAAGTTTGATGTAGTATTTATTGATGAAGCACAAGACTTATCATTGATGCAATGGGACATGGCTAGAACAATATGGAATAAAACAGAAGATTCTTTTATTGCAGGTGATGATGACCAAGCAATATATCAATGGGCTGGTGCAGATGTAGATTCTTTTATAACTTTAGAAGGACAATACTTACC
>LULH01000242.1_pt1 | contig 14840 bp, 15 predicted proteins | sample 728201 | NCBI WGS metagenome assembly LULH01 (sample SAMN03860294, study PRJNA289734) | marine metagenome | biome: seawater column; feature: ocean; material: water; isolation source: Red Sea water column Station 169 - depth 100m | place: Saudi Arabia: Red Sea | collected 2011-10-15 | depth 100 m
ATTTTAAAGAATTCGGAATTAATTCACGAAATATTATACAATATAGATCAATTGATGCAGGAATAATTATCAAGAACTATAAGAAAAAGAAAGAAAGTAAATCTAGTAAGAGAAAAACTATTCTGATTCGTCCAGAAGAATCAGAGGCAGCATATATTAAAAAAAATAGTGTAACAAAAAAAATTATTGAAAAAATAATTTCAGATTTCCCAAACGAAGAAAAAATCATTCTATCAAGATATAAAGGACAAACTGAGGAATTAAAAAGAAATTTCAATGGAAAAATTAAGATCATTTCAAAACCAGTTAGCGGTCAAGAGATTCTAAGTAAAGTAGATTGTATTATTGGTTCAGGAGGTACAATGACTGCAGAGGCAGGATTGTTAGGAATTCCAACAATTTCATTAAATGCGGTTCCAAATAGAATTGAAGATTATCTTGTAAAAAACAAGATAATTGTTAGAAGTGAGAGTCCAAATAGAATTTCAAGAGAAATTTTTCAGGCATTAAATGATGAAAATGTTATGAAGAAAAGAAAGCAAAAGGCTAGAAAGTTAGTTTCATCATTTGAGGATCCATATCAAGTTCTTTTAAGAACCATACGTGCATTATAAAATAATATTATAGGGGTAAATTGTTTTTTATTTTAGAAGCCCAGTAGTGTAGCGGCAAGCATAGGGGCCCTTGGAGCCTTTGACCTCGGTTCGAGTCCGGGCTGGGCTATACTATTTTTAAAAATCCAATTTTGTAAGTAATTTTGTTGCTATAACAAACAAGACTGATGCTAAAGCAATTAGAAAAACCATTTCCATTATTACAAAATCAGTGATCTGCCCAAATATTCCTGCTCTTACAACATCAACAAGATATGAAAGTGGATTAATGTAAAATGCAGTTGCAAGTGGTTGAGGTGCACCTTGTGCAGGATAAAATGCAGTGCTTGCAAAGGCAAAAAATAGAAAAACTGTATTAATAATTACATTAAATCCTTCACTTGAACGTAATCTAGTTGATATTATAGATGCAATCGAACCAAACAAGATTGCACCTACTACAGATGCAAAAATTAGTAATGGAATTGTTACAATAGAAAATTCTACTGATTCAAAAAATACAGGATATCCAACTGCTGTGATCAATCCAGCACTAACTAGACCAATTATTCCAATTGTAACAATATTACTTAGAATGTAATCAGAGCGCGTGAATGGACCAGACATAATTTGTTCAAACATACCATGTCTTCTATCATTCCAGATGATTATGCCAGAGATTAATGTACTATTCATTATGTTAAATCCTATCATACCAGATGCCAAAAATGCAGGATAACTCAAATCTTTTGCTCCAAATGAAACATTATCAATTAATGCAGTGTATGCATATCCTGCAACAAAGATGTAGATTAATGGAAATAAAATTTGCCAGATAATAAAACCCGGATTGATAGAAATCGTCAGATTTCTATAAACTAATCTAATTATTTGGTTCATTTGAATCACTCACAACTTTAAGAAATATTTCTTCCAGGTTTGTAGGAACAGCAGAAAGATCATTAATTGTAATATTATTTTCATTTAATATTTTTAGAACATTCATCAACACAACTTCAGAATTTGATGAGTTGATAGTAATGGATGGTTCAGGTTCGAGTTCAATTTTGCAGTCAGGAATGCCTGAAAGTAAATCAGTTATGGATAGAGATGTTTTTGGAAGGTTAATTTTTATGGTTTTTTCACTACCAAATCTATTTTTTAGCTCGTTTGGAGAATCAACAGCTAAAATTTTTCCTTTGTTTATGATTGCAATATTATCACAAAGATATTCTGCCTCAGAAAGAACATGTGTTGTGTAAAATATGGTCAAGCCTGTTTTTTTAACCTGTTTTTTTAGAAAATCAAGTAATTCTCTTCTAGCGCTAGGGTCTAGGCATATCATGCATAAATTCTCTAGCAACCTGAACTCTTCTTCGTTGACCAATGGATAGATCATCATTTTTCTTTTTTCTAATTTCTTGTAAACCAAACGAAGTTAGTAATTCCTCAGTTCTTTCTTTTCTAGTTTTTTTATCCACATCCCACATCATCCCATATTTGTCCAGTGCATTTTCAACAGACAATGTCATTTCATAACTAGGCTGCTGTAATACAACACCAATTTTTCGTCTAATTTCAAGGGGAGATTTTGCAGCGTCAATCCCTAGGACAGTTAATTCACCTTTTGTAGGTGGCATGAGAGTGGTTAGGAGTTTAATCACGGTGGATTTTCCAGCTCCATTTGGACCTAGAAATCCAAAAACCTGACCCGATTTTATTTCAAGATCTATACCATCAACTGCTAATGACGAACCATATTTTTTTGTTAGATTACTGGTTTGAATACAAAGCACAGTTAGATTTTCTATGAAACTACTAATGTATTTAATGATAATTTTATTAACAATCTCTTTCTGATTATTATAATTGTCAGAATTTGAAGAATTAATATCAAAATTATTAGAAAAAGTTCCAGAATTATCTAGATCTGTAATCGAGGAACGCATAAACGAGAAAAAAGAGAAAGTTGGTGCCGGATATTTGACAGATCAAGGAGCAATTTTCTTGGTTGCAGCAGATTTGGGAGTAACATTGGAGCAATCACAAAAATCAGAAGTAGCCATAAAGGATCTGTACATTGGAGCAAAAGAAGTGACTCTAGAAAGTAGAGTTTTGAATATTTCACCAACAAAACAATTTACCAAAAAAGATGGTTCATCATTTTCCTTGAGAACAATTACAGTTTATGACAATAATTCAACTGCTAGTGTAAAGCTTTGGGATGAAAAAGCAAATCTTCCAGGATTAGACGAACTAAAACCAGGAGATTTAATCAAGATCATTAAAGCATATGTAAAATCTGATTTAACAGGTGCACCTACAATAAATATTGGTTCAGGTGCTTCAATAGAAACATCAGAATCAGAAAGCGATATTGTATCAATCGATTCAAAAATTACAGATGTTAGTGAAGTAAAAGAAGATCAAAGAGATCTAATTGTAACAGGAACTTTAGGAAGTGCAATGAGTTTACTTGAATTTACAAACTCAAAGGGTCAACCATCTAAAGCATTGAAATTCAGATTAAGAGGTCAGAACAAGAATTTGGTTAACGTAGTGCTTTGGGGAAAAGATGAATCAATATTGCCAAAAATTATTTCTCAAGACGCCAAAGTGAAGTTGTTTGGTGTAAGAACAAAAACTGGAATGCAAGGATTGGAAATTCATGGAAACGATGCAACATTAGTAGATGTTGAAGGAGATACTGAAATTCAACCAGTTATACTCAGATTATTAGCCGTTGAAAAAGACCAATCAGGTTCAGTAACAGGTTTAGCTATTGACAAATCAAAGAAGATAGTCAGGATTACAGACGTTACGGATACAATAGGCAGTTTCACTAAAGATGATATTTTAGAATGCATGCCATCAAAGATATTTGGAAATACAATCCAAATTGATCAAGATTCGTTTGTAAGAAAGATTGAAGATGATTCAATTCCAACTATTTCAGAGATTCGAACAAAGATTACAGATGTTACTGAAGGAAATGATTATTCTGTAGAAGCAATTGTTCTAAAAGCACCAGAAAGAAAAGAAATTCAAACAAAGAATGGAGACAATGTACAATTATCTGAGATGTTTGTTGAAGATGACAGTGGTCAAGTTTGGATAAAGGGTTGGAGACAACAAGCAGATCTAATGGATAATTTTACTTTAGGAGATATAATTACAATCATAGGTGTTAATGCAAGACCAGGTCTAGAAGGCAAATTGGATTTAGTTTTAACACCTTATTCAAAAATAATTAAGAAAAACTAATCTTTCCAGAAACCTCTTGTTAGAGTGTAAGTTTTTTCTGCAATGATTATTTGTTTAATGAGATAATCATCATCGTCTTCTAATCTGTTTTTTAATATTCTTGCTGCTGTATCAGGACCAACTCCATAAGCTGCCATTACAATCTGAGCTGTTTTCCCAAAAGTAGTCAACAATGATGATACTTTCCAAGCCTTTTGGAAATTTTTTTTCTCATCAGGTGTTAATTTTTTTCCTTGGTGTTTTTTTTGAATAATTTTTACAAGATCATGATCATATTCATAGGTACAAGTAATCTGTTGCCCCTTACAATATTTGCATCTAAGTGGATGTGTTTCGCTAGGAGTCATAACTTGTTGCCACAAGCCACACCTAGCACAAATTAGTCGTTGTTTTGTTTCCAAAAGGCGCTTTCGGACTTTTTTTAACATTTCTTTGTCTATGTTTGCAGGATTTGTATACGACATTACAGTTTGGTCTAAGACTGGTTCTGCTAATTTGGAGAATTTATCAACATCAATCCATTCTATCTCAATTGCATTTGTTTTAATCATTTGAATTATTTTTTGAGTTCCTTCAAGATCGAATTTTTCATGGAATAGTTCACGAAATGCTTCTTTTACAAGAGGCGTGTCAATATTACGCTCAAAATCATATCTAATCTCATTTTTTACATAGACATCATTTCTATCGTAAAAACCAAATTTTTTTCCAACACAGAATGTTTTCCAAGTTACATCATTTTTTCCTTTTAATGCAACAGACATTATTTCATTAATATCAAAATCAGAAGTGAGAACATCAGTGATATGTTTTTTTGTAAATCTAGATTCTACAGATAAAAGAATTCTATATGCGTCAGAGCTAGATTTTACTTTCGTAGCCAAAGAAGCATCTAATAATGTTTCAAGAATTATTTTCAAAGTTGAATTTACTTTTGTCCCAAAACACGAATGCAAGATTACTACACTCTTTTGTGGAAGTCTATGTGATTCAATAACAATTGTTTTTTCATCAGGAATTTTACCAAAATCTAAGCTGGTGATAATGTCATTTGCCATTTTAATTGAACCATTACGAACCTTGGTTCTAAAATTTCCAACCTTGTTTGCAGTTTTAAAATCAACAGGAATGTTTACACCTTCCCATTTAGGAACAGGTATTTCTTGAGAGGATCTAATAGGCAATACGTTGACCTTGAATGATTTTTCATCTATGTTTAAAATTCTCCATTGTGATCCTCGTAAAACAAAAATTTCATCTTTATCAAGATCACCAACAAATCGTTGATCTAACGTACCAATGAATTTATTTTCAATTGTATCAACTACCTTAAATTTTAGAATATCCGGAATTGTTGATAGGTTTTGAAAGTGATATTTTGTTGAAAAGAAAGCACTGTTTTTCTTATATTCAGTTTTATCTTCATTGAAAATTATTAATTCACGTAATGCAAGAAGTTCTAAAACATCAAAGAACTCTTCCAAAGTAATATGTTGAAATGGATAAGCACGTTTTGTTAGTTTTAATGCAGATTCAATAGGTACATTCCCTACCTGCATAGATAATCCAACTAAATGATGAGCTAAAACATCTAAAGATCCATAATGAATTTTTTGTTCTTCAATTGAACCTTCCTTGATACGTTCAATTATTGCTTGGATTTCAAATTCATCATCAGGGTTTTCAGTAATTATTAGTCCTCTAGCAGAATCACCCTTACTATGTTTACTTCTTCCAATTCTTTGCATAAATTTTGAAACCTGTCTTGGAGATCCATAATGAATAACTAATTCAACTGAACCAATATCCAAACCTAATTCAAGTGAAGAAGTACAAACAACTATGCCAGATTTACCTTCTCGAAGTATATCTTCTGTTTCTTCTCTAACTTGTCTTGAAAGTGAACCATGATGTAATTCAACATTAAGTAATGTTTTTTGTTTTAGTATCGATGATAAACGCTCAGATTCTCCTCGAGAATTAGTAAATAGTAAGACCGGAGAAGTAATTTGTTCTTTTTTCACATATTCAATAATTTTAGTAGCAACATCATCCATTATTCCATCAACAAATACAACATCAACATCATAATTTCTCAGAGATGTGTCGTGTATTAATTCAAATTTTCTTTCTGTGCCAACTAGAAATCTTCCAGCATCCTCAGGATTTCCAACAGTAGCAGATAGACCAATTCGATGAATTTCATTTTTTGTTTTAATTTGCAAACGCTCAAGACTAAGACATAATTGAGAACCTCTTTCGCTTGCTAGTAATTCGTGAACCTCATCAACAATTATCCATTCTAAATCAGATAATGCATCAAGATGTTTTTTTTGTGATAGTAAATTTACGAGTGTTTCAGGAGTCGTAATTAGAATGTCAGGAGGATTATCTGCTATTCTTTTTCTATTTGATTGTGAAGTGTCACCATGTCTAATCTCAATTTTTAATTCTTCATTTTCAGCATATCGAATTATTCTTTTAAAGACATCACGATTTAATGCTCTCAGTGGCGTAATGTAAAGAGCTTTAATCTTATTTGGAAGTTTTCTATTTTTAATTTTTGAAAATACAGGGATTGTTGCACATTCAGTTTTACCAGAACCAGTTGGTGCAATTATTAAACAGTTTTTCTCTTCAAGTATTTTTGGGATAGCCTGTTTTTGAATTTCAGTTAAATTTTCAAATCCTATAGATTTGAACTTTTGTGAAATTTCAGGATGAGTTATCTTGTTGTTTTTCTTGTCTAAGTCGAGTTCGTTCATAAACCATTACACCTACAACTCCTAATGCTAACAAAATTACAGTAATCGTAGGAATAGAATCAAAGAAATCAGCCATGTTAGAGAATTATTATTGTGTATTAAATAGATTCAGTTTCCTCAATTCCAGAATTTGTTATTTTATAATCAAATTTTGCATCAAAAATGAATGGAGAAGAAACTTTGCAAGTGTACCTTTTTTTTATTTTTTCAAGTTGAATTTTCTGATGTACGTAATTTTCAAGTTGAATATGCATTCTTTGATAACTGATATCATCATGAGACAAAACTTGGTTAGTGATTATAACAGGTATGTTATTTGACTGAGTTAATTTTGAAAGCTTTATCATGTAATTTCCAAAGTTTACATTTTTTTCTATAATGTGCTCTTTTTTTGAATATTCAAATGAAAATAAATCAGTGATGTTATCAATTATTAGTAAAGAGAAATGGTTATTTTGAAAATGTTCAAGAACATCAATTTGTTTTTGAGTATCAGTAACATGTGAGATGTGTAGATTTTCAAGGAGAGATGATGGAAGGTTTCTCGATTGTAACATTTGAAGAAATCTTTCAGGTCTGAATTCTACAGTAGTATCAATAAACAGAACTTTTTCATTTTTAGATAAAACTTCAATAGCAAATTGTAAAGCAAGGTGAGTTTTTCCAGTACCTCTTAATCCTGAGATTTCAGTGATTATTCCATTTTGTAATCCGCCTGAAAAAAATTTATCTAGTGAACCGATCTGTGAAGATATCATACAGATAATGGGTAAAATAAAAATAAAAAGTTCTTCGTAATCCAAGCAAGACTTTATATTCTCTATAAATTCGATTCATCACAAGAGAAAATTTATGTCACAAACTACAGCTGCTAAAAGACCATTAACAACTTTACAAAAGAACGTAAAGAAAACTGTGATAGTCAGACTAAAAAATGAAGTTGAGTATAAAGGTAAAATGAAAAATGTTGATTCTTACATGAATTTGATTATGACTGAGGCTGAGGAATTAAACGAGGGTAAGACAGTAGGCAAATTTGCTCGAGTTATTCTAAGAGGAAACAACGTACTCTTCATAAAATTAGAAGACGAAATCTAATTTTTAGAAAATGACAAAAAATTATCTATTTACATCTGAATCTGTTACCGAAGGTCATCCAGACAAAGTTTGTGATATGATATCAGATTCAATTTTAGATGAATATCTAAAAGGCGATCCTGATTCACGTGTTGCTGTAGAAACAATCACTACAACTGATTTTGTAGGAGTAGCAGGAGAAGTTACATCAAAATCTAGTTTTGACATTGAAAATGTGATTAGAAAAACAATTACCGAGATTGGTTATGACAATCCAGATCTAAAATTTGATTCACATTCTTGTGAAGTTATGATTAAGTTAGATCCACAAAGTCCACACATTTCACAGGGAGTTACAGCTAACGATGAAAAAGAACAAGGTGCAGGAGATCAGGGATTAATGTTCGGATATGCTACAAATGAAACTGAAGAATTAATGCCATTACCAATACTTTTGGCACATAAATTAACAAAGAAATTGACTGATGTTAGAAAAAGTAATGAACTAACATGGGTCAGACCAGATGGAAAATCACAAGTTTCAGTAAGATATGAAGATGACAAACCTCAAGGAATTGAAGCAATAGTTGTTTCAACACAACATTCTCCAGATATAACTAATGATGAGATAACATCACAGTTAATCGAACATGTGATAAAACCAGTGTGTGGTAATCTTTGGAATGACAATATCAAGATTCATGTGAATCCAACTGGAAAATTTGAAATTGGTGGACCACATGGTGATGCAGGTCTAACTGGAAGAAAAATTATTGTTGATACATACGGAGGAATGGGCAGACATGGTGGAGGAGCATTTTCAGGAAAAGATCCATCAAAAGTTGATAGATCAGCATGTTACATGTGCAGATATGTTGCAAAGAATATTGTGGCTGCAGGATTAGCAGAAAGATGTGAAGTTCAAGTTGCATATGCAATTGGTGTTGCAGAGCCTGTATCATTAATGGTAAACACATTTGGTACAAACAAAATTGATGAAAAGAAAATTGAAGAATTAGTTAGGAATAATTTTGATATGAGACCAGCAGGAATTGTCTCAGAATTAGACCTTAAAAGACCAATTTACAAAAAGACTGCAGCATACGGTCATTTTGGTAGAAATGAACCTGAATTCAGTTGGGAAAGAACTGATAAAGCTGCAAAATTAAAAACTGAATCAGGTATTTAGTGACTTAATTTTTTTAAAAACAAGATTAGTCAAATTTTTTAATTTTTTATGATTTCCAGTATAATTTCCAACTAGAATATTAAGATCTTCAACTCCATATTCAAAATTAATATCATTTAATGCTTGTTTGTATGCAGATTCTAGAGTAATTTTTTTGGTTTTTACATTATCAGGTATGGATTGTTTGATCAATTTTTCAAATGAGATTTTGTTTGGTCCAACTAGATCAATTATTTTATTTGAAAATTTTGAGGAATTTAATGCAACATTAATGCATGAACATACATCTACTATCGATATAGGCTGTAGCATAAATTTTCCAGAACCAGGGATTAAAACTTGATTTTTGGAAATTTGTTTTGATATGTTTTTTGTCAAATAATCATCTTTTCCAACAATATACGATGGACGAAATATTGTATATTGTAAACCAGAATTTTTTATTAATTGTTCAGCATTAAATTTTGATATAAAATAAGAAGAGCGTGAATTTTTTGAAACGCCTAGGCCACTGAAATATATAATTTTTTTAATCCTGTTTTTCTTACATAATTCAATTACAGTTTTTGTAGTTTCAATGTTTACATTTTGGAATTTTTGATCGATTGATTCAGAACCTATTCCAGCAAGATGAACAAAGTGAGTTACTTTTTTTAATTGTGGAAACTGATTTTTATCAAAATTAGTTCTAGAGATAGGAATTGATTGAATGTTATGTTGAGAAAGAAATTTTCTTAAATTTTTACCAACAAATCCTTTAGCGCCTGATATTGCAACTAGATCGGTAGAGTTAGAGTTCATAATCAAATAATAAGATATTTTATTTTAAACATATCCAGTAAAGTACATGGCTACAAAGATTCATGTAAAATTTGGTAAGAATGCAGAAGAGTGTAGGGCAATTTTGGGTGTATCAAAAGACTCTACACATAAAGAAATCAAGCAAGCATATAGAAAATTATCACTAAAATATCATCCAGATAAAAATTTGGAAAATAATGATGGAAAGAAGTTCAAAGAGATTACAGAAGCATATCAATATCTAAAATCACATAGAAAGAGTCAATCAAACAAGGACGAACAAGTTTCAGGCGAAGATTATCAAAATTTTTGGAAAGCACAAGGAGAAAAAATGGGTGACGAGATGAGATTCAGTTTTGAGGAATTAAGACGAGAGAATCAACAATTTGGAGGAGATTACAATCATGAGACACATAACAGAGAAAAACCAATATCACAAAAAACAACTCATTTCTTACTTTATGGAGGATTGGGCGTCGTAGCATTATGGATTATTCTCAACGAAATTCTCCGTGTTTAACAAAAGTTATTACATAAAAAACTAAAAAAATTCACGTGGATGTAGATAGTGGAAACAAAACAAAGTTACGAACAGGATTTACAACAGGAAGTTGTGCAACTGCAGCATCAAAGGCATGTATTTTAGCAATTCAAAATCAAAAAATTATTGAAAACGTAGATATCATATTACCAAAACGTTCAAGATTAGAAATTGAGATTGATTCATGTGAATTCACAACAAATTCAGCAAAATGTTCTGTAATTAAAGATGGAGGAGATGATCCGGATGTTACACATGGGGCTGCAATTTTTGTCAACATAGAATTAACAGATGTAATAGGAGAAATTGAAATCGATGGAGGAGAAGGTGTTGGTAGAGTTACTAAACCTGGACTAGGATTAGAAATTGGCAGTGCTGCAATTAATCCAACACCTAAAAAAATGATTTTAGAAAATGTAAAAGAAGTTGGAGAAGAATTACTTGAAAAAAATGGAATTAGAGTAGTAGTAAGTGTACCAAAAGGAAAAGAGTTGGGACCAAAAACAGATAATCCAAGAATTGGAATTATGGGAGGAATTTCAATTTTAGGAACAAGTGGAATTGTAATTCCATATTCTACAGCATCATTTGCTGCAGCTATTCGACAACAAATTTCTGTTGTAAATACTATGAACGACGATAATGTTGTCTTAACAACTGGTGGAAGAAGTGAAGACTTTGCAAGAAAGATAATAGACTTACCAGATCATTCATTTATTCAAATGGGTGATTTTTCAGGTTATACAATTAAACAATGTGCAAAACAAGAATTGAAAAAAGCATACGTTGCAGGATTTATTGGAAAATTAGCAAAAATGGCTGCAGGTGTGAAACAAACCCATGTTAAAGGTGGAAAAGTAGATATGAAATTTCTTTCAGAGCTTGCAAAAAGATGTAATGCAGGAGAAGATACTATTTCAAAGATTTTGGGTGCAAATACTGCAAGAAATGTTCAAGAAATTATTATCGAGGATAAAATTGATGGATTTTTTGACGAGGTGACAAAAGAAGCGTGTATTCAAATGAGACAGCATTCTGAGGGAAAAATTCCAGTGGAAGTCATATTATTTGATTTTGATGGAACAGTGTTATCACGAGATAAAAAAGAGTAAGGCATTTAATTAATTCTCGATTTCTATCAGTATGAAGAAGATAGCAGTTTTGGCAATCACAAAAAATGGCATAGAAATGAGTTTAAAATTAAAAGAACATTTTTCAAATTTTGAGGTTTTTGCTCCAATAAAATTTTCAAATGATGATGAAAAAATTAATTGGTATGATGATTCAACAAGTGGAAAAATTGTTGAACTTTTTAAAAATAATGATGGAGTGATTTGTTTATTTTCATTAGGAGCAGTAATTCGATTATTAGCACCACATATCAAAGATAAGAAAACAGATCCTGCCGTAATTGTAATTGATGATAATGCAAATTTTGTAATAAGTGTCTTATCAGGCCATTTAGGTGGAGCAAATGAGCTTTCAAATGAAATTGCTGACAAAATAGGAGCTACTCCAGTGATTACAACTGCTGCAGACGTAAACAAAACAATTGCAGTTGATCTCGTAGGAAAAGAATTAGGTTGGAAGATTCAAGATGATAGTAACGTAACCAGAATTAGTGCATTCATGGTCAATAAAGAAAAGATTGGAATTTTTCAAAATATAGGTGAAAGAGAATGGTGGAAAGGAAAGCTTCCAGAAAATATAACATTTTTTTCAAATGTAGAAGATTTGAAGAATTCTGATTGTAAAGCATATTTGTTGATTACAAATGATAAGATAGAAGACGAAGATGTGATGAAGAATTCTGTGATTTACAGAGTACCAAGTTTAGTGATCGGAATTGGGTTACATTGGGATACTTCTAAAGAAACTATAATGAATGGAGTGAGTGAAACTTTGGAAAAATTTAGCTTAAATCAGAATGAAATAGCTAGGTTTGTATCTATTAAGAAAGATAAAGATGTTATAGGCTTGATCGAATTGGGTGAAGAAATGAACATACCAGTGGAGTATATTGATAGAGAAGAGTTAGCAACAATAACCACACCAAATCCTTCAAAAACTGTCAAGGCATTTGAAGGAACAGCAAGTGTTTCAGAAGCTGCTGCAATAAAATCATCAGAAGGTGAATTAATAGTTGAAAAACAGAAATTCCCTCCTAACTTGACAGTAGCTATAGCGAGGATAACACAATGAAAAGAGGATTATTATTAATTGACAGAGGAAGTAGAGAAAGAGAAGCTGGAGAAGAGTTAGAGATAATTTGTGAGAAAGTTAAAGAAAAAGGAAATTATGATTTCTCAGAGTTTTGCTTTCTAGAAGTAGTTCCTCCATTCATAGAAGATGGAATGGAAAAATGTTTGAAAAAAGATATTGATGAGATGACGATTATTCCATATTTTCTATATCCAGGACGAAAAGTCAAGATTGCAGTAGCAGATGCAATGAAGTACCAGAAAGATACAAAGATCAAATTCCTTGTTTCAAAACCAATGACAATGCACAAAACATTAGTAGATTTAGTAGATAATAGAGTAACTACTACACTAAAAGAAAATTCAATTGATTTAGAGAAAAGTAAGGTGGATGTAATGATAATTGGACATGGAAGTAAAGATCCAAATTCAGGAATTTCAATTGATTATATTGTAGATCAGTTAAAACCCTCATACAGAAATGTCAGTCGTTGCTATTTAGAAATTGAAGAACCAAACATTGAACAAGGTATACAGAAATGTCAGGAAGATAATCCAGAAGTTTTGGTGATTGTATTTTATTTCTTACACGAAGGTGCACACGTAAAAATAGATGTCAATAATGATCTGTTACCAGCTTTAGAAAATGCAGATTTGAAGAAAGTTTGTGTTACAAAACATTTAGGTGCAGATGAAAAAATGATTGATTTGATTTTAGATAGAGCAAGAGAGGTTGAAAATGCAAACTAGGAAAGGACAAGAGATAGAAGACGAAAGTATGCAGATTATAGAAAATGAAATTGGTTCTCATTCATATAATGAAATGGAGTGGCCAATTGTCAGAAGGATAATCCATTCTACTGCTGATTTTGATTTTGCGGGAGAAAATAAACTTCTATTTCATAAAGATGCAATATCAAGTGCAATTAATGCACTAAAAAATGGATGTAGTATTGTTACAGATGTTAATGGAGTGATAGGATTGATGAATAAACAAAATCCAAAAGATTTCGGTAATGATTTAATCTGTAATATTTCAGATCCTGCACTAATGGAATCTGCAAAAAAAGCAGGCAAAACTAGAGCACAGATGTCTATGCGAGTAGCAGAAAAAGAAATTGATGGAGGAATAGTAGCAGTAGGAAATGCTCCAACTGCACTGTTAGAGGTCATGGAAATGGTAAAAGAAGGACTTGTAAAACCTGCACTAGTTATTGGAATACCAGTAGGATTTGTATCTGCCGTAGAATCAAAAGATGAATTATCAAAAACAGATATTCCATTTATTACAAATGTAGGTCGAAAAGGTGGGAGTCCTTGTGCATCAGCAATAATTAATGCAATATACAAATTGTTAAGACAAGGAATTAACTGAGTTTTAGAGAATTTTTTATTAAACTTGAAGCAAATTTTGCACTGTCAAAGTACAGATGACAATATGATGCAATTGTATTGTATTCTGTTAACGCGTCTTTATGTGATGAAATTCCTTCGCCAATTTTAAGTTCGTAAAGAAATTTTGCATCTTTTGGAATGTTATTTATTTTTGAATAATGAAATTCATGTGCACGAAAATTTCTTGGTGATGAAATTATACAGTTTGAAATAATTTTACCTTCAGTGTAATTCAACGTCATTTTTTTAGTCATCTCAGTTTCAGCATCAAACAAACCAACCATTTTGTACTTACGATTATTATGTTTAATTGAATTTGTGAGATACATCAATCCACCACATTCCGCATAGATTGGTAAACCAGATTCTGCTGCCTGTTTAATTGATTTTTTCATGGAATTGTTCTGACTAAGCTTTTTACCTAAAATTTCAGGAAAGCCACCTCCAATGTATATAGAATCACAAGTCGGGATCTTTTTGTCATTGATCGGACTAAAGAATTTGATTTTTGCTCCTTCACGTCTTAAAGCTTCTATATTATCATGGTAATAGAAATTAAATGAGCTGTCTAATGCAACTGAGATAGTAATTTTTGGTTTTTTATTTGTGATTTGTTTGATTTTATTTAATGAAGAGGGCTTCTTGGTAATTTTTTCTATGATATCAAAATCAAGATAATCAGAAATTTCTTTTGAAATTTCTTTAATTTTTTTCTGTAGTATTTTATCTTCTGAGACAGGAATTAATCCAAGATGACGAGATTCTAAATTATTTGATGAATTTTTTGGGATTACACCAACTATTGGAATTTTTAATCCACTTAGAGCACTTCTGCACAAATCTTCATGTTTTTTACTTCCAATTTTATTGAGAATTATTCCAACGATTCTTGAATTTTTATGAAATTTTGTAAAGCCTAATGCAGTTGCAGCAATGGAACGAGATGTTTTACTTGCATCAAGAATTAGTATTACAGGACAATCAAGTAATGTTGCAACATGATGAGTACTTGCA
>LULH01000590.1_pt1 | contig 14804 bp, 15 predicted proteins | sample 728201 | NCBI WGS metagenome assembly LULH01 (sample SAMN03860294, study PRJNA289734) | marine metagenome | biome: seawater column; feature: ocean; material: water; isolation source: Red Sea water column Station 169 - depth 100m | place: Saudi Arabia: Red Sea | collected 2011-10-15 | depth 100 m
AAAACCGAGGCACCCCAAGAACAGGGTTCAAGCCGTCCAAGGCAGAAACCGGCCCAAATGATCCGCCGTTTTCTCGATGACCAAAAAAGCTCCCAACCTTTTCAAAAAAAAATCAGCAAACCCGGAGCATTTGCTGAAAAAACGAAACCAGCGGAAATGCCTTTGAATCAAGTCCCGAATCAGGCGGAACTTATCCCAACGGAAAAGGAACCCGAAGCGGTCTCCGCAGTTGAGGCTGGAAGCCTGGAAGAACTCCGGGAACTCTACAAAGACTGCATGCGATGTCCTCTGGGATCCGGCCGGAACAAACTGGTCTTCGGCCACGGGATATCCCAAACCCCGCTGATGTTCATTGGAGAAGGCCCCGGAGCGGATGAGGATGCCCAGGGAGAACCCTTTGTCGGCCGTGCCGGAAAACTGCTGACGAAGATGATTCACAGCATCGGCATTGACCGGGAGGATGTCTATATCACCAACGTCGTAAAATGCCGCCCCCCGGGAAACCGCAACCCGGAACCTGTGGAGGTTGCTTCCTGTATGCGGATCCTGGAGAATCAGTTGAAACTGGTATCACCGAAACTGATCGTCACCCTCGGAAACGTTCCGACCCGGGCTTTGCTTCCCGACATTCAGGGAATCACCAAAGTTCGGGGAAAACCGGTCCAGTACAAGCAGTGGACGATGCTTCCGACCTTTCATCCCTCTTACCTGTTGCGAAACCGGACGGCCATGTCGCTGGCCTGGAAGGATTTCAGGATGATCGCCTCGATGGCCTTTGAAACCGCCGAATGAGATTTTAAGACCTTACTATGATCCTTTTTCCTTTGATCTGATCCATGGACCTTCAACCTGTCAAGGGCACACGCGATTTTTTCCCGGAACAGATGCGTCAACGCAACTGGCTTTTTGATGTCTGGCGTAAAGTATCCCTTCAATCCGGTTTTGAGGAGTACGACACCTGTGTTCTCGAACACGAGGAACTTTACATCCGCAAGGCAGGGGACGAAATCAGCCAGCAGCTATACAGTTTTGAGGACAAAAGCGGAAGGCGGCTCAGTTTGCGCCCGGAGATGACTCCATCGTTGGCGAGGATGATCCTCCAGCATCAGCGGTCTTTGCCGATGCCGGTCCGATGGTTTTCTATCCCCCAATGCTTCCGTTACGAAAGGATGACCAAGGGGCGGCGAAGGGAGCATTTTCAGTGGAATGCCGACATCATCGGTCAGTCAGGGGTCACCGCCGAGGCGGAAATCCTGCTGCTCGCCTTCACACCGACAATTCTCGATCCCGAAATGCCCGAGTTGAAGCGCGCGAACCTGCCCATCGGCTGGGCCTATCCCGCCTTCGACCGGCTGCAATTGGAAGATTACGACTGGTTGACCGGGGGTGCCACCGCCGCGCGGCGGGCGGGCTACGATCTGGTGCAGGCGCGGCTCGGCTATCCGCTGGAAGTGCAGGATTACCTCTCCGGCTTCGTCCTGCTGGCACAGGATGCCGACCTCTATTGGCGGCGGATCGATGCGGGACTGGACGAGGCGCGCCGCCGGGGCGTTCCGCGTCGCTATGTCTGGGCGCTGCCGCAGATCGCACGCGACGGATACACGCGCCTGCCCAATCCCGACGACACTCACGAGGATGCCATGACGCCTTTCGACGATATCGCCTATCCGCTCGCGCTGGGGCGGGACGCTTCGGTCAGCCCGGAATTCTCGACCGCCGTCGCTCTGACCGCGTCGGGGCACGAGCGGCGCAATGCCCTGTGGTCGGACGCGCGGCTGCGCTTCGATGTCGGGCCGGGTATCCGCTCGGAGGACGAGCTTGGCACGCTGATCGCTTTCTTCCGCGCCCGCCACGGTCCGGCACGCGGATTTCGCCTCCGCGATCCGTTCGATTTCAGCTCGAACGGAATGACGGGAGTACCGACCGCCTTCGACCAGATCATCGGCACGGGCGACGGGCTCGCCAACGCCGCGCTCGGCCACCCGCGCGTCTGGCTGGAGATCGATCCCGACGATGGTTTCGTCGATTGCGGCTATTGCGACTTCGCTGCCGGGGAAGCGCCTTCGATCCCGCTGATCGAATTGCGGGAGGAGATCTTCGCGTGAGCCGCATTTTCTTCGACCGCCCGCTCGATACGGTGGCGAGCGTCTGGCGCATCCATCGCCGCGACGGCGTGGCGCTCGGTTTCACCACGCATGATCGGGATATCTGGTCGGACGGCCTCCTCCATCGCGCAGGCCCCGGAATGGTCCCGTCCGCGATCCGTCGCACGGTCGATTTCGCCGATGACGCCGCCGAAATCGAGGGTGCGCTGTCGCACGACGCCATCCGTGAGAGCGACCTTGCCGCCAGACGCTATGATGGCGCGCGCGTGGCGGTGGGCGCGATCGACTGGGAAACGGGAGAGACGGAAATCCTCTATCGCGGCACGATCGAAAGCGTCGGGCGCGAGAACGGCAGCTTCACCGCCCGGCTGCAATCGGCGAAGGCCGTGCTGGCGCGCGACACGATCCCGCGCACCAGCCCGGGCTGTCGCGCGCGCTTCTGCGACAAAGGCTGCACTCTCTCCCCCGCCCGCTTCACACATCGCGCGGTGGCCGAAGCGATCGACCGCGATCTCGACCGGGTGCGCTTCGCCATAGGAGACCCGACGCGTTTCGCCGAAGGGGAACTGCGCTGGATCGACGGACCACAGACCGGCCTTGCCGCGACCGTCATCGCCGCCGATGCGGACGGGCTGGTGCTCGACCGGGCTATCGATTCCGAGACCCTTCCCGGCCATCGCGCACTGCTTCGCGAAGGATGCGACCACACGATCGCGACCTGTACCACACGCTTCGCCAACGCCGCGAATTTCCAGGGCGAGCCGCATTTGCCGGGTAACGACCTGCTGACCCATTATCCGATGCCGCGATGAGCGAAACGCGCGAAGCCTTCGCTGAGGCCGCGGAGAGCCTTGTCGGCATCCGCTTTCGCCTCTTCGGACGCGACCCCGCCTATGGGCTCGATTGCGTGGGACTGGTCGCGGCTGCGCTGGCGAGGTCGGGCCGATCGGTATCGGTGCCCGCCGGATACGGGCTTCGCAATGCCGATATCGCCGATTTCCTTCCCTTCGCCACACTTGCAGGCCTCAAGCCTTGCGACAGCGATCCGATCCGGGGCGACGTCCTTCTTCTGCGGCCCGGCCCGGCCCAACACCATCTCGCCATCGCGACCGCTCCCCACATGATCGTCCACGCCCATGCCGGCCTTCGCCGGATCGTCTCTCAGCCCCTTCTTGCCGACCCTGAGCCCGCCATGCCTATCCTGCGCGCCTGGCGGCTTCCAATGGAGTAGATCACCATGGCAACCCTGGTCCTCGGCGCCGTCGGCACTCTGGTCGGCGGCCCGCTCGGTGGCGCGCTCGGCGCGCTGGCCGGGCGTCAGATCGACGGTGCGATCATCGGCAGCCCCAAACGCGAAGGGCCGCGGCTCGACGAATTGAAGGTAACGACCTCCAGTTATGGCCAGCCGATTGAGCGCCATGTCGGGCGAATGCGCACGGCGGGCACGGTCATCTGGGCGACCGACCTGAAGGAGCATGGCGAGACGAGCGGCGGCAAGGGCAGGCCCAAGACCACGACCTATTCCTATTCGACCAGCTTCGCAGTGGCGCTCGCCTGTCACCCCATCGACGCGGTCGGGCGCATCTGGGCGGATGGAAACCTCCTGCGCGGGGCGGCGGGCGATCTCAAGACCGGCGGCCAATTGCGCATCCATCATGGCCATGGCGATCAACTGCCGGACCCCCTGATGCAGGCAGCGCTCGGCGCGCAGTGCCCCGCCTTTCGCGGCACGGCCTATCTGGTGTTCGAAGACCTTCAGCTCGCCGATTTCGGCAATCGCATTCCGGCGCTGAGTTACGAAGTGTTCGCCGGAAGTGGCGCGGCGACAGTCGGCGTGCTGGCGCGCGAGGCCGGCATCGCGGCGGACCTTGCGCTGGTGCTGCCGCAGATCGAAGGGTTCACGCAGATGGGCGAAGCGCCGATCCAGACGCTCGCTTTCCTCGATACGGTCGTGCCGATGGTGCCGGTCGCAACGCCGGATGGATTGCGGCTCGACGCGCCGCCTCCGCCAGAGACCGCTCGCGAGCTCGGCCCGTTCGCGGACTGGGACGATGGCGAATTCGGAGCGCAGGGCGGTGTTCGCAGCGAAAGCGCAGCGCCTTCGCCCGCGCGCTTCGCCGGGGTTCGCTATTACGATGTCGAGCGCGATTACCTTCCCGGCGTCCAGCGCGCCATCGCCCGGCCCGAAAGGACCGGCCACGATCTGATCGACCTGCCGATCGCCACCTTTGCCGAAGGCGCGCGCCAGCTCGGCCGAACGATCCAGCGACGGGAGGACGAGCGACGTTCGCGTCACTTCGTGCGTCTTGCGGAGCTCGATCCCTCGCTCATGCCGGGCATGCGCGTGCGCATCCCCGGTCGTGCGGGGGTCTGGAGCGTCGTCGCCTGGGAATGGCGCGAGAAAGGCGTCGAACTCGAACTGCATCGCCTCGCTTTTACGCAAGCACAGCTTCCCGCGCCCGCCAGCCAGGGCCTGCCCTGGTCGCCGCCCGATCGGGGTGCGGGCGCAACTTTGCTCGAGGCTTTCGAACTGCCGTGGGACGGTTACGGCGCACCCGATATCGGAACCGTCCATGCGGCCGTCAGCGCGAGCGAGGGCCGCTGGGCGGGTGCGGCACTGTACGCCGAAAGCGGCGGCGCTCTTAAGTCGCTCGGCCCGAGTTCGAGCCTGCGCGCCATCGTTGGAAGCCTCGCAGAACCGTTACGCGGCTCACCGGCGTTGATGATGGAAACGGGCGCACCGCTCGTGCTCGATCTCGCGAGTGAAGACATGCAGCTCAATTCCGCCACCATGGAGGCCGTCGCCTTGGGCGCGAATCGGCTTATGCTTGGCGAGGAAGTCCTGCAATTCGTCCACGCGGAGCAGATCGGACCCCGGCGATGGGCGCTTACTGGGCTACTGCGCGGTCGGCTTGGGACCGAACACGCGGCGCGGGACGGCCATGCGGTCGGCGCTCGAATGGCGCTGCTCGACGAGCGTATTCTGGCGTTGGATCCTCAACACACGCTATCCGTCGATCGGATCGCCGCAATCGGCACAGCCGAAGACGAGCCGGTCTACGCTTCCATCCGCGCCCGCAGATCGGCTGCCGCACCCCCGTCGCCCGTGCATCCGCGCGTGACGATGGCGGCGGACGGGACGTTGTCGCTGGCGTGGACACGCCGCATCCAGGGGGGCTGGCGCTGGAATGACGGGGGAGAGGGTCCGCTCATCGACAAAGACGAGCTCTACGAGGTCGGCGTCGGCCCGGTCGCAGCACCAAAGGCTCTTTGGCAGACATCCACGCCGTCGCTCGCGATCTCCGGATCGGAGCGCTCCGCCCTCGCGACGTCAGCGCCGGAAAGCGTGGTCTGGGTTCGCCAGGTCGGTACCCATGCCCGTTCCGTGCCGCTCGCGCTGACCACCCTTTCCTGATTTCACTTCGAAGAGGATTCCCCCATGACCGATCCCATCGCGCTCGGCGTGCGTACGCCGCGCCATTCCCTGCCGCTTCTCTATCCGGGCCAGGCTCAGAAGGAAGTGTTCGTGAACGAAGCGCTCGCGCGGCTCGATGCGCTTGCCCAGCCAGTCATTACCTCTACCCTTTCGGCTCCTCCCGCGACCCATGCGGCGGGCGATACGTTTCTCGTCGCCGACCCAGCCAGCGCGGAATGGACCGGTCAGGAGGGCTCTCTCGCGATCTCGCAGGATACGCACTGGGAATTCCAGGTTCCTTACGAAGGGATGCGGATTTTCGATCGGGAACAAGAAACCATCCGCATTTGGCGGGGCGGCTGGAGCCTTTCGCCCCCGATCCCCGACCCAGCCGGGGGGACGGTTGTCGACGACGAAGCGCGTGGCGCTATTGCAACACTTCTGGAAAGTCTTCGAGCTCTCGGTATTCTTCCCGCGAATTAAGGGAACTTGAAATGGGGGGGGCTCGTTTGCAGCTATCGAGACGGACATCCCGCCTGAATTAAAAGACAATGGCGCAGTTTAGCGACTATCTTGCAACAGTTCACGCCTACGTCCGGCTTGCCACCCGTGAGGGGAAAAGTTACAGAACCCGCCACTCGGTGGCTCTAATTCGCAATAAGGGGAATTTATAATGCGGAAACTCGTCATAGGAATGGCGATGGCCTCTACGGCCCTTGCTTCGCCTGCCCTTGCACGTGACGGCGCTTGGTACGTCGGCGTGGAAGCAGGTCCGATGATCGTCGAAGATACGACTTTCGACATCGGTGCGACCGGAGACGTCGCCAGTGTCGATTACGACTACGGCTTCGATGCCGGTGGTTTCGTCGGCTACGATTTCGGTCCGGTTCGCATCGAAGCCGAAGCGCGCTATGCCGAAGCCAATATCGACCAGGTTACTGTCGGTAACACGGGCTTCCTCGCTTCGAACATTCGCGCCGGTTCGGGCGTCTATCCCGCCAGCGGCCAGATCGATTCGCTCGCGTTCATGGTGAACGGCCTTGCCGATTTCGGTCCCGATGATGGCCTTCAGGGCTTTGTCGGCGGTGGTGTTGGCGTAGCCCGCACGGGTCTCGAAGCTCGCATCACGCGGAGCGGCCCCGCCGGTATCGACGATTCGGACACCGACTTCGCATGGCAGATCCTTGCCGGCGTTCGGGCTCCGCTGACCGACAATATCGACGTCGGCCTGAAGTATCGCCTGTTCAATGCGGAAAACGTCCTTCTGACCGATGCGCTTGGCCGTTCTTTCCAGGAAGACGTCCGTTCGCACTCGCTGATGGGTACGCTGACCTACAACTTCGGTGCGCCGGACGTCGTGGCTCCGCCGCCGCCGCCGCCGCCGCCGCCGCCGCCGCCGCCGCCTCCCTCTTCTTCAACTGGGACAAGTCGGACATCACTCCGGAAGCAGCGTCCATTCTGGACAACGCGGTTTCGGCCTACGCCAATTGCGGCATGGCTTCGGTCATGCTCGCCGGCTACACCGACACCTCGGGATCGGCACAGTACAACGTCGGCTTGTCCGAGCGTCGTAACGCTTCGGTCCGCGATTACCTGACGGCGCGTGGCGTCCCGGGTGGCCGCATCACCAGCGAAGGCTTCGGTGAAACGAACTTGCGCGTTCCGACCGCCGACGGCGTCCGCGAACTGCAGAACCGTCGTGTGGAAATCACCTACGGTCCGGGTTCGGGCATGTAAGCCCAACGCCTAGCGTTGAAATGATTGAGGGGCCGGAGCAATCCGGCCCCTTTTTCGTTGCTCCACTGTGAATGCGCTTATCGCGCCATCCCAACCTTCCTATCGGAGCACTCTTTATGACCCTGAAACCGTTCCTCGCACTTACGGGCACTGTTGCCCTTCTGGCCGGTACGGCGGCCTGCACCACCATGTCGGATGGAAACGAAATGGTTGGCGAAACGCTCGGCGTCGCCAATCTGATGCTTGCCAACGGCGCTTCTGCCGGAACTGCTACGCTGATGCGCGACGGTGACGACTTCGCGGTTGCGATCCGCGGCATGGGCCTGCAACCCGGCGCGAAGGGCTTCCACCTACACACAACCGGCCGCTGCGAGGCACCGGACTTCACAAGCGCGGGCGGTCATCTCAATCCCGGCAATCGCAGTCACGGACGGCTCGATCCCCAAGGTCCGCATCTCGGCGATATGGCCAACCTTCAGGTAGGCGCGGACGGAATGGTCACGGCGACTGTCGAGGTGCCCGATGTGCGCAACGACACGCTGGCACAGATCTTCGACGCTGACGGCACGGCAGTGATGATCCATTCCGGACCGGACGATTATCGCACCGATCCATCGGGCGATGCCGGCTCGCGCGAGGCCTGCGGTGTGCTCGTCCGCAGCTAATCGTCAGAGGACCTTCCTAAAGCGAAATGTTCGGGCGAGGGGTATTCAGACCGCCTCGCCCGCTTCGCGTGCACGCTCGACCACGCTGGCACCCGCCTCCGGAACCAGCTTAAGGGCGGTGAACAGGAGCGCGAGCCCGAAAGGTACCGCTACGAAGGTCGACAGGACACCGAGCGAAAGATTGTCACCGTTCGCTGCCGATACGTATCCGGCCATGAAGGGTCCGAGCCCGAGACCGACGAGCGTGGTGGCCAGGAAAAAGATCGCCGTCGCCATACCTCTCATCCGCGGCAGGACCAGCGCCTGGCTTGAAGCGGCTGCGGCGCCAAGCGCCGATGCAATCAGCAGATTGCCGATGAAGCTGAAGATATAAAAGATCGTGACGTTATCGGTCGTGAAGGCGATAGCCACGAAGGGCAGCGGCACAATCAGACCGAAAAGCACGACCCAGATCCTCCCGGCAGGCCGCCGTTCGAGCAGGAAATCGGCCATGCGACCGCCCAGGATGACGCCAAGAAAACCGGCGACTGCTGCCGGAGCGCCGAGGAACCAACCAAGATCGGACTTCGCCGCACCGAGCGCCCGCTCCGCATAGGGCGCGCCCCAGTAAGAAGCGGAGTAAGCCATGAATGCCACCATCCCATAGCCCAGCACCACGCACAGGAAGGCTGGCGATCCCCAGGTCAGCGAGAAAGTCGGAAGATCGCGCGCCTTGAGGCCCATTGCCCAGCTGAACACAGCGTAATAGCCGACCCCGAGAAACAGCCATTGATCGGATACAAGGCCGGGGGCGCCGAGAAAATTCATCAGCGTGGAACTGGCGGGAACGAGATGGGTCAGCACCAGCGCCAGGATCGCGAAACCAGCGAGGCCCGCGAGGTTGATGAACAGCGCCCGGCTGCCGCGCGCAGCGGCGCCGAAGATCGTGAAGGGCGGGATCACCTGGAATAGTTCGCGCAGGAAACCGCGGAAGGGTTCGGGATCCTCTGGCGTCTCCAACCCGTCGATCGCGCCGCGAACCGGCTCTTTCAAGGTCAGCACCCAAAGCGCCAGAAGAAGGCCGGGAATACCAACGCTCAGGAAAGCAGCCTGCCAACCGACGATTCCGTAAGGACCCCCGCCGGGATAGGCCGCATTCCAGTTTTCGACGATCAGCCCTCCGATCAGCAGCGAGATACCTCCGCCGATGTAAAGGCCGGAGGAATAGATCGCCAGCGCGGTGGCGCGCAGGCGGGCTGGAAACCAGTCCGAGATCAACGAATAGGCCGACGGACTGGCCGTCGCTTCACCCACACCGACGCCGATCCGTGCCACGGTGAGCGTGGAGGCATTCTTTGCGAAACCGGACAGCGCGGTCATCGTGGACCACAAGGCGAGGCCGATGCTCATCAGGCGAACGCGCTTCCAGCTATCGGCCAGCTTGCCGAGCGGGATGCCGAAAAGCGCATAGAAGACAGCGAACGCCGTTCCATACAAAAAGCCGAGATAGTCGTCTTCGACTCCGAGGTCGGCCTTGATGTCGTTAGCCAGGATCGAGAGGATCTGCCGGTCGATGAAATTCAGGACATAGACCAGCACCAGGACGCCGAGGGCATACCAGCTATATGCGGGCACCTTCGCGTTCGGATCGATCGGTGTCTTCTCCGGACGCACGACATCGTCGATCTTGCTCAAGCCTTCTCTCCCTAACCCGAATTATCCTCTTGATAGGGAGTGGTATCGACAACCCCCGCTTCGGCAAAGCCTTTTCGCCGTAGTCTGCAGGAATCGCAGACGCCGCAGGCGATCCCCGAAGGCGCCGGATCGTAGCACGACCAGCTCCACGCCGGATCGAGGCCCAGCCTGTGGCATTCGCTCGCAATGTCGGACTTGGTCAGGAATTGCAGCGGCGCATGAATGGTGAAAGGCTCCCCCTCGACGCCCTGCTTCGTTCCGAGCCGCGCGGTTTCGGCGAAGCTGGCGATGAATTCGGGGCGGCAATCGGGGTAGCCCGAATAATCGAGCGCATTGACGCCGATGAAGATATCCCGCGCATGGCTCGCCTCGGCAAAGGCCGTCGTCAGAGCGAGAAAGACGAGATTGCGGGCCGGCACGTAGGTGACCGGGATCGCGCCCTCCTCGACACCCGATTTTGGTACGTCGATATCGTCGGTGAGCGCCGAGCCCCCAAACTGACGCAGATCGAGCGGCAGCACGACATGCCGAGCGACACCCAGCCGCCGTCCGATGTCACGCGCCGATTCGAGCTCGCGCCGGTGCCGTTGCCCGTAATCGACGCTGAGCGCGTGCACCGCAAAGCCCTGCTCGCGCGCCAGAGCGGCGACGACCATGGAATCGAGGCCGCCAGACAACAGAATCACGGCGGGAGGAGAGGTGGTCGAAAGAGTGTTGCCCATAAAGGCGGCGCTACGCCGCTCGGGACGGCGCTTCAAGTATCAGCGACAGGAGCCGACGCGGCGCGCTTCGGCGGCAAACTGGAATGGCTTTCCGCCTGCAATGCCCTGACCGTCGATCTGCGCCAGAGTGGCGGTCTCGCGCCGGATATGCGTCCGGCCATAACCGTCGCCGCGACAGGTGTATTGCACCGTCACCTCGTTCGCGCCGTCCTCCACGACGAAACGGTTGCAGGCGGCGCCGCGATGGCGGATCTGGATCAGCTCGCTACCGTCGCGCACGCAGATCGAGCGAGCCGAGCCGCCATTGCGGCCACGAATTTCCCACTGACCCGGTGTAAGCTTCGACAGCATCTGAAGCGAGGATTGCGCAGTCGCCGGAGCGAATGCAATCACGCTCGCCGAAACGCCGACGACGATCGACGCAAGGGCGCCCAATTTCCGAACAGTTTTGGCCATAGCCATTCTCCAAGCTGCGACCACCCTACTCTTGTAGGTGAAATCGTGCCGTTTGTCCTCTCGGTCTATGAAAAGGCTTCGCGGGTCGACCAGCGTTTCAGGCGGCGATCGGGAAGCTCCGCGAACAGAATGCGCAATCGACGAGAATGATCCCGTCTTCGTTGCGCATTTCCTCACGATCCTTTTCGGAGAAGCGCGCCAGCACCTTCTCGTAATGGTCGCTGGTGCAGCGGCATCCGCGAACGAGATGCGGACCGCGCGTGACGCGCACCTCATCCTCTTCGTGGAACAACCGCCAGACGATCGCGTCCATCGACAGACCGGTGTCGAGCAATTCCTCGTGCCGGATCGATCCCGCCATCACTGCGACGTGCTCCCATTCGGGATGGTCGAGGCGGACGTGCAGACGCTCCCGCCCTTCCTCGCCGTCCGGAAGGTGCTGAACCAGCAGGCCTGCGGCCCGGCAACCATCCGATCCCGAAGCTATCGCCACGCGGATCAGAGTGGGCACTTGTTCGGACTGGACGAAATAGCTTTGGCACGCTTCGGCCAGACTATCGCCTTCGAGCGGAACGATCCCCTGATAGCGCCCCTGTTCGCCCGGCAGATCGAAGGTGAGCGCCAGATATCCGGCTCCGAACAGGGCGAAAAGCGAAGGATTCGCACCCAGTTCGACGAGGCGATCTGCGTCGAAATCGACATAGCCGCGCAAGGCGCCATCCTTGTAATCGCACACGAGCAGGCTCACCGGCCCGGCTTGTGTCTGCGCCTGCATGGTGACCTGCGCGCCCTCGTCCTTCAGCAGCGATCCGACCAGTGCGATCAGCACCAGTGCCTCGGCCAGAAGGTGCGTGATCGGCGGCGGATAGTCATGCGCCGAAAGGACTTCGTCCAGCACCGCATCGAGCCGCACGGCGCGACCGCGCGCATGCTGCGAAGGGATCATGAAGCCGAGCACTTGCCCGGCAAAGATTTCGGGTAGCGGGTTTTCAGCAGGCAATTGCGGGGCGGTCTTCTTTTCCGTCATTCCGGCCATATGGGAACCGATCAGCCCGCTGAGAAGACCGCCACGAGAACCGCGCTCAAAGCTGGCCGAAGCACCAGCGCAGGATTGATTTCTGCGCGTGGATGCGGTTTTCCGCCTCGTCGAACACCACCGATTGCGGGCCTTCGAACACCTCTTCGCTCACTTCGTCTCCGACATGGGCAGGCAGGCAGTGAAGGAAAAGCGCGTCGGACTTGGCCGCTTCCATCAGCCGGGCATCGACGCGAAACGGCTCCATCGCCTTAAGCTTGTCGTGCGTCTCGGCCTGACCCATCGAAACCCAGGTGTCGGTCAAGAGGACATCCGCCCCGCGCGCTGCCGCCTCGGCATCCTGAGTCAGCGTAACCGATGCCCCACCATTACGGGCCATTTCCACGAACTCGCCATCCGGCTCGTAACCGGGGGGCGTCGCGACCCGTACGTTGAACTTCATCAATCCCGCCGCTTCGAGAACCGAATGCAGCACATTGTTGCCGTCCCCGAACCAGGCGAGTTCGAGACCGGGCAGAGCCTTGCCATGCTCCACCAGCGTCAGCAGATCGGCGACGATCTGGCAGGGGTGCGATCGATCGGTGAGGCCGTTGATGACGGGAACATGCGCATGATGCGCCAGCTCCTCGGCCTTGGCGTGATCGTCCGTGCGGATCATGATCGCATCCACCATGCGGCTGAGCACGCGCGCGGTGTGGGCGATGCTCTCTCCTCGCCCCAACTGGCTGGTACCGGAATCGAGGATCAGGGCCGAACCGCCCAATTGGCGCATTCCGATGTCGAAACTCACCCGCGTGCGCGTCGATGCTTTTTCGAAGATCATCCCCAGCACATGGCCGGCCAGCGGAGCATCGGCGTCAGCCTTGCCCTTGGGCCATCCGGCGCGTGCAGCCTTCCGATCGATCGCGTCGCCGATCATGGCCGCGACCGCATTGCCGCCCGCATCGGACAGGTCGAGGAAATTGCGCACGGTCGGCGCGAGATCGAGAGGCTGCTCCTTCGTCATCCCGCAGCGTCCGGATCGTAGCTGGCCGCGCCGGACGACAGCCTGTCGAGAAATTCGTCGAACTCGGCTTCGTCAGCCACGAGCGGCGGCAGGACGCGCAGCGTCTGATCGCCCGCCGCCACCGTCAGCAGTTGGTGGTTGTCACGCAGATGGACGAAGAAGGGGCGGCTCTCCACCTTCATGCGGATGCCGAGCATCAGGCCCATGCCGCGCACGCAATCGAACAGATCTGGGTAATTGCCGATGAACTGCTCGATGCGCGAGCGCAGCCGCTCGCCCTTGGCGGTCACCTCGGACAGGAACGCCTCGTTCGCGACGGTGTCCATCACTGCCTGGCCCGCCGCCATGCCCAGCGGATTGCCGCCATAGGTCGATCCGTGCGTTCCGAAGGTCATGCCCCGGGCCGCCTTTTCGGTGGCGAGGCAGGCACCGAGCGGGAAGCCGCCGCCGATGCCCTTGGCGCTGGCCATCACGTCGGGCTCGATACCGTAGGCTTCGTGCGCGTAGAGCTTGCCGGTGCGCGCGACTCCGCATTGCACTTCGTCCAGCACGAGCATCAAATCATGCTCGTCGCACAGGGCGCGCAGGCCGGTCATGAATTCGCGGCTCGCCGGGCGGATGCCGCCTTCGCCCTGGATCGGTTCGACTAGGAAGCCAGCCGTCTTCGGCCCGATCAGCGCCTTCGCCGCTTCGAGATCGTCGAACTCGCAATAGACGAAACCGGGCAGCAGAGGCTGGAAGCCCTTGTGCATCTTTTCCTGATTGGACGCGCTGATGGTCGCCATCGTGCGGCCGTGAAACGCATTGGTGAAGGTGATCAGCTCCGTGCGGTTCGAATCGCCATCTTCATGCTGATGATAGGCGCGCGCGGTCTTGATCGCGGTTTCAACCGCCTCGGCGCCCGAATTGGTGAAGAAGACCGTATCGGCAAAGGTGTTGTCGACGAGCGTCTGGGCCAGCTTCTCGCCCTGTGGACTGCCATAGAGGTTCGAGACATGCATCAACGTTTCCGCTTGGCGCTGGATCGCACCGATCAGCGCAGGGTGCGAATGGCCGAGCAGATTGACCGCGATTCCGCTGGCGAAATCGAGATAGCGCGTGCCATCCTCGTCGATCAGATGGCAGTTATCACCCCGGACCGGGCGTACACCGCAACGGGGATAGACAGGCATCAGCGGCGAAATCGACATTTGCATCTCCGGAAATTCTCATGGCTCGGTAGCATCCCGAACGAGAAATGGCGGCCCCCGAGAGGAACCGCCATTCTCGTTTGCTCGGCGTTCTATGGTCTCGCGCCTGCCCGGTCAAACGGGGGCGCGGGACCGTCCCGGCTCGCTCCTCAGTCGGAAGCGGGGACCAAGTTGACCGCCGAGTACTTGCCGCGTCGGTCCACTTCGAGATCGAACGTGTAGCGTTCGCCTTCGTTGATCCCGGCAAGGCCGGAGCGCTCGACGGCGCTGATGTGAACGAACGCATCGGGCTGGCCGTCATCCCGCGTGAGGAAGCCGAAGCCCTTCATCGCGTTGAAGAACTTGACGGTACCGGTTGCCTTTTCACCCGTCAGATCGCGCTTGGGCGGGCCACCGGCATTGCCGGCGGGCACCACGTCGCCCACGATCTGGAGATCCTGGGCGGACACCTTGCCGCCGCGATCGACCAGGTTGAATTCGAGCTCCTGCCCTTCGCCCAGACCTTCGAGGCCGGCGCGTTCGACGGCGCTGATGTGGACGAAGATATCTTCGCCCCCGCCATCCTGCTGGATGAAGCCGAAACCCTTCTGTGCGTTGAAGAACTTTACGGTGCCCTTGCCGGTGCCGACGACCTGTGCGGGCATGCGGTTACCACCGCCGCCACCACCGCCACGGAAACCACCACCGCCGCCGCCGCCGAAGCCGCCACCGCCGCCCCGGTCGTCACCGCCGAGGCCGCCGCCGCCACCGCGATAGCCGCCACCGCCGCCGCCGCGACAGCCGCCGCCACCGCCGCCG
>LULH01000194.1_pt1 | contig 14800 bp, 15 predicted proteins | sample 728201 | NCBI WGS metagenome assembly LULH01 (sample SAMN03860294, study PRJNA289734) | marine metagenome | biome: seawater column; feature: ocean; material: water; isolation source: Red Sea water column Station 169 - depth 100m | place: Saudi Arabia: Red Sea | collected 2011-10-15 | depth 100 m
TGGATATACCCCGTCAAATGGTATACCTGAATTACGAGAAGCAATTTCAGAATTAGTACTTAATAAATACAAAACAAATATTAAACCAGAAAATATTTTAATAAATCCAGGTGGTAAACCGGTAATTTTTATTTCAGCATTATTATTAGGTAGTGAAGATAGAGAAATAATTTTTCCTGACCCTGGTTTTCCAATTTATAGATCCATGATTAAATATAGTGGTGCAAAAGCTGTTCCACTAAAGCTTTCAGAAAAAGATAACTTCGAAATTAATACTGAACAATTAAAAGAATTAATTTCTGATAAAACAAGTTTGATAATAATAAATAATCCAAACAATCCAACAGGATCATATATGAATAAGAAAAAAATTACTGATCTTGTTAATTTATTAGAGCAGTATCCAAACGTCTCCATTTTAAGTGATGAAATTTATAGTAATATTATTTTTAATAATGAACAAATGCCATCATTATTAGAATACGAAAGTATAAAAGATAGATTGATAGTTCTTGAAGGATGGAGCAAAACATATTGTAAAAGATAGATTGATAGTTCTTGAAGGATGGAGCAAAACATATTGTATGACTGGATGGAGATTAGGTTGGAGTATATGGCCAGAAAATTTAATTGAACATGCTAATAAAATATGTGTCAATTACAATTCCTGCGCTACCTCAATTTCACAATATGCAGGATTAGAAGCAATAAAAGGTTCACAGAAAGAAATAACAAAAATTGTTAGTGAATTTCAAAAAAGAAAAGAGTACGTTTTTAACGAATTGAATAAATTAGAAAAAATTTCTTGTTTTGAACCAGGTGGTGCTTTTTATGCATTTCCCAATATTTCAAAAACTGGATTGAGCGGAAATAAATTTTCAGAAATCGCACTTGAAGAAAAAGGTGTTGCATTAGTTCCAGGCTCTAGCTTTGGAGATAATGCTGGAGAATTTGTTAGAATAAGTTTTGCTAATTCTCTAGAAAACATTAAAGAAGCAATTAATAGGTTATCAACAATATGAAAAAAATAGAAGCAATCATTAAACCATTTAAACTTTCTCAAGTTAAAGAAGCTTTACATGAACTTGGAATATCCGGGATGACATTAGTAGATGTAAAAGGTTTCGGTAGACAAAGAGGGTCAACTGGTGGAATTGATCCTAATGATGGGTATGATGATGAATTTTTAGCAAAAATGAAACTTGAAGTAATCGTTGAAGACAATCAAGTAGATGATGTTATTGAGTCAATAAAAACTAGCGCTTATTCAGGAAAAATCGGCGATGGTAAGATTTTTGTATCGAATATTGAGCAGGTAATTAGAATAAGGACTGGTGAAAAAGACAGTGATGCTGTCTAATTTTTCTTTACTTTTATATAAAACCTAGTAATTAAACAATAATCGTTCAACTCTTTTAGAGTCGGAAGTAGGCATTGTGCCGAAGGAACGCATGCAAAAGTTATAAATCGTTCAACCTATTTTATAGGTCGGAAGTAAGCCATAAGCTGAAGGAACGCGCATCAAAAGCAGATTTCATAACTAGAGCATGATTTAACCGGGTAACGCTGGATAGCATACCCTTTTGTTGAAGTAAGGAGATAGATATGAAATTAAAAAGCTCGACTCCAAAAGATTTAATGTCTGAAATTAAAGATATGGACATTAAGATGGTTGATATGCGCTTTACTGATATACCAGGAACAACTCAACATTTTACAATACCAATTAAATTTTTAGACGAAGATATATTTTCTGACGGACTTGGTTTTGATGGATCTTCAGTAAGAGGTTTCCAAGAAATTCAAGACAGTGATATGATTGTTTTGCCAGATGCAACAACAGCTTATATTGATCCATTTTTTTCAGAAAAAACTTTGGCATTACATTGTAATATTAAAGATCCTGTAACTTTGGTTGATTATAGTCGTGACCCAAGAAATATTGCTAAAAAAGCTGAAGCCTATTTGAAATCATCTGGTATCGGTGACACAGCATTTTTTGGTCCAGAAGCAGAATTTTTTGTGTTTAATAACGTTCAGTTTGACTCAGGATCAAATTTTGCATTTCATGAAGTTGATTCTGTTGAAGGTACTTGGAATAGTGGTGCTGATGAAAACCCAAACTTAGGTCATAAGCCTAGACATAAAGAAGGTTATTTTCCTTTACCGCCAGTTGATACACTTCAAGATGTAAGAACTGAAATGGTAATGACAATGCAAGACATTGGTCTTACAGTTGAAGCACATCACCATGAAGTTGCAACAGGTGGACAATGTGAAATTGATTTAGAATTTTCGCCTTTACTAAAAATGGCTGATGATATGATGAAATATAAGTACGTTGTTAAAAATGTTGCTAGACAACATGGAATGACAGCTACATTTATGCCTAAACCTTTATTCGAAGATAATGGTTCAGGTATGCACGTTCATCAAAGTGTTTGGAAAGATGGTGACACATTAATGTATAAAGAGGGTAACTATGCTAACCTAAGTGATTTAGCTCTAAATTATATTGGCGGTATACTTAAACATGCACCTGCTCTTTTAGCTTTTTGTGCTCCTACTACTAATTCTTATAAAAGATTGGTCCCAGGCTTTGAGGCTCCGGTGAACATTGTTTACTCTCAAAGAAATAGAACTGCATCTGTTAGAATTCCTGCTTATTCTCAAAGCCCTAAAGCAAAAAGAATGGAATTTAGATGTCCAGATCCAAGTGCAAATCCATACTTAGCATTCTCAGCAATGTTAATGGCAGGATTAGATGGAATTAAAAATAAAATTAATCCTGGTGATCCAACAGATATAAATCTCTATGCTGCTAGCGATGAAGTTTTGTCTAAAATTCAATCTACGCCTGGATCTTTAGCTGAATCTCTTGAAGCTCTTGAAAAAGATCATGCATTTTTATTAGAGGGTGATGTATTCACCAAAGATGTAATTGAAACTTATATTAGCTATAAAAAAGAGAGTGAGGTTGACCCTATTAATATTAGACCTCATCCACACGAGTTTAAATTATACTACGACGTGTAGAATTATACTTATCTCTATAAAGAAAACCGCCTTAGGGCGGTTTTTTTTATGTTTTTAGAACAACACTTTTGATAAGAAATATTTGTGGCTAAAAAATCTACTTATAATGCCAAAGATATTGAAGTACTTGAGGGTCTTGAGCCAGTTCGTAAAAGACCGGGTATGTATATTGGAAGCACAAATCAAGATGGTCTTCATCATTTAGTTAACGAAGTACTAGATAATAGTATAGATGAAGTTTTAGCTGGTCACGCGACCGATATAAGTTTTCAATATAAAAAAGATGGTTCGATAAAAATAAAAGATAATGGAAGAGGTATTCCTATTGATTTTCATCCAAAATATAAAAATAAAAGAGCACTTGAAGTAGTTTTAACTACACTTCACGCAGGTGGTAAATTTAACAGTAATGCTTACAAAACTTCTGGTGGATTACACGGGGTTGGGATTTCTGTTGTAAATGCATTAAGTTCTTTATTACAAGTTCAGGTATTCAAAGATGGAAAAGTGTATAGACAAGATTACTCAAAAGGAAAAGTTAAGACAAAAATAAAAATTGAAAAATGTAGCAAAAAATTAAAAGGTACAGAAATTTCTTTTATTCCAGATGAAAGTATATTTGAAGAAACACAATTTGTTCCAAAAAAATTATATAATTTTATAAATATGAAATCAGTATTAGTTGGAGGCACAACTATCAACTTTGAAATTGATAAAGAATTAATAAAAGATAAAACCCCTAACAAAAAAAGTTTTTTTTATAAAAAAGGAATTGAAGATTATTTTCAATTAGAATACGCAAACAACTCTAAATTATTTGAAAAAAATTTTTTATTAAAATCAAAAATTAAAGATAATGAAAATTTTGAAACTTTAATTTCATTTAATACAAATGAAAATTCAAGTTTAATGTCATATTGTAACACTATTGAAACACCAGATGGCGGCTCTCATGAAAATGGTATTCGTAATGGAATTCTAAAAGCTATAAAACTTTATGGCCAAAAAAATCAATTCTCAAAAATCAGTAATATCAATCACAGTGATATTTTTGATTACTCTAACGTTATTATTTCAATCTTTATAAATGATCCAAGTTTTGAAGGTCAAACTAAAAAGAGAATAATAATGCCAAATTTACAAAAAGAAATTGAAACAAAAACACAACAAGAATTTTTATTATGGTTAAATGCTAATAAGAAAAATTCAAAAATACTTTTAGATAATTTAATTGAAAGAGCTCTTCAAAGAACTGATTTATCAAAAATTAAAGAGTTAGATAGAAAAAGTATTAAAGAAAGAAATCGTCTTCCAGGTAAATTAGTAGATTGTTCGAGTAAATCAATAAAAGATTCTGAAATATTTATTGTTGAAGGCGACAGTGCTGGAGGTTCTGCTAAGCAAGCAAGAAATAGAGAATTTCAAGCAATACTTCCTTTAAGGGGGAAAATATTAAATGTTTATAATGTTGGGCTATCTAAAATTGCTGATAACAATGAAATACAAAATCTTATTCAATCTTTAGGTTGTGGTATTGGAAAAAACTTTGAAATTTCAAAACTTCGATATGAGAAAATAATTTTAATGACTGATGCGGACGTAGATGGTTCACATATTGCAACTCTACTTATTACTTTTTTTTATAAATATATGAAAAGTTTAATTGATGAAAATAAACTATATCTAGCAATGCCTCCTTTATTTAAAATTTATAACAAAAATAAATCTTTTTACGCATATGATGAAAAAGAGAAAGATAAATTAATTGAAAAAGAATTTAAGTCTGACAATTATAACATTACAAGATTTAAAGGTTTGGGTGAAATGCCAGCTGATCAATTGAAAGAGACTACAATGGATCAAAACAAAAGAAATCTAATATTGATTAACTCTGAAAAAGCTAAGAAAGATATGAAGAATACCGAAAGTTTATTCGAAACCTTAATGGGAAAACAAGCAGAGTTACGTTTTAAATTTATTCAAAATAATGCTAACTTCATTAAAAATTTAGACGTCTAATTTATGAAAAAATATTTTTTGGTAATAGATCAAGGAACAACAAGTTCAAGAATTGTACTGTATAATAAAAAATTTGAAATATTCGATATTGTCCAAAAAGAATTTAAACAATATTTTCCCAATGAAGGATGGGTAGAACATAATGCAACAGAAATTTGGGATGATGTTAGAAATTTAATTTCAAAAATATTAAGAAAAAATAAGTTAAATTCAAAAAATATAATTTCAATTGGAATTACCAATCAAAGAGAAACAACAGTTTTGTGGAATAAGAAAACTGGGAAACCAGTTTACAGAGCAATAGTCTGGCAAGATAGAAGAACAGCTAATCTTTGTGAAAATTTAAAAAGAAAAGGGATTGATAAAAAAATTCAAAAAATAACTGGTCTAGAGCTTGATCCATATTTTTCAGCTACTAAAATTAAATGGATTATTGATAATGTTAAGGAAGTAAATAAGAATTTAAAAAATAATAATTTACTTTTTGGAACAATAGACACCTGGCTATTATGGAAATTAACCAAGGGAAAATCTCACCTAACAGATATATCAAATGCCTCAAGAACCATGATTTTTGATTCTCAAAAAGAGCAGTGGTCTGACAAAATTTTAAAAATATTTAATATTCCAAAAAATATCTTACCAACTGTAGTTGAAAATGCATATGATTTTGGCTCTACTAAATTATTTGGTGATTCAATACCAATTGGAGGCATGGCTGGAGACCAACAGTCAGCAACAATTGGTCAAGCTTGTTTTAAAAAAGGGCAATCAAAAAGTACATATGGTACAGGCTGTTTTCTTCTTATGAATATTGGAGAAAAATTTAAATTATCTAAAAATAGATTACTAACAACTGTTGCTTTTAAAATAAATGGTAAAAAAATGTTTTGCTATGAAGGAAGTATTTTTGTAGCAGGCTCTGCCATACAATGGCTTCGCGATAATTTAAAATTTATAAAAGATTCTAGTGAAACTGATAAATTGTATAAAAAAGCTAATAAAGATGAAAGTTTATTTTTTGTCCCAGCCTTAACTGGACTTGGCGCTCCATATTGGAACCCTAATGCAAGAGGAACATTTTTTGGCATCACTAGAAATACGTCTAAAGAAGATATCATCAAAGCAACTTTGGACAGCCTATCTTTTCAAACTTATGAATTAATTGAGTGTATGGAAAAAGATTCTAAGACAAAGATTAGTGAAATAAGAGTTGATGGAGGTATGGTTAAAAATAATAGCTTTCTACAAAGTTTAGCAAATATTTCTCAAATTAAAATTATTAGACCAAGTAATGTTGAGACTACTTCACTTGGCGCAGCATATCTTGCAGCAATTCAATCTGGATATTTAAAAAATACAAGCCAAATAAGTAAACTTTGGAAAAAAGATAAAACAGTAAAAGCAAATATTAACAAATCCATTTCAACTTCTAGTATTAGTAAGTGGAAATCAATTATAAATGTAGTCAATAATTTTTATTAAGATTTAACCAATTTGAAAGTTCTAAAGAATGGATTTCTTCATCAACTACATCATCATATATATGTAATTCTTTTTTCTCAAGATTATCAGGGTTTTGTAAAATCATTTTTTCGTTTTCAAATTCTGATAAATTTTCATATACTTTTTGTTCCAACAAAATATCTTTTCTCATTTCCATAAGTCCGGCCATCCATTTTGAATTAAATTCTGGATGGTATTGCACTGCCCAAACACTTGATTGATTTACTTCAAAGCTTATAGATTGGAATTGACTGATCTTATTTGAGGCTAGTACCTTAGTTTCTTTTGGAAGCTTTTCTGCTTCATCATAATGCCAACATAGTGCATTAAATGATTTTTTTTTGTTTTTATACATGGGATGAATTTCACCATCTTGATTTAATGTAATATTTTTAGCTAAAACTGCTTCAAGGCCATTTGGATTTTTTCTTACTTTACCTCCTGCGGCAGTTACTAAAACCTGAAGCCCCCAACAACTACCAAATATTTTATTCTTTTTTTTAAATAATTCTTTAGCTAAATCTATTTGATTAGTTATGGATTTTGTCATGTTATATATATTAAGTAAGCTTCCTGTCCAAGCAACCGCTTCGAAATCGTCAAGACTTATGCCTAAAGGAAGATAATTATTATGAACAGCAGGATGAATTGTTGTAATATTGATAGTTGAACTAGAATATTTTTTTAAAATTTTTTCATATACTTGAAATTGAGTATCCATACCCAATTTTGTATATCGATCAGAAGCTTCTTTTTCATTTCCATCGACTAATAATATGTTCATATTTATCTTTATTTTTCATCTATCATGAAATATGTAAAACTTCATGAAAATTAAACTTGGTATCGCGCCTATTGCCTGGAGCAATGATGATATGCCAGAACTAGGAGGTGACACTCCTATTGAAAAATGTTTAGAGGATGCAAGCACATCTGGATTTTCAGGTATTGAATTAGGTGGAAAATTTCCGAGAAATCCTGGAATAACAAAATATCTTTTAGAAAAATTTAATTTAAAAATGCCAGGTGGTTGGTATGGCGCAATGCTTAGAGAAAGAAGTGTAAAAGAAGAATGGATAGCACTCCAAGATCATTTAAATTTATTAAAGTTAATTAATGCGGATGTTTTTGTTTTTGCTGATGTATCTGGATCAATCCAAGGCGATCAATCAAAAGCTCTTAGTAAAAGACCAATACTTGAAAAAGATGAATGGGATAGCTATTGCAAAAAAATCAGTGAATTATCTGATATGCTGATGGATGAAGGAATGCCAATGTCGTATCATGAGCATATGGGAACTATTATACAGTCCGAGGAAGATGTAGATCGATTTATGGATATGACAAATCAAAATACATTTTTGCTTTACGATACTGGACACTTAATGTTTGCCGAAGCAAATTACGAAAGAGTATTAAAAAATTATATTTCTCGAATTAACCATGTTCATTGTAAAGATATTAGAAAAGATGTTTTTTTAAAATCTATTAAAGATGACTTAAGTTTTAGAGAGTCTTTTTTAGATGGTGTTTTCACTGTTCCTGGAGATGGATGCATCGATTATGAACCATTAATTAAAATATTAGTTGAAGAAAAGTATCAAAAATGGCTTATAATTGAAGCTGAACAGGATCCTAAAAAAGCTAACCCACTTGAATATGCTAAAATTGGATATAATTACCTTTCATCTACATTAAAAAAAAATGGTTACACGCTTTAAAATTATACTCATAGTACTATCGTTGATTACGCCTACTATTTTGATGGGTCATAAAGTAACTTTAGAAGATAAATCTCTTGAAGAGATCGTTAATAATAGAATGGCTTTAATGCAAAAAGTTAAAAGCACGTCATCTCAAATATTTAGATTATTAAAAACTAATGATTATGAAGCAATTCTTGAATTAAACGAAACTTTGTTACACGCAGCATCGGATTTTAAAGATCACTATCCTGAAGGAAGTCAGCACAAAGGAGCTAGTGAAGAAATATGGAATGATAGAGAAACTTTTAATGAATTAAACGATAAGTTTGTTAGTGATATTGAAATGATTTCACTTAGTGCTGAATTAGAAGATAGTGAAATGTTAAATGATGCTTTTAAAGTAATGTCAGCAAATTGTGGGGCATGTCACAAAAAGTTTAGAAATTAATTATTTAATCTTAAGTGTGGATTATATTTCCATTCTAAATATTTAACGAATTGTACCATTAAAAAATTTAAAAATAGATAAAGTATACCTGCAGCAATAAATGCTTCTACTGGTGCAAATGTTTTAGCCATTATCTTTCTAGCGATACCTGTCATTTCCATGTAGGTTGTAAGACTAACTAAAGAGGTTGCTTTAACCATTAGTATTAATTCATTACCGTAAGATGGTAAAACTTTTCGTATAGCTATAGGTAGTATAATTTTTCTTAAAAGTAAAAATTTTCCAAATCCTAGTGATAAACCAGATTCAACCTGACTTTTCTCAATTGATTGAATACCACCGCGAAAAATTTCTGCTCCATATGCAACAGTATTAATTGTAAGTGCTATTACTCCGCACCAAAAAGGTTCTTTCAATGCGTACCATAAAAAACTTTCTCGAATAAATTTTACTGAACCTAAACCAAAATAAATTAAATATATTTGAACAAGTAAAGGGGTTCCTCTAATGACAAAAATATAACTAGCAATTGTTCTTGATAATAATGTAATTTTAGAAACTCTTCCTAGAGCAAATAATAATGCTAAAACAAAACCAAGTGGTAGTGAAATTAATAATAATAAAATTGTATTATCTAAGCCAGATAGGACCAAAAAGAAATTTTTATAAATAAGAGAATTTTGAATACTATTTAAAAATTCAATCATGTAGAAAATCCTTTTGAATAATTTACTTCTAGCGTTTTAAAAACCCTGCCAGAGATTGTTGTTAAACATAAATACAATATTGCGGCTGTTATTAAGAAAGTTAAAGGTGAATGCTCAACGTTAGAAGATATTCTAGATTGACGCATAATTTCAACAAGACCAGTTACAGAAATGAGGGAAGTATCTTTAAGAGTTATTTGCCATACATTCCCTATTCCCGGTAAAGCATGTCTTATAACTTGAGGCGAAATAACTTTAAAAAAAATACTAAATTTATTCATACCCAGTGCTCTTGCAGCTTCTATTTGACCCTTAGATATAGCCAAATAAGAAGCTCTTAAAACTTCACTGGAATATGTAGCTGATATTACTGCAATGGCAATTGTCGCAATTGTAAGTGCGTTTAGTTCTATATATTTATTATATCCAAATACTTTAGCTATACTCATAACAACAGCATTGCCGCCAAAGAAAATTAGATAAATAACTAATAATTCAGGAACACCTCTTATTACTGTTGTATAAAAATTTGCAATAAATCTTGTTATTCTGTTTTGTATTATCTTTGCCCAAACTGTAATAATTGCTAAAAAAAGACCTAACCCCATTGATAAAATGCTTACTAGTAAAGTCATGAGTGTTGCTATAAGAAATTCATCGCCCCACCCTGCATCTCCAAATACAAGCTTATCAAATTTAAACATATAAAAGTAAACAAGTAATGATGAAAAATATACTTGTCTACCTTCTAATATATGAAATTTTAAATCAGAACTTTTTCTATTTCTTCAATCACTCTAGAGACAGGTATTTTATTGATATTTTTTGAGTTAAAATCACTTGAAGATATAGAAAATAGATTTGGATTTTCAGGAGTAAATTTTGTAGAATCTTTTGGACCAAAGAGTTTAATTAATGGGCAATATCCAGTGGACAACATATGACTAACACCACTATCGTTCGATATGGCTAATTGTAAATATTTGGTGGTAGCCATAATAATTTCTATATTTTGAAATCCAGTAATATGATCCTCGATAAATATTGAGTGAGGATAAAGATTTTTTAATTTTTCTTTTAAATATAGTTCATCAGGTCCAATAAAAAAAACTATAGTCTTATTATTTACTTGAAGGTAGTTACATAACTCGATGTATTTTTCTAAAGACCAAATCTTATTTTTTTCACCTGCACCAGGTGCAATTCCTACATAGCTTTTATGTTTTAATAAAATATTACTTATTACTTTTTCGAGATTTTCACTTATTGGAATTTTAAAATCATTTCTATTTTTTTTAATAACTATTAAATCTAATAAATCTAAAATGTAGTTTAAATAATATTTTCTTTTCTTATTACTTTTAATTTTTTTAGAAGAAAAAAAACCATTAGCTGATCCAGAAATAAAATTTTTATGCTTGATTCGTTTTAATGCTATAGTTCTTATTACTGATTTTTGTGTATCTAAAATATAATCAAAAAAATCACTCTCTAAATTATATTTTTTTGATATTTTATTCCAAAAAAATGGACTAAGATTTGCTTGATCAAGAATCTCATCAATATAATTACTTGCAATGAATTTAAGAGTACTTGAATAAACAGTTTTACCCTTATTAGTAAGCCAATATAATTTATAGTCTGGAAGTCTTGTTTTAATTTCGTGAAGAAGTTGTAATTTAATTATTCCATCTCCAATTTTTTCACCATTTGAAAAAACTAAAATTTTTTTAGTCATATTAGAACACTTTAACACAAATTTTTTAAGAGTCTAATTTTGAAGAATTGTAGGATTAAATAGCGTAAATAAAACAAAACATTTCGAGGGTAATAAAAGGTAACATTTACGACCTAATTAACTAACCAAAAATTATCAAAACTTAGACTTTTCTCTAATAAAAGCTGTGTAGTTTATCTTTGAAAAAGCAAAAAAGTTACCCTCAAAAAAAAGTGGTGCCCAAGGGCGGAATCGAACCACCGACACGAGGATTTTCAGTCCTCTGCTCTACCAACTGAGCTACCTGGGCACAAGACATCAGATAAAGTATTTATAATTAAATTCAATTAAAAATAGGATAATTAATCAGATTTTATTTGCAGCCCATGTTCATCAGTGAGCCATTTCATCAAATCAAGACTAGCGCATTTTTTTGAACAAAAAGGTATAAATGGTTCCTTAGAAACCTTTTTACATGTTGGGCATTTAGATTTTTTTTTTAAAGAAATGATATTATTTTTTTTAGATTTTTTTATTTCCATCTAAAAGTAATTCTGCCTTTTGTTAAATCATAAGGTGTCATTTCTACTGTCACTTTATCACCAGCTAATACTCTTATTCTATTTTTTCTCATTTTTCCTGATGAGTGAGCTAGAATTTCATGATCATTTTCTAATTTTACTTTAAACATTGCATTTGGAAGAAGTTCTAATACAACTCCTTGAAATTCAATCGATCCTTCTTTTGGCATATTTTTATAAGCTTATAGTAAAAATTATTTCTTTTGTCTAATTTTAACTGACAATTTGTGTCCATCTAGACCTTCAAGTCCTGACATTTTTTCAGTATCTTCCGAAAGAGCATTAAAAGATTTTTTATTCATATCAACAACAGAGGTTCTTTTCATAAAATCTAAAACACCTAGACCTGATGAAAATTTTGCCGCTCCTGATGTCGGCAATACATGGTTAGTTCCTACAATATAATCACCAAAAGCTTCGACAGAGTATTCACCTAAAAATATACCGCCAGCATTATTTATATTCGATAATAATTTTTTATTATTAGAAATGTGAATATGTAAATGTTCTGGTGCAACAAAATTTATGATTTCTGAAGCAAGTTCTATATTATCGACCAAAGCAATAATTCCATTATTATTTAAACTTTTTTCAATTATTTTCTTTTTTGATAAATCTTTTTTAATTTTTTTAATTGAACTTAAGACTTTAGTTGCAAAATCTTTACTATCCGTAATTAAAATTGATTGTGCATTTTCATCATGTTCTGCTTGAGCTATTAGATCTGAAGCTACCCAATCTGGATTATTATTGTTATTTGCAACAACTATTATTTCAGATGGTCCTGCTAGTAAATCTATACCTACTTTTCCATACAATTGTTTTTTTGCCTCTGCTACATAAGCATTACCAGGTCCAAATATTTTATTGACTGGCTTAATAGTTTGAGTGCCAAACGTTAGTGCACTAATAGCTTGAGCTCCTCCTACAAAATATGTTTCTTTAATACCTAATTCCCTTATTAATTTTATAAAATATGGATTAATTGATTTAGTTGGTGGTGTGATACAAACAATTCTTTTTACTCCAGCTATGATTGCAGGTACTGCATTCATAATTAAAGATGAGGGATAAAAAGCCCTTCCTCCAGGTACGTACAAGCCAACTGAATCAATAGGCTTCCATACAGATTTCAATGTTGCACCATTATTAGTATAGGTAATATTTTTAGGTAATTGTTTTTTGTGAAATGATGAAATATTTTTTATAGCTTTTTTAAAACTATTAAATATTTGTGGCTCAACTTTAGGTTGTATTTTTATTTTAGATAAATCTAAACTAAGATCTTGTTTGCTAATTTTAACTTTATCAAATTTTGCTGCATACTTAATTAGAGATTTATCGCCATTTTTTTTTACATCATAAATAATTTTTTTTACATCTTCTTGAATTGATTTACTTGATAATGAATTTCTTTTTTCAATTTTTGTCTTAAATTGATTATAAAAATTTTTATTAAATTTTATTATTTTCATTTAACAAAAGTACCTATTTCAGAAATAATTTTTGAAACCTCATTCATATTTGTCTTATAAGCTGATCTATTGACAATTAATTTAGATTGAATTTTCATTATTTCTTCAATTTCAGTCAAACCATTTTCTTTCAATGTTTTTCCTGTAGAAACTAAATCTACAATTCTTCTACACATATTTAAAGAAGGGGCTAATTCCATTGATCCACTTAGTTTTATAATTTCTACTTGTATTCCCTTATTATAAAAAAATTTTTTAGTAATATTTGGGTATTTAGTAGCAATTCTAATATTACTCCAGGTTTCTGGATCCTCTTTTTTTAATAAAGATTTCAGAGCAGCTACAGAAATTCGACAATGACCAATATTTAAATCAAGTGGAGCATATATTTCTGAGTAATCAAATTCATTAATTACATCCTCACCAGCTATTCCTATTTGTGCAGCTCCAAATGCAACAAATGTACATGCATCAAAGGCTCTTACTTTAATATACTCAATGTTTCTTTTTTTAGATTTAAAAGTTAACTTTCTTGTATCTTTATCAAATAGTAAAGGATCAGGGGCAAAACTTGTTTTAAGTAACAAGTTTTTACATTCTTTTGTTATTCTGCCTCTTGGTACTGCAATAACTATTTTGCTCATAAATTGCAGGCTTTTATATTGTGATCAAAGAAAAAACTAGAAAAAGTTAGTTTTTCTTTCTTTTTATTTTTACTCCCAAACTACCTAATGTTTTTTCAATATTTTCATAGCCTCTATCAAGATGATAGACACGATTTAGTGTCGTTTGACCATTCGCATTCATAGCAGCTAACACTAAACTTATACTAGCTCGTAAATCACTAGCCATTACCTGCGCTCCTTTAAATGTTTGATTGCCTATTATTGTAGCGGTATCTTTTTCTACTGTAATATTCGCACCTAATCGATTCAGTTCAGGAACATGCATGAATCTATTTTCAAAAATTGTTTCTTTAATTTTTGACTTCCCATCAGAGATACACATAAGAGACATTAACTGAGCTTGTAAATCGGTGGGAAAACCTGGATATGGACTAGTTGAAAGACTAGTAGATTTTAGTTTTGATCCTTTAGAGACTTTTATCGAATTTTTACTTACTTTTAATTTTGCACCCATTTTTTTTAAAATATCAATTAAGGATTTTAAATAAATAGTATTAAAGTTATTTATTTCTAAAGCTGAATTTAACATCAAAGCTGCAATTATATATGTGCCAGCTACAATTCTATCAGAAATTATCTCATGCTCTGCTTTTTTTAAATTTGTAACACCTTGCACAAGAATAGTTTTTGTTCCATGGCCTTCTATTTTTGCACCCATTTTTATAAGACAGTTTGACAAATCTTCTATTTCTGGTTCTCTTGCAGCATTAGAAATTTTAGTTTCACCTTTTGCCAATACCGAGGCCATTAATATATTTTCAGTAGCTCCTACACTTGGAAAAGGTAATTTAATTTTATTACCAATCAATTGCGATTTAACACTGCCAACAACAAAGCCATTTTGAATATCAAAACTAGCTCCCAATTTTGATAAACCAGCAAGATGTATATCTATTGGTCTAGTTCCAATGGCACATCC
>LULH01000184.1_pt1 | contig 14696 bp, 6 predicted proteins | sample 728201 | NCBI WGS metagenome assembly LULH01 (sample SAMN03860294, study PRJNA289734) | marine metagenome | biome: seawater column; feature: ocean; material: water; isolation source: Red Sea water column Station 169 - depth 100m | place: Saudi Arabia: Red Sea | collected 2011-10-15 | depth 100 m
TTGGGAAAGTAAAATAGGAGAGAAGTTTCCTAAAGTAAAAAAAGATAGAAAAAATAAACTTAAAGAAATAGCATCTGTTTACACAGACAAACCAGCAACACTATGGAATGCTGATGCTGTATTAATAACAATGTACGGAATGTACACAGAAAAGGAGAGACAAAATGGAGAATAAAGATAGCATAGAACTATGGATAAAAACATCTAAGAATGTATGCAAATCAATTGAATCAGCAATGGAAAGACATGATGATAAATCTATTATTAAAATGTTAGAACTATTTATAAACGCAACGAAACAATTAGAAAAGTTAATTCAAATGAGTGAAGAGACTAAATTTACAGCATAATCTCCTTTTGCTGACTAAGGGATGGGAGGGTATTTATTTACCCTTCCGTTCTAACTCTTTTAATGAGTTTTGTATTTCTATTGGTAGACCAGAATACTTTTTATTTCTACCAGCTTTTCTTTCTAGTCTTTCAAAGTAATATGTAGGAAATTGTTCTTTTGTAGTAGGTTCTACAAATTGTTTATAAAAAGTTTTTTCATCTTTTTTCTTTGGATATAAAGTAAACTCTTGCATAGCAGCTGCACCTAATCCATATGGTGTTTTAGCAGTCATAGGTACATATCTATCGTAAGTTCTACCACCCATTTGATTAATTAATCTAGCATATTTACCATAGGTTTCCATAGTATCATCATTTGCATAATCACCTAAACTAAATAATATATTATCTAGGTATTCATTATCAGCATTTATAAGTTCTGTCATTACACCTATATCTAGCATTGTACTAAATGTAGGGCCTAACTTAGAACCAACAATACCTTTACCATAAAACTCTCTATTTATTTTTTCTATAGTATCTGGATCATCGTAATCTGATGTAAACAATAACCATAAATCTTTCATTAATTCTTCACCTGTGTGTTCTATAAGAGTTTGATTATACCCAGATATATAACTAATAAGTATTGGAGCCATAAAATATGCAGTAGTTACATTCATTGCTTTATGAACACCTCTAGCATCTTTTAACCAATTAGAAAAATTATCATCTCCTAATGCACTAAGATCACCTTTTGCCTCTTTATATATAGAATAGTTTCTTTCTAAAAATTCCATACCATAATGTTGAAACTGAAATAAAAATTGACCTATGCCTTCTCTCATATTCTTAGCTTTGGCATACCCTTCATAATCAAAATGATTTAATATCACCATATTCTTTGCATAGTTTCTTGCTATCTTTCTTCTTAAAGATGTTTCACTAATTTTTTTATTAGGATTTTTTTCATTATGATCTTTTACCTGCGCTTCTAAATATGCTTGAAATTTTGAATTACCTTCCATTGTTTTTTGTATCTGAGCAAATGCAATTTCAGCAGTAATTTTTCTATTAGCATTTTCAACTTTTCTATGTAAACCAGCACTAAAGTTTGCTAATTGACCCATCTTAGTAGAGAATATCTTAACACCTTTATATAAAAAATCTTCTTCATCAGCATATATTATTTTTCCATTTTCATCCATCCTTCTTATTCTATTAAAAGATGCTGATTCACTTCTTACTCCAGATTCTATTAATGCTTCTGATGAATCCATAAACAAGTTTTCCCTTCTTAAGAAATCATCTAAATCTCCACCAAATACATCAGTTGCTTGATTTTCTCTTAAGTATTTTCTGGATTCTTTAACTGCTGTATATCCAAATGTTGCATAGTTCATTAAATACTGAGTAGCGTTCCTAGCTGCAGAACGTACACTAAAACCTAGTTTATTTGTAAATTGGTATGAGAGCAAGGCTTTTTTAATTTCATGCGTAGTTCCTGTATTTTTAATACTTCCATTTGTAGATCCATACAAACTATTAATAATATCAACAACTCTACCTGCGTACTCAGATTCTTTGTTGTACATATTTCTTGCTTTTGATAACGAGTCTAACAAACCACTTTTAATAAATGCCTGTGTATTAAATTTATTTACATCATTTATATATGTATTAATGACATCTATAAAATTCATACTATATTCATTATATCCATCTCTTGCTCTAGACTTTCCATACTCAGGTATAGATACATTTATTTCTTGAATAATTTGATCTATAGTTTTAACATCTTTTTTCATATCTATTAATGATTCATCTAAATCATCAAAGTGTTTCATCATTCCATCCATCATTTTAGCATTAAGTTGTTTTGTAAAATGTGGAAAGTATCCTTCTGTATATCTAGGCATTAATTTTGATCTTAAATTTTCTTTTAAAGTATTTAAACTATCAACTGTTAATGCAAAGCCTTTTCTATTTTCAATTTGTTTTATAATTATATTTATTTTTTCATCAATGCCATTTCTTAAAATAGAATAAGATTCCTCCATTAATGAATTATAATCTTTTAAAGATTGTTTTAAATCTTCTGGTATTCCAACTTCATCAGAGTATTTTATAAATTCAGAATCAGTAAGTTTTACAAGTTTACTACCATCATCATATTTTTTTACTCTACTTATAGCATCTTTATCTCCACCTTCAGCTAGCTTTTTTTCTGCTTCGTATTTAGCTAATATAGCTTTTGGCATTTTATCTTCTACTACTTTAATAAAATCAACAAATGTTTTTATAGAACCTTTGCTTTCAAAATCTCTTAGTATATCTCTTGCTTCATTTTGTTGCTCTATCGTTCCTGTGTCTAATGCTTTTATATAGTCTAATTCTAATTTTCTATGTTGATCTAAAGCCTTATTAAATTTTATATTACTAAATGGGCCAACTATTCCACCAGATGCTCTTAACCCTTCTACTATTTTAGTAAACTTTTCATTTAAATTGTTTGATCTTTTCTTACTATTATCTACAACTCTTCGTAAACTTTTAATACTTTCAGCTAAAACAGGATCTCTTTTACCAAGAACTGTTCCAACCATAAATCCCTCAGTCGCTTGAAACTCTGTAAACTTTCCACTATCTACTCGTTGAGCATATTTATTTAAGTCCCTTATAAAAGAATTTATATTACCTGAAGTAAGAAATGCTCCACCTTGTTCTGGACTCAACAACATAGCATATTCCATCTCTATATTAAACCTAGACTCAAACATAGATAAAGCAGCTTGATATGGAGACTGAATGTTTCTAGCAACCATATCAGTATTAGCCCATTTCTCAACTCCTTCTAATAATTTTATTGCTTTTTTATTGAATGTTTTATTGCAATCTACTTGCATTTTGCATAGTCCTTCATCATTCTAAATGCTTCGTAACCAGAATCTCTCATTGGATTTTGTCTTGCACCAGTCATTAAATCTTCATGCACTTGATTTACGCCTCTTAACATACCCACTAACTTATCAGTTGACTTAACTTGTTTAGGATTAAATTTTAAATATTTTAAATGTGTATACATAGGATTATTTTTTAAGTGAGTAGGTATCCCTTGTTCATTACCCATTGTAAATATATCTTTCTTAAGTATCTCTAAAAATGATTCATCCATTTCTAACTTTAATTTTAAATACTTCATAGGATTAATATAATCTTTCCTAGAACTAAACTCTTCAAGATCATTCATACCTTTTAAAAACTCTTTATAATCATCTTTTGTTTTATCTGGTATCATCTTTGCATAACTAGAATAAAATTGTGTAACAGATTTGTTTATAGTTGATAATGGATTTGATGGTAGCATTTCAGATAACCATTGAAAATCAGAACCATCTTCTCTTAGTCTATTTTCTGTACCTCTATCAAATGGCATTAATCCAAACCTTTCCATATTAGAATCTGTTAAGTTCATCATTGCAATGTCTTTATCAAAAAATCTTCTATAATGTTCATTAGATTGTATTGTGCTATTTAATATCCACTCTCCCCAATTTCTTGCTCGTTCTTGAGAAGTAGAATCCTCACCTAACTTTAAAGTTCCATTTGCTATTCCAACTATTGTCTGCAATCCATGTCTATACCTAGCACTTTCTTTGTATGGAATTGCTATTGGTCTGTTATTAAATATACCTATATCATCTCTATTTCTAGTAGGTTCCATGTATGCATATAAAAAGTTTACACCGTGTTTTTCTATCATTCTAGTAAGATAGTTTTGTCTTAGTTCATATACAGAACCCATATCTCCTCTATAATCTTCAACATACTTTATAATATTTTCATTTGTTATTAAAGATTTTTTACCATAAGGAAATATTTCATCTAACAAAGTATTTGATCCATATGTTTGTCTATTAAAATCCTTAATAGACTTTAGATCTTTTCTAGCATCATCATTTAATGTTTCAAACCAATTATCATACTTAGTTCCAAAAAAGTTTCTGAGCATAGCATTCATTGTATTTGCATGAATAATACTTGATTTAAGATTACTATCTTCTACACTTATATAATTTTTATATGTTAAATCTTTTGAATGTATCTTATCTATATTTTTACCAAATTTAGTTTTTACATCAGCTCTTAACTTTTTTATAACCCAATTTATATTATCTGTTTTTTTCTTTTTCCATTTCCAAGAATAGTTTGTTCTTGCAATAGATTTCTTTTTATTATCTAATTTTTTAATTATAGCAATCTGTCTATTAAATGCTTGGGTATCGTCTTTAATTCCTTTTGCTCTTTGATCTACCTGAGATACAAATTCTCTTTGTTCTTCTATTGTTGCTCCTGTTGGTTTTTCTTGTTCAAATACATTTAACAATCTACTTGATTCTTCAAACCTAGAAGGACTACTTATCATAGCTTGATACCAATTTTCTACATCTTGATAGGTTTCTATATCTAAATTATATTGTTTTCTATCTTCTAATATTTCTTTATCTGCTATTTGAACAGCTATCCTATCTAAATAATTACCAGATTCACCATCATAAACATTTCTTACTGTTGAAGATATAGGTTTAAATCTTTCGTTTTCTGGATTTAATATTTCTTCTAAATATTTTTTATCTTGTATACCTTTCTTTTTATAAAATAATTGTCTTTGCATACCTTGATAAATATCTTTATGAAAGTTTCTAAAAGCCATACTACCCATATTTAAATCATAAAAACTTGTTTTTCTTTTTTCACCAGCAACATATTTAGTATCTCCAAATACATTAAGCAATTTATTTTGTTGATTAAGAAACTCATTTATAATTAGTTTATCTGCACTATTTAAATCTTCTCTTACTTCTCTATATTTACCATCTACTAATTCATATTTAGAAAATATTCTTACTCTCTTGCCATTTTCAGTTCTTCCATTTCTTAATATAGATTTTAAATCTTCAGACTTAGCATCGGTAGGAGATATTGAATTATTATATTCTGGAAATAAAAAACCTTCTGCCCATTCGTAAATATTACCTGCTATATTTTTATTTAAATTGTTTGCTCCGTCAATAATATATTGAACTTCCAAAGCAGCCCTTTGATAAAAAGCAAGAGACTCTGTATCTATTGTAACTACTTCTGTTGCTTTTCCTTCAGCATTTACTTTACTGTTGTATAATATTCCTGGCCCTACAAAGTTACCTTCTTCTCCTCTTGCTACATCTTCCCATTCTGGAGATACTGTTTTGCCAGATAAATGATTTACATTAGCTAGGTTTTGTAAATAATTTAACTTTCTAGGAGTTTTTTGTGCTATTCCTATTGCTTTTTTAAATGCAATACTCTGACCCATTTTAGATAATGTTGCTACCCTTGAATCATCTGCGTTCATTTGAAAAGTAAATGTTGGTTTCTGTTGTAATTGTTCAGGGTCTATTCCTTGAACGTAATATGCTTGATTTCTTTTTATATAATCAAACATATAATCACTATGTGCAAAAAAGTAATCTACTTTATCAGCATCGTAATCACCTTCATATGTATTAACAATATCAAAACTATTTATCTCTACACCTAAACCTTGTTCTTTATCAAGGAAACCTTTTAATCCTAACATAGTTATATCATTAGGTCTTGTTCTTGGATTTCTTCTAGATACTATACCTAATTCATATCTTCTATTTACAAGTTTAGAATATGATTCTAAAAAGTCATGGACACTACCAACAGTTGCATTATTTAATATATCATCAATGCTTTCAATTGTTTTATTATCACCATCTCTTAATGTAGTTAAATTAGGTATTTCATCTATATCTTTAACTGTGTCTTTTATTTCATTTTTAAATTCTTCTAAAGATAATATTCTTTCGTTCTGTACAATTCTTACATTTTTATCATCTGGTAATTCTGATAAACTTGTATTTCTTTCTGCAAATGGAAGAACTATTTGCCCTCTTAAAATCATTTCATTATTATCGTTAAACAAAGTTGGAAATAATCTAGTCTTTAATCCTTTGCCAAGATACCCTTTAGCTGATTGAATTAGTGGAGCTTGACCTCCATATCTATTAGATGGTAATGCTAGTTTTTTATCTTTATCAGAGTATACTCTGTTGGTAATAGATCTTCTTGTACTAAATAATGTATCTATATATTGTTGTGCTAAATATTTTTGAACTTGGTTTGAACTATAATCATATGGATTAGCTGCATCACTTAATTGTAAATAATACATCATATTGCTAAGATTACCCAAAGCTCCTTGTTCTGGTGAACTAGGTATATTATTGTTCATAAGTTGCTCTTTCATAAAAGCGTTCATCTTATATGGATCTTTTAATATCTTATCCATTGAATTAAGATTAGCAGTTAATTCATCTACTAAACCTAAGAAAGCATCTTCATGTTCTTTTCTATTCATATAGTTATAGTCTGCATCTGATTCACTAGCAGATAATAAATCTGCATCTTTTTCTGGTCTAAATCCTATTGCATCTATATCTAAATCCCTTATAAGATTATCTGGTTTTGTTATTGTGTAACTATCAACTAATTCATCCCATCTTACATCTTTAATTACACTATCTTGTTCTTTACCCCCTACTATCTTAGGGTCATATATTTTTGCACCTGAACCAGTTAATAGTATATCTACATTATTTCTTTTAAAAAATCCATCTAAAGAAGGACTATACACAAATAAAGTTTTACCATATAATAATGTTTTACCTTCACCTTGAGATGATATAATAGGTTTAATTGGATTTTTAGATTCAGAACTATGCCCCATATATGTATGGTATTCCATCATAGCATCTTTAGAAATAAAACTTATACTATCAAAACCTGAAACTTTTTCGTGTGCATTACCTATAATATTTTTAAGAGAATAATTTTTTAACGCAGGTATCTGATCCCCAAACTCATTAACTAAATCTTCATTAATTAAGGTTGCCATATTTTCAGTGCCATCATCCCATATTGCTACTCTGTGACTTCCTATCTTTAGTCTTTTCTTAATTAACTTAGATGCTTTATCGTCTCCTAAGGCAGTTCTAGATTGTATAATAGATTTTAAATATTCCTCATTAGGTCTTATAAAGTTTTTAGTAGTTACAAGTTTAATTCTTTTAATATACTTACCAACTTCTTGAGCATCATTTGAGTTTAATACTTTTAATAATTCATGGTCTGTTTCACTCTTTAATGATGTTTCTAATATTAAATATCTTGTTGCCAATTCTATACTAGCTTCATCATATCTATGTATATTCTTTGTTTCTTTAAATGTTTCATTAAGCATTTCTATTGATTTTTTAGAATTGCCTGTTAATTTATCTTTATACTGATTATAAAATCTTGAGAAATCATCTACTATATTTTTCATAGCACCTCTATTTATAACAATACTATCCATACCATCATAAATATCTAACTTAACAATACCATATTCACCATCAGCTAATTGTTTTTCATTTAATTGAGTGCTGAGATCTAATCCTAAAGATTTATCTTTTAATTGCTCAGCAACTCTACTTCTTATTCTATCTATATTTGCTTTTTCTTTATCACCTAAAGACTCTGTGCTAAGTATATTGTATGTTCTATCTACTATGTAATCATTAAACTCAGTATATGTAACGTTATTATTAAATATTGCATAGTCTATGTTTAAATCTTCTAAATAATTAAATACAGGATTTTTTTGAAAAAACTCTCTTTCTTTTACACGGTCAAATATAATAGTTCCATTTCTAATAGACATAGTTGGAAGATCCATTCTATCTTTTAATCCAAAAACAATTTGAGTTACATCTTGTATAACAGTTTGTTTTTTTCTAGGACTAAGATCTTTAAAAGATTCTCCTCTATATACTAAATCATTTTGCAATTTAGTTATTGATTCTTTATTTAAATTACCATCATCGTCTAGCATATATTCTTTACTTAAAAATCTATTTACTTTATCTGCATTGCTTTCATCTGCGTAACTTTTAATTTCAACAACATTTGGAATACCATCAACTTCATCTTTTATTATTTTAAATTGGTATTTTCTATAAAATTCATCTATTCCAATTGAAGGATTCTTAACTTCATCTCTAGCTTCTTTAAAGTATCTCCTATCAATCTTTTGCCTATCTTCTATTTCTTTTTGAATAAATTCTTCAGTATATCCTCTCCTCATTAATTTTTTATTAATAGGTTCTAATGCATCTTTTAATTCTTGTCTACGTTTTATAACATCAGCTTCTTCTGTTATTTTTTCTAATGTAAATTTTTCATCTATTTCTAAATTATTATCTACATTTCTTTTAATAACTCCTTGCCTTCTTAACATAGTTAGTATGTCTATTCTAGCAGGATCACCTAATGTTTTCATATACTCAAGCATCCTAGTCTTAACACTATCTAATCTTGAGTTGCTCATTGTATCAAATAACTCATGCAATACTTGATTATCCATTTTTGTATCAGCATCATATATTTCTAACATTCTTAATTTTAATTGATTACCTTGAGTTTCATTAATTGTAACAACTTTTCTTTCTGATATTTTTACCAATCCATCTGTTTCTTCATTTAAACGTTCTAGTATTTTATTATATTCATATTCTAGTGTATTATCTAAATTTCTCCCTCTAACAGTATGAGGTATATTTACTCTATATAAACTAAATCCAGATACACCACCTTCAGATAATAAACCAGTGTCACTATACATTGCACTTCCAGATTGTTTTAGTAAAAAATTAATATCATTAGAATTAGTAACTTTATTATTCATTCTTCTTCTATTTATATCATTCAATGTCATTTGATATAAAAACTTCATAGAAGGTTTATTAAATGTATCTATGTCTATTTTATTATCTTGAAGTATAAATTTTAAAGCTTCTATTTGAGTAGTCTTTGGTTCATTTGGTTTTTCACTTGTTATTTTATAATCACCTAAAGCCATTAGTATTCCATGCAATCTACCTAAATCATTTGCTTTATTTTCATAATCTGTTTTAATTCTAGAAATATCATCTATTAACATTACTTCGCCATCTTGAGTTTTTTTAAGTAATCCAGAATTTATTAAGTATGATTGTAAATTTTGAGGCATTGTATCTTTAGACAATACATCAGATATTCTTTGAGTAAACAACTTACCTTTATTTTGTATTAAAGGAATAATATAAGAATCTGAATCTGTGTATCTAAATTCTCTTCTACCATCTTTAGGATTCGTCATTCTATTAATTGATTTTTCAGAATCCCTTATTATATTATAAAAATCTTTTAATGCATCTTCTGTTAATATTTTATTATCTTTAGTATTATTAGGTTCTGCTCTATCTATACCTATTAATATTTTTTCGACTGTATGGAAACTTCTTTTTGCATTTAATAACTCTTCGGCTGCTTGTTCCCCACTTTTACCCAACCAAGATTCAAACTCTCCATCTTTTGCTTTTTTAAGTAACTTAGAATCTATTTCAAATGAATTAGGTATAACTAATTTATTATTATTTGCATCTACACTAAATCCATCTAAGTCAGCAGATCTTAATCTATTTAATACATTTACTAAGTTTTCTTCCATATTCTGCGTAGCATCTTCAACTCTTTGAGTAAATGCCTTATCTATGTCTTCTGTTGTCTTAAAACCTTGTGTTTCTATAATTTCATTAATTCTTCTTGCTTGTCTTTCAGATATTTGATCTAAACTTTTTACATGATTATAGTCTTCACTCATAATCTGATATAGTTTATTTAGTTTGCCATCATAAGGATCAAATGGTCTTCCAGATTCTAAATCTAAAAATGTTTTTTCTCCTTCTGGTAATTTATCAGATGTAATAGTTTCATCCGTATCACTAACTATTCTTTGTTCTATCAAATAATTTTTTAATGTTTCATTGTCTCGTGATAAACCTACTCCAAATACATTGTTTGGTTTAGAAAATGTAGATGCAAAAAATGTTTGAGAATTGTCTATACCTAAATGATCTAGTGTTTTTCTTAAATTATTTATTTCACCATTTAAATCTGCGCTTCTAGCAAAGTTACCTCTTCTTTGTGTCCACGCACCTATTAACATACTAGATATGAAATCTTCTGCTTGTAAGTCCTGACCTTGAACATACATCTGTATACCCTGAACTCCAGACATAGCCGCCCCAGCAACCATCATTCTAGGAAATAATAATCTATAATTTTCCAATCCCTCTCTTGTTGCTTCTTTTATAATCTCCTTGCCATAGAATCTTTTTTGAGACATTAACCATTGTTGTGCTTTTTTCTCAGCATTATCACCAAATTCTTTTCTTAATTGTTTTGCTATTTCCTGACTATTTACTGTTTTGCTATTATTATAGTCTTGTAATAAATCAATAGATTTTTGTTTACCATCAGATGTAAATGTATAACTTGTGCTAATATTGTTTTTACGATTCATATTAGCTATTTCAGCCATATTACCAGATAAGTATTCTAAATCTTTGCCTTTATAAGTATTAGTACCTAAGTATGCTCTTAATCCACTAGCAAAATCTTTTCTAGATTGAAACATCTTACCCAATGGCCCGAATGGTGCTGTGGCTGCGTTTATAGCTGTACCAGCAAGAAATCCAGTTGCAACTGCATATCCAGTCTGCCCTAAATTAAATTTAGCATTTTCATCTTTTACTAATTGTTGCCCTTGAAAAGAAACATCCATTACTGCATCTGCTACACTAAATACAAATGCATCATGTAGAGCTTCCGTAGCAAACCTACCAAATTTACTATTACCATAAGTTGTACGAGCATATTGAGAAAGATTTTGTAAAGGTATACCATTATTAATGATACGATCTTTCATGTTTTGAACAACTTCAATTTGCTTATCTGTAAGTTCTTTCCTAGCTGATGCCCTAGCTGTTCTTTTATTTATTTCGTTATTAAATTGTTCTGCAAACTTTTTATTTGCATCTTTCCCTTTAGTAGAAGCCCAAGCAGTTTTACCTTTTAATACATTTGTATATTTATTAACAACACCTTTTTCTATACCAGCTTTTAATGCTTCTTCACTAAACTCTTTTGATGCTTTCCCTATTGTTTGTTTACCTACTAACTTAGATACAATAGATGTAGCAGGTTTTTGTAGTACCCTAGCTGTTAGTTTCATAGGAGCACCTAGTAAATAACCCGCTCCTGTTCCAACACCACCTAATACTTTAGCTAAAGAACTTTCTTCTTGAGCCTGTCTAAAATATTCTTGAAATTCTATCTCTCTACCTAATGCTCTCTCAGTACCTATTTCAGCAAAACCTACAGCGCCAAAAGATGCACTTTCTCCAAATTCATATAGACCAGCTCCAACTGCTTGTAGTAAACTTACATTACTATCTCTATCTGTTTGTTCGGGTTGTTGTCTTTGAAGTTGAAACCTTTGAGATTCATTAGGTTCATTTAAATTATAAGCACTTGCTAATGCAAATGGTTCTTCAGAGTTTTGTAGTTTTTCTCTCTGTAAATCTAATAAAGCTTGTATCGCTCTTTGACTAGGCATATTTACTTAAATTCACCTGCTGGTATTTCTTCTTCCCCAGCTTCTGCTCTTCTTCTATTAATTTCATCTATATCTTCTTGTGTGAAATCTCCAAGATAAGGTTGTAGTATATTTCCTATATATTGATCTAAAAATGCATTTCTATCTTTACCTTGTAACTTTGCATATTTTAAAGCATCTTTGGTAATATCGCCTGAATTTTTATATGATTCTAATGTGTTTTCTCTCTCAATAATATTGTTTAATTTATTTAAATCATTTTGAAATACAACATCAGATTCTTTTCCAAATGCATTTTGATATAAATTTTGCATTTTATTATTATCCATTACATCAAGATAAAATCTACTTAAACCATTAGTTAATGTATCGTAATCCTTACCTCCAGATAATTGAAATCCTGCTATTGCTGGTATTAAAAATTGACCATATTTATTACCTATATACTCATACAATTTTCTTTCTTGCTTTGTTTCACCTATTTTAGAAAGACTATTAATAACTTGAGTGCTTTCAGCTAAACTAAATTCATTATCCATAGTTCCTTTGCTAATAGCATCCATAAGACCGGGTAATGAACGTTGAAACGATTGATATACTATTTCTTTTTGAGATCTTATTTCATTATCTATACCAGCTTTTAAGTCGTCTTCTATTTTTTCAACATTTTTATTTTGTTCTCTATCAGCTATTGCTCTAGCTTTATCTACCTCAGCTTGTAATTTTTGTAACTCAAGCTCATTTGTTTGTTGAACATCGGCTTTATCTAAAGCATTTATTTGTTTATTTAAATAAGCAGCATCTAAAGCTGCTTTTTCAGCTTGTCTTGTTTCTTGATTCTCTCTTAATTGCATCATTCTTTCTTGTCTATCATTGTCAATCTTTTGCTGTCTAAGTCTTGTTGCCATATCCATCATAGCTAAAGACCTATCAATCTTCTGACGTTCTCTTTCGTTTTTATATTTAATTATAGAGTTTAATGCTTGTAATGTTTGAGACATAATTTATCCAAATAATCCAAAGTATTTAGTTCCAGCTTGTCTTTCTGCTAATCTTTTTTGCATTTCTAATTGTTGTCTTTGAGATTGCATTTCAAATTTTTGTTGTTCAAATTGAGATAAAACATCTCCTAAACTTTTAGTAAGAGATATATCAATATCTTCTACTTGTCTAGTATAATCTTTTCTAGCTCTTCTTAAAGCATCTTGGTCTACACCTGCTCCAGCAAATCCAGTTGCTTCTGATATTGATTCTTGTCTCTGTCTAATTCCTTCTAATCCTACTTGAGCTCTTTCAGCAGTTATATCAGCTGCTCTTTGCGCTTCTAATGTAGGTAAAGCTAAACTAGCACCTAATGATTCTGATAATGATTGTTGTGCTAAACCCAAATCAGATAATGCTTCTGAATAAAAACCTGCTTGTTCACGACCTTGTTCTCTTGTTCTTCGAGTTGATCCAATTTCTTGTAAAGCGGTTAAACCTAACATTGCTGCTTGTATATACATATTATTTACTCGCTAATTGTTTTATAAATTTAATAGAATCAGAACCTAATTGTTTTCTTAAAGTAATACCAGAACTATCATCTCCATAAAATAAATCTAATTGTGGATTATATATTTCAGATATTAAAGATTCTAATTCACTTGATCTTTCATTTACTATTTTAGAAAATCTTTCTTTATTAAACTTATCAGAAGGTCTTGCACCTTTTAAATTCTCTTGAGCAACTTTTAAATCTTTTATTTTGTCTTTTAATAACTTAGCTCCACCTTGAGGACTTCTTAATCTTTTAGTAGAAGGTTTATCAAAACTGTATTGTAATGCTCTTTCTTGTAAAGGTCTATCTATAACTGGCCCCAATGATGGTTCGTCTTTACCCTGTAAATAATCTGGTAAGAAACTAGATAGTTTTTCGTTTTCCATAGGTTGATCTACAGAAGGTTTTAAGAAATCACTAATCTTATCTTCTTTAGGATAACTAGGTTGTATCATTTCTTTTATAGCATTAGGAGGATCTGTTTCTAAATATTGCTCCGCTGACATTTTTGTTTTATTAACAATTTTTTCAGGAATTACATTACCATCGCTTTTTACAAGAGTACCTTTTTCAATCTTCTCTCCAACTTTATCCATCATTGTATCTTGTTTTGTAGGTAATTTTATTTCTTTAGGAGATTCTAATCCACCACCACCTTCTCTTTCAATAGATGCATAATCTGGTAAAGGACTAGGGCCTCCAGTTATAGAAGGCATTTTAGCAGTTTCCAATGTATCTAAACTAACATCTTGTTTTTTAGACAAAGCATCTGTACCTAAGAAAGTATCTAACATATTATCTTGTTGCAATGCTCTTGCTCTTTCACCCATAGCAGATACATCATATTTACTACCTATATTTTTACCATCTATCTCGTATTGTTTTTGTCCAAATAAATAACTACTTACAGAAGCCTTACCTGAAAAAACATCCATTAAAGATGATTTATCTCCCCTTGCCATAGACAATTCTTTGCCTTGTTCACCTAAAGATTCTGATAAAAAATCTATATTAGATTGTAATTCTTGTCTTTGTTTTACACCTTCTAAAAAAGATGCTCCAGCTTCTAAACCAGCAGATAAAGTACCAAACATTGCAGCTTGTTCTTTTTCTTCTAATTGAGCCATCATTGATGACTCTTGCGCTTTCATTAATTGTTCAGAGACACCAGCTAATTGCCCTGTTAATTGTCTTTGTGATGCTCCTCTAGACCGAATTGCAGATTTTATTTTTGAAGCTGTGGCCATATTGACTATATACTTTTACTATTTAATTTAA
>LULH01000189.1_pt1 | contig 14555 bp, 14 predicted proteins | sample 728201 | NCBI WGS metagenome assembly LULH01 (sample SAMN03860294, study PRJNA289734) | marine metagenome | biome: seawater column; feature: ocean; material: water; isolation source: Red Sea water column Station 169 - depth 100m | place: Saudi Arabia: Red Sea | collected 2011-10-15 | depth 100 m
TTGTTACAGGGTACACAAACGCAAGCATTTCATACGACGGGCCAAGCGCAACTTTGCGGCTTACATATAGCGGCACAAACTTTGGCGCCACATCATCAAGCACGTCGAACCTTCAACCAAGTGCAAGCGACATTGCCGGCGCGACGTTAAGCAACATTTGGTATTTAGAGGGGAACGACTTGGAAAAAGATTTGTTTCACCTTGAGGATATGCAAGCAATCTTCAAGAACACGACAAACGCCAATTTGTCGGCATTTCGCAAAGATTGGGACGAAGCGACTTCCGCCAGAACAAACCCGGACGACGTGCCATTTGCGTCGTCGTCAAAATATAGCGGCACCGTTAACGGCATGAACGCAACGGCTCAAGCGGCATACGTTAAAAATATTTATATTAGCGCATTGAGAGGCACCGAGTTTTTCACGGTCAGTCAATACGTTTTGCGAAATATCAAGGTAGTTCCCCCAACAACCAACCAATCACCAGAACACGCAAACGTTGGGAGTCAATTTACTAACGCATTGATGACCGCAACAAGCGGCAACGGCCAAAGCGTGCCGGCCGTTATGTTGTCCGGCATCTCAAGCGGGTTTTGGCTCAAGCGAACCCCAAGCGTTGAACAAACAACCGAAGGCAATTACCAAATCACCAAAGAATTTTGGTATTCCGAGGATTACGACACGAACATTTACGGCACGGCAATTTCAAGCTGATGAAATTACAACACACCAGACCAAGCGGCGACGGGCAGATTGCTAACGCGATTAAGAAGCTACAAAGGGAAGTTGAAGGCTTACGCGCAAGCCAAGCGCCAAACGCTTTACTGTCGCGCACAACCCGAGGCACCGCGGTCAGGCCAAATGCCGGCCCGTCAAACATAGCAAACACGCACGTCGTCGCCCGTTGGTTGTGAAATGGCCGTTGAATATACAAAAGCTCAACAAGTTTGGCCAGGCAAACGCTTATCATCGAGGGATTACAACAAGCTCGCCCTTGCTTTTAATGATCGGTTGAAACAAGGCGTCGCCGACCCGTCTTGGCGTTTGTTTTGGTATGCCCATTCGCTTTTTCGGGGAATGCGAAACCCGGATGCCGGCGGCAATAATTGGGCCGCCGAGGATGAATGGTGGAAATTTTATTCGCACATTCCCAAGGATTCCGATTTGCGTTGGCCCGAAGCCGGGCCGGGCTTACCCGAAGGCATAAACGTCGCAAATCCGATGGGCGCGTTTATTTATGGACGCGAGCCCGAAATAAAAGCTGAAGACGGCAGACTAAACCCGGACGGACGTTTTGACGGTGCCGAATCAACTACCGACCCGCCGACAGGCATTCCGCTTTATTTGGTTGTTGGCGGCAGCATAACCGCGCCAACCACAAACGAACATTATTGGACTTTGGCCAAGCATCAACGCGGCGCGTGGAATCCCTCGTTGGATCGAAATTTTAAAACGGCTTGCGCGTTGGCCGCGGCTCAAGAGCATGGCAAAATTGATTATGCGCCGTCGCAATATTACTTGAAGGGGTACGGAGGTTTTCACGGCGTGCCGGCAATCAATTCATCAACGCCAACGTGCGAAGATGGGTACACGCCAAATTACACGCTGAAGTTTGATTCATTAGTTTCGGGCGTTGCTGACAAAACTTTTGGAACGTGCCCGGAAAACCCGACCGACGTTTATCTTTATTATGAGGGTTTCGCCTCTTATTTGTTGCTTAAATTCAACGGCACCGTCGAATCACTACCGTTGGCCGATTGGAATGAAGGCCCGTACAATGACGAAGCATATTTGCAACGAGTCAAAGGCCAGCAACTCAACCAAGTGTTGAATTTCTTTGCGAAGGAATACCGAGGAACAACAAGCGAGCGGGAAGATACAGACATAATTTCAAGCCGGGCGTTTCCCTTTCAAGATTTTCTCACGTCGCAATATCCATTGGCGCCAAGTTACGGAACGGTTTCAAGCGGCAACATCACGGCACAATATAAGTCATTCACCAAAAACGGCCCAAATGAAAGCGGGCGAACATTTGACGTTGATTCGGCGACTTCGTACCAGATCAACGATAAGTTTTGTTTTGGGGGATTTTACGCGAGTGTTTCGGGCTCATTCAGCGGCGAAATATCAATTGACGTGATTGCGGACGGCGACACGTTGACAACGTTCACGCTCAGTCAGGGCGGCGACCATCTTCAATACTTTAAGCATCCACGGCGCGAATGTTTGGTTGAATTTAAAACGGCAAGTTTTTTTCCGAGTGGGGCAAACGTGACCATCGAGGTCGCCGAGTTGCTGAATTATGCGCCCGGCATTTACGACGCATACGTTGTCACGCGATTGGCAAGTTGCGCCACGTTGTCAGGCAACATGGACAAGCGCGGCGAAACGTTTTCAAGCGCCAAAGCTGCCGGCGAAAACTTGTTGGAGATCGGTTGCATTGCAAATTTATCAAGCAACGTCGGCGGCGTTGATCGGGAAGATCAAATCAACACAAATCCGGTTTATGAGGCGGGCCGGCAAATGATTCACGATTCGCTCCGCTTGGCCGAACGGCATTTGTTGACGGGGTATGAAGTAATTGAGGAAAACAGCACGCAAAAATCAGTTTTGTATTTCAACCGCTACGCCCGCGGAATGAACAACAAAGATTTGGACGTCTTCCGCGGCATTGCTGCCCCGACCGATTCAGTTGCAAGCGGGGACCTGGTTGCGGGCGAGGTTTACGAGGTTGTAAGCGACGAATCAAGTTACGGGGTCGAATACGAGGGCACGACCTACACCGACGGCCAGACGTTCACGGCGACCAATGAACGGGATTACACCACAAGCCCGAGCGACGCCGACCCGGTTGCCTATGTTGTGCCGACTAACGGGATTCGATCAACTCCCCTGCCCGATGACAAAAAAGACCCGTTGCGCGGGCAGACGAATGAATGGCAAATGTTTGTTTCGACAAACGTTTACAAAAACTCGGATTCGTCAATTTATAAGCCCGAGGCGTTTGCTGACGTGTTGGGCTTTTTAAATGATCGTTGCACATTTTTATCGGATGCGTGGCGCCATTCAACGTCCGAAGCCCAAGAAATCCGCCGCCATGTAACGTACAACCAAAAACCAATAATGCGGCCCGAGAATCCGACCGGATACCGGCATTTACTTGGTACCCATTGGACGGGCGACGATTTTTTTCCGGGTTGGAATTCATTGGTTCGAAGCCAAAACGTTTTTAACTCTGATTGTCAAAATTTGTCGTCGTCGCCAGATTGCCAAGGCGTTCGAAACCATTTGCAAAGCTGCCAAATTTATCGCCCGGATTACGAAATTGAAAAGGTCGAGCGCAACGGGGCAACCGGCGTCAAGGTAACGCTGAAAAGCCGACTGCAAAACGAGTCGGCACCAATCACGTCAACCGGCAGCGGAATCGTAATTGCCAACACGCAAACCGGATGGCAGAACGCAACAACCGGCAGTTTTGCCCCACAATATCGAACCGACGAAAACGCCGTCCTTGAATATTTGCTGTATGTTAACGCGGGCCAAAATTGCACGTTGAGAACGGGCGACGTTGCGATTGACGCAAACAATGGCTCGGGCTTTTACACAAACGATTTTTTCGGCAATTGCTTTCCGAGGTTTTATTTCAGCCGCAACATTCGCCACGTTTACAACGATAAGCCCGACAATTATGACACGTCCGACACGCCGGCATTTTCTGACGAGTTGCTTTATATGGAATTTATTTTGCAAGCGATTTGCGGCGGGTTTGTCGATATGGAAAGCACGCTTAAGTTGACTTGCACGCATCAATCAAGGTTGTACGACTACACTTTCCCTAATCTTTGCCAACAAGCATTGCGCCAAGGCCCGAAGTATCTTGACCCCGTTGCGGTCACTAAAGACGGCACAACGCTTGATTGGGAGGCAGTCGAGGGCGTGCTTTATACGGTTTATGGGGTTGATACAAACGGAGACAAACATTTGATCGCCCAAGAGGTCACGCCGACAATAACAACGTCAACAAGTTACAGTTATTATTTGGCGTATGGGTACGGCAAGGGCACAAGCGAGCTTGTCGATTTTACCGTGACCGATACCGATGCCGGCGGGCACACGATAAACTGGGTTGCAACTGACGTTGAGCGCGTGCGCTACTATCTACGCGGGCGGCTTAATTCCTCAAACAATTGGTTTTATTGGTCGGGCAGCGGTTGGACTTCAAGCAAATCAAGCGCCCTCGATGCCGATTCGCCAATTACTTTATTAAGCACGCAAAAGCGGCAGCAATATCGAATTGAAGCCGATTACAACGGCTCAAAACGATGGATGGAGTTTTTGCCCGGCGACATTCGCGAAGACAACGCCCAAGGTTTCGGGCCGTTTCCAAACACCAACCTTTACGCTCGAATTTTCAACAATTTAGTCAGCGCGGTAAACTTGCTGCAACGAGCCCGCATTGAGTTGCCGTTGACGTTTGAATATCGTCATTCTGCCGTCACTTATTTGGGCACCGAATCAGTCGATACCGGAATTGACATGGAGGCGAACACTTACCCCTTCGACTACACTTGCACCGAGGGAACAACAAAGGTCGCCGCGGTCGATAACTTCACACCGTTGAACGGCGAAACAACTGGTTCATACGGAGGCAGCGCAATCAGCGACAGATCGCTTGGCACAGATGCAACAGATTGGGACACCGGAACTTCAATTGATTCAACTTATCAAATTGATTTGGGCGGGCCATTTACGGCAGCTTGCGGAAGCTCAAACAAACAAGGGGCATTGACGGCGGCAAGCGGCAACTTTTATTTGGTTTCGCGCAATTATAAAGGCGAGATTCGTGTTCAAGATGATCCGATAAAATATGCTTTGCCAGAAACGATTCGATCACAATTCACCGCGGCGCCGGGATTGCTTGGCGTAACAAATCACAGTTTCAAGCGGCACAAGATCGACGCAAGCGGCAGCTTTGGAACAAACGGCCCAAGTAGTTCGCCCATTACCGTCACAACCGAAAAATATTTGGCGATTGAGGAAGACGTTGACGTATGTGGATTTTTTGAAGATGGCCAAGTAATTGATGCGGCCGACAACCCGTTTTATTCGGAGTTTACCAAATCAAGCGCGTTCAGTTACGATCAAAGGTCAATTAGCGCGACGAACTATTTCGCCGGGCATGGTAGCCATTGCACCTCAGTTTTTACGCCGTTTACGTCGAAACCAATGTGGATAAAAATAGATTTGGTCGAAGCTGACTACCAATTCAATGACTGACCCCGCCAACCTTGCTGAAGATTACGAAAACTTGGCCGGCATCAAGTTGACTTGGGATGCCGTAACCGGGGCGACTAAATATTTGATTTATCGAATGGACGAAGACGTTGGCTCAACGCCGGCATACTTGGCCGAGACAACCGCAACCAATTTTATCGACTTTGGCCCGCCGAGAACGACGCCCGACTTGGCCGCGATAAATTACGAATACACCGTCAAGGCAACGGACGGCACAACAACATCGAGCGGGGCAACTGTAAGCGTGTCTTGCTCGGGCTTGGCACACACCGAAGTTGCGGCAATTGGTCTTGGTCATCCCAAGTACAAAATCGGTTCGACAGTCTACACGGCAACCCTGTCGGCAATAAGTTATTCGGGAACCGACACAGCAAGCACAACCCAAGTGAACGATTCATGCGCCTTGACCCTCGCGAAAAGCTTGAGCCGACTTTGAGCGTGAACGCGGCCCGGCAACCCGTTTGGCCCGTCGATATGCCCCCGAGCCTGTTTCGGCGGATTTTAAACGCTTCAAAATCGCTTGTGAGGAACTTTTGGCATATCACCAAGGGCAACACACCGGGCCAAACTAAACTGCAAACCAAGCGTGCGAGGATTTGCCAAGCGTGCGAATTTCAACGGCAAGGCGTTTGCGTGAAGTGTGGTTGCTTTTTAAAAGCGAAAACTTGGCTTAAAGCGGAGGCGTGTCCCGTTGGCAAATGGTAAAATAAGCGAAAAAACGCGCCACCAGAACGCCAACAGTTTTAAAAAACGCTTATTTGTTAGGAAAAATGGTCGGGATGGCGAGATTCGAACTCGCGATTTCCTCTTTGGTCATTCAGTCAATTTCCCCTTGTTTTTCGTGTAAAAACGTCTTTTTACTAACGTTTTGAACTGTTTCGTCAATTGACGCCGGTTGCAAATAGTTGACATCGAATGACAAAAAAGGCTTGGCAACGCGCCAACAAAACGCCAACATTTTCCCGCTGTGAAAAAAGTTAAAGGCGTTACAAAACAAGACGTTCGCGGCGTTACCAAATACATGACTGAATATCGAATCGACGGGAAACGTGCCCGCCGGTTTTTTGATACCAAAGGCGCCGCCGAGTTGCATTTGAAATCAATCAAGAATGACCGAGCCGGCGCGGTCGCGAAACTGCACGCCCTCCCCGACGATGTAAAGATTGATTTGCTCAACGCATATTTAAGGGCTGAAAAAAATGGGTACAACATTCACGCCGCTTGCGCTGAGTACGAGAAAAGCCCCGAGTGTCTGCCGACGCTTTCATTTGAAGCTGCCCGCGACCGATTCATTGCCGGCAAAAAGCTGAAGAATCTTCGCCCGCGCTCAATAAAAACTTACAAAACAACGTTTAATCACGTTGGGATGAATTTTGACGATTACGACTTTCACCAAATCACCAAGGTTGATTTCCAAGATTGGTTACTCGATCAAGGTTTTGAGCCAAAGACGGTCAACAATTACATCGGCCATTTGAACACGCTTCGAAATTGGATTGCCAAACAAAACTTTGAGGTTGGCAGATTCAACCCCTTTGACATTGAGAAAATCGAGATCGACGCCGACGACCCCGAGATTTTTGCCATCGAAGACGTTGAACCGTATTTGCGGGCCGCGATTCAAGTGCCCGAGGTTGGGCTTGTTGTGGTTTTGGTGTTGCTTTGCGGGCTTCGCGTATCTGAAGCAATCCACACGTCGCCAAAGGAATTCAAACTTGATAAAGAAACCCCAACCGTAACCGTGCGAGGCGCGGCAGCAAAGAAGCGGCAACGTCGCATCATCGAGATCACGCCAAACGCCGTCGCATGGCTAAAGGCCGCAATGGCCGCGGGATGCGTTCAGCCGGCGACCGAGGCGCAATTCATCAAGGCCCGTAAATTGGCCAAGCTACAAACGGCCGCGAACGTTATGCGGCATTCATTTTGTTCGTATCACGTCGCCCGATTCAAAAACAAAAACGAAACGGCCCAAGCTGCCGGCAACTCCCCGCAAATGATTGACGAATTTTATCGTGAATTAGTCGAGCCCGAGGATGCCGAAAAGTTTTTTTCGATTATGCCTTGACGGGTGAGCTACACCAAGGCACATTGAGTGCCGTTCAACGACAGTTAAAGACAATAAGACGCCAATAATGCCTAACCAAAGAGATGAACTTAAACGTTCCCTTTCCTGCTATCTTTGGGAAAACGACAAGGAGGTTTTAAAAAAACTGGCAGACGATAATGGCATGACTTTAACCGAAGTTGTTGAATTTTTAATAAATGAATTAAACAACCAAAGCGAAATAATAACGCGGAAAAAAATTAATAAATGGAAAAAGAAAAGTTGAGCCAACTTCAAAACGCACAAAAAAAGCTTTCACGCTTGCAACTAGAAAGCATTTTTAAATCAATGAAAAAACTGCCCATATATTTTTGGGTGATGTCATTATTGTTGATTGCCCTAATTGGGGTAACATTGCAGCAAACTAAAAAAATCAAAAATATGACAAAATTTACGCATGAAAAAACAGAGTCAAACCGCAACCAAGCAAAAAAGTTTTTTCAAATGCGTAAACAAAACGAAGATGCGTTGCGCGACCAGATTGAGAAATTAAATTTGCAAATTGAAGATCATAAAAAGCAAAAATATGCTCTCCGCATACAACTTAAAAAATCGTCTGATTTAAGTGCAAAACAAGCGCAAATAATCGCAAAAGATAAAGCTTACGATTTAGCACAGCAAATGTTAAATGAAGCTTACCAGACGATTGCCATGAATGCTGTTCCCTTGAACTTGCAAAAATATTTAAACGTTGCCAGTAACGAACAATGGATTGGATACGCTGAACTGGCAGCCGAAAGAAATGCTTACAATGTCGTCAAGACAATCAAATCAATACCCGCTTTGATGAAGATCGAAAAAGTGGCTTCAATCGTGAACGATTACAGTCGGGTAATTGAATTGGCAAAAATTAATAAGTAAAAAAATTTTGCCAAAAAGCGCATTGCCTTAACTGTAAGCAAAAAAAAATATCAATATCAAATGAACGACTTTAAAAAAACAGGGTGTGGCTCACCTTTTTTTACGGCAAGGTGTGGCTCACCTATGTTTTCAAGATCGCTTTTATTTGCGGCAAGGTGTGGCTCACCTTTTGACTTTTTTGCCGCGGGTGTGGCTCACCTTTTTAAAACTTACAAATGACAATCAAAGACGTTGCCGAATATTTCGGCGTTTCAACAAGAACGGTTCACCGATGGAAAGACGCCAAGCTTTTCAAATATCAACAACTGACAAAAGGCACGATTCGGGTGAAACCCGATGAAGTCAAAAAATTTGAACAGCGGCGAACGAAATGAAAACCCAAATTAACCCAACTTGGGCCGCGTGTTTTGCTGCAACAAGCAACCGCAAAATCATCAAGACAACGCGCAAAAAGCGCCCGGAAGTGTATCCGCCCTGCCCCGCTTGCAAAGCCGTTGCTTGGGCTTACGCGGCCGTTGCAATCACCGCAATTTTACTTTTGGCAGCATTATGATTGATCAATTTGAAATGAGCTTTGAAGCGCCAAAAACGGCCTCACAAAAAGCTTTTGAAGACTTTGACCAAGCAAACCCCCGCGTGTGGCAATTGTTTGTTCATTTCGCGCACGAAGTGATTGAGGCACAAGCTGATCACTTTGGTTCGATGGCAATCATTCAGCGCATTCGCTGGGAAACATCAATTGCCACAACGGGCGGCGATTACAAAATCAACAACAACTTTGCCCCATTTTACGCCCGTAAATTTCACAAAGAATTTCCGAAGCACGACGGGTTTTTTCGTACCCGCGAAAGTGTGGCGGACAAATAAAAACAAAAACCGATATGACTACTGAAATCGCAAAGAAAAAAGACACGCGAACAATCAAGGAACTTTTACAAAGTGACGAATTTGCCGAGCAAGTGGCAAAAGCGGCACCGTCCTATTTGACGCCCGAGCGTTTGATTCGCGTCGCTGAAACAACAATGAAACGAATCCCGGCGCTTGAAGATTGCACGCAAGCGACCTTGTTTCGTTGCATTCTGGATTGTGCTAGTGCCGGCATTGAGCCAGACGGTCAACACGCCTATTTGATCCCGTTCAAAAATGAATGCACGCTAATCATTTCTTACAAAGGCTTGTTGGCATTGGCTCGACGAAACGGCGTCAACGCAACGTCAAAGGTTGTCCGAGAAAACGATTTGTTTGAAGTGATCGAAGACGACGGCACCGGCTCAACGCAAGTGAAGCATCAAGTCGATTACACCAAACCCCGCGGCGACTTGGTTTGCGTTTATTCGCGGGCCAAATGGTCACAAGACGGTTTTGACTTTTTAGATTATGAAGTGATGACCCGCGACGAATGCGAGGCAATCCGCAAACGGTCAAAAGCCGGCCAATCCGGGCCTTGGAAAACTGATTTCGACGAGATGTGCCGCAAGACCGTGATTCGGCGCCATTCAAAGCGTTGGCCATTATCGCCCGAGGTTCAGCATTCACTTGAAAAGGATGATGACGCGCCCGACTTCAACAAAAAGTTCAACGCGGCAAAGCCAATATTTAACACGCCGGCCGAGCTTCCCGAGCCCGACGAAATCCCAATGGATGACGCCATAAAAATACAACCAAACGAAAAGGTTGGAACAGTTGGCGAAAAACCAAAGGCTGAAGAATGGGTCGAAGAATGAGCGACGAACGCGAAGGCTTACCAAGCGCCAGCAATTTTGATCGGTTTGAAAAATGCCGCGGAAGTTGGCAAGCGGAACAAGGTTTACCCGACGAATCAAATGAAATGAGTCGTGCGGGCGACCTTGGTCACGCTTGTCTTGCCGGTGAAATTCACATTGACGAACTGGACGACGAAACGGCCAAGACGGTTGCAGTCATTCAAAAAATCGAACAACACACGCTTGAGGATTGCGGTTATGAAAATGCCGAACAAATACGAGAGAAACGCCTTTGGTTTGACATTGATGGAGTCAAACAGTTTAGCGGCAAACCTGACTTGATTTGCCTACTCGGCAAGGAAGCGTTTGTGATTGATTACAAAACCGGGCCGCTCCCGGTTGAGCCCGCGCCAATAAATATGCAATTGCGGGCGTTGCTTGTTTTGGTTGATCACAATTTTGGGCCATTTGAAACAATCAAGACCGGCATCATTCAACCGCGGAACCATTTAAACCCTGCAACTTTTGCCCAATATGATCGCAAAGCAATAATGGTTTCTTATGTCCAAGTTTTAGATTTGCTTGAAGATGTAGAAAAAGAAAACCCGCCCCGCAACGCAACCGAAAGCGGATGCCGTTATTGCAAAGCTAAAACAACGTGCCCCGAAACAGAAAAAAACATGATCGAAATTTATGAATCAAATTTGCCGGCAGTACCAAACGCCGAGCTTTTAGAAAAATGCGCCATCGTTAAAAAGGTCATTGCCCAAATCGAAGTAAACGCCAAAGCGGCATTGACCGAAAACCCCGAAGCAATTCCGGGCTACAAATTGAAGCCGGGCGCCACACGCCAACAAATTACAAGCCCCGAGGGCGTGTTTTACCAAGCGGCAATTCACGGCGTTGACGGTCAGGAATTTGCCGCAGTTTGTGACGTTAATAAATCGAAGCTGAAAGCGTTGATAAAGGAAAAGACGGGGCACAAGGGCAAACAACTCGACGAGACGCTTGCGAACATTTTAGAGGGCAACACGACCGAGAAACAAAACGCGCCAAGCTTGGCCAAGGATTTCCGCGATGAGTGAGAAACTTCCACCAATGCGCCCGCTTGACGGTGAAACATTTCACAACACGCGGCCAAACCGAAACAACAACAATGTCGAACTTGGTGAACGCATTGGGCATCGAGTTGCCGAAATATACGGCACCACATTTGACGACCTAAAAAGCATTAAGCGAACGGAGTTACTGTCATGGCAACGCGCCGTTGCAATGGACATTTGCCAAATTGCCGGGCTTACACAAGAGACAACCGGCAAAGTTTTTAACCGAAAACATTCAACGGTTTCTTATGCCCGGCGACGTGTGAACACGTTTTGCAATGCTTACAAAGATTTGGCCGAAGATCGGGCTAATATGATTGCTGAGTTTGTTGACCTGACATGACCGCACACGTTCGCAACTTCTTTGCCCCCGGCATACCAAAGCCACAACCACGACCGCGGGCCGTTGCAATCGGCGGAGTTGTCCGAATGTATACACCAAGCAACGTCAAGGGATGGCGCCAGTCAGTAAAAATCGCGGTATTTAATGAAGGCGTGAAACCCGTGCAACCATTGGCCGGCTCAATAAGCGTCAATTTGGGGTTTATATTTGAACGCCCCAAGTCGCATTTCAGATCGGGAAAATATTCGCATTTAATGAAGCCCGACGCCCCGAAAGCGCACACCAAAAAGCCCGATTGCGACAATCTCGCCAAGGCAGTTTTGGACGTGCTGACCGAGTTAAAATTTTGGGATGACGACTCACAAGTGACACACCTGACAACAACCAAACAATATGGAGACAAAAGCGGATGCCAAATATCAATTGCAGAAATAAACCAGTAATCAGAATCAAAAAGAATTTAAGCGAGAAAACGCTAAAAAAACTAACAACTAAAAAAACTAACAACTAAAAAAACACAAAATGAACGCATTCAATAAAGTGATATTGATGGGAAACCTGACCCGTGACCCGGAATTGAGATACACGCCAAAAGGCACGGCAGTCGCCAAGCTGAGTTTGGCACTAAATAGGAAATACACCGATAAAGACGGGCAAACCGTCGAAGATACAACATTCGTTGACGTGGATGCCTTTGGCAAAACGGCCGAAACCATTGGCCAATATATGCAAAAAGGCCGGGCAATATTGTTGGAGGGACGTTTGAAGATGGACGAATGGGACGACAAAGAGGGCAAACGCCGGCACAAGCTCGGCGTGATACTTGAAAAATTCAACTTTGTTGGCGGCAAAAGCGACAACGCCGCCCCAAGTAAAGAGCCAAACAAAAGCCCGATTGATGATGCCGACGTGCCCTTCTAAACCTTTGAACGTGCTTTCGCTTGGTGCCGGCGTGCAATCAAGTTGTTTGGCATTTTTAAGCAAAGAAAAAATCATCGAGCCGTTTGATTTTGCTGTTTTTGCTGATGTTAAAAGCGAGCCAAAAGAGGTTTACAGTTATTTGGATTATCTAAAAAACCAAATACCGTTTCCCGTTTATGTAGTCACGCACGGCGAAGGTTTAACTATTGCCATTGAAAACAAAGCGGCAGACGTATCAAACAGACTATCAAACCCCCCATTTTACACACGACAAGGCGACGAAATTGGCATTTTAACGCGCCAATGCACGGTTAGTTTTAAAATCGACGTAATCAAAGCCAAATACCGTGAAATTTTAGGATATGAAAAGCGCAAGCGCATTCCTGCAAATTCAATCATTCAATCAATTGGGATTTCACTTGATGAAATAACTCGGATGAAGGTTTCGCTTGATAAATGGATTGTTAACAAGTTCCCGCTCGTCGATTTGAGAATGAACCGAAATGATTGCATTCAATGGCTAAAAAAACACGGGTACGAGCAACCCCCAAGGTCGGCGTGTGTGTTTTGCCCATATCATTCAAATCACGAATGGCGCCGGCTAAAAATGCACGATCCCGAGGCGTTTCAAGAGGCAATCAGAATTGATGAACTGATTAGGGATGGGCTCGGCACCGAATCAAAGTTGTACGTTCACCAAAGTGCCACACCATTAGCCGAAGTAGATTTAACAAATGACATAGATCGCGGCCAAATTAGTTTTTTGGATGAATGCGAGGGAATGTGCGGAAATTAAAAAAAGACCATGCCAAACAGGATATTAAGAGATTGGACGGATAGCCATGCGGTGAACGATTTAACGGCCGAGGAAGAACGTTTTTTCACTCGGCTTTTGATGAAGGCAGACGACTTTGGCCGTTTTCACGGTCACGACAGGCTTTTGAATGCCAATTTGTTCCCGTTGCACAAATTTGACGACGCCCAAGTCGGCATTTGGCGCGATGCGTGTGAACAAGCAGGAGTCTTGAGGCGCTACAAAGACACAAAAAACCGCGAATTCATTGAGGTTTTGAACTTTAAACAGCGCACAAGGCAGCAAGTTTCCAAGTTCCCAAACCCCGATGACGGTCAATTGACAGTCAATGGGCAGTCAAATGACGGTCAAGTGACAGTCACACGACGGTCAATTGACGGCCTAGACGGAGACGGAGACGGAGACGGAGACGGAGACGGAGACGGAGGCGGGGAAGCAACCAACCAACCTGACCAACCTACCCAACCTCCCCCCTTGTCATTCTTTTTGGAGACATTCAGCAAATGGGACGAAGCCAAGGTGCGTGAGGTGTTTGACTCGTTTGAGCGTGGCAAATGGATGTGGGGCAAGAAACCCGTGAGCGATTACGTCGAGGCGTTTCAATTGCGTTTGGCCGACCGAATCAAGCAGACATTAGAAAACAACCCAATCGGCAGCGTGTTGGCATCATTGGAGTCAGCAATGAACCAATCAGCACAAACGCCGGCTAACAACGGAAGTTATTCAAATGGCAAGAAACCATTCATTTCCGAGCTAAAGGAAAAACGCAGAGTGTACCAAGACCAATATGATGAATTAAGGGCACGGGGCAATCACTATGCGACCGGGTTTGAATACGAAAGCAAAGCCGACAGGCTAAAGGCGATTGAGTTGAAAAAGAAAATGAAAGAAGTCGATCAAGAGATTTTGGATTCATAGATGGACGAAGACGCCGCGCACTACCTAGCCGCGGCAGTTATCGAGCAAGGCGTTCGCGATTGGCGAGCAGCAAGGCACGCAAAACTTATCGACATGAACGGCAATACAATTCCCAAAAACCTTGGCAAGCTTACAAGTTCCAAAGCGGTAGCCACGTTTGAAACTGTTCCCGAGGTTATGAGTTTAAAAACGTTTTTCTTTGATGGAGGCGTTGAAATTTGGATTGCCTTTGCCGGCTTCAAAATTGACGTCGATTTGATCGTTGGCGGGCTCGAAAAGTCGGTCAATAACTCGCGACAGTATTTGCACTGGCATCGTCAGGCGCACAAGAGATGAAAGTAATTAAAGAATCAGAAACTTTTTTAAAGCACGTAGAAGAAGCTAAACAAACAGTTTTAGACAATCTACCTGAAGACACTACTCTCTTTGACCAAAGTGATATAGATGCTGCCGTTAAAAATGCACTAGCTACAGCAGATGCAGATTTTGCAACA
>LULH01000219.1_pt1 | contig 14526 bp, 18 predicted proteins | sample 728201 | NCBI WGS metagenome assembly LULH01 (sample SAMN03860294, study PRJNA289734) | marine metagenome | biome: seawater column; feature: ocean; material: water; isolation source: Red Sea water column Station 169 - depth 100m | place: Saudi Arabia: Red Sea | collected 2011-10-15 | depth 100 m
CAAGATATATGGATTTTCTAATTCTGCTTCCATAGTGTCTGAGTTTGATACGAAATAAGGTGATAAATAACCTCTATCAAATTGTAAACCTTCAACAAACTCTAAGTAAGTTTCCGCTGTTTTAGATTCTTCTACGGTAATTACTCCGTCTTTACCAACTTTATCCATTGCTTCTGCAATCTTTGTTCCGATTTCTTCATCATCATTTGCTGATATAGTTGCTACTTGAGCAATCTGATTAGAGTCTGGAATATCTTTTGAATTTTTTGATATAAATTCAACAACTCTGTTTTTTGCTAAATCAATACCTCTTTTAATTTCCATTGGATTTGCTCCAGCTGTTACATTTTTCAATCCTTCTGAAATAATTGATTGAGCTAAAACCGTTGCTGTTGTTGTTCCATCACCTGCTACATCAGAAGTTTTAGATGCTACTTCTTTAACCATTTGAGCACCTACATTTTCTAATCTATCTTCAAGTTCTATTTCTTTTGCAACTGAAACTCCATCTTTGGTTACATTTGGTGCACCAAATTGTTTTTCAACTACAACATTTCTACCCTTAGGCCCTAATGTTACTCTTACTGCATTCGCTAATTTATCTACACCATTTTTAAGTGATGCTCTAGCTTCTGTATTATAGAATATATCTTTTGACATTATTTATCTCCTTTTAAGTCTTTTGTAATTCCCATTTCTTTACACGCTGATAAGAAATCATCTTTATCAAATGTTTTTGCATTTTCAATATCAAGTCTTGATGAATATCCTTCATATTGTTCTCTTTCATTTTCAGGTATTTCAACCACTTTTGCGTATCTCCAATTCCAATTTTTTGGACTTCCCTCTGGAAATATCATACCTAACGCTCCCATATTGATAATGTAAACTATCTTTTTCAAAACGAGTATCACTCATAAACCCACAAGCGAAACACATAAAAGAACTAAAATTTTCTTGAACTTCTTCAAAACAACTATCTTTATCTTTACCACAAGGGCAATCTATTACTCTTTCCATTAGTTTTTTTCTCCCATTTCTAATTTTAATTCACACCCTAAATGATTTGTTCCATTACTAAGATAATCATAATCAACTTCGTGAGTATGTTCACCACAATGGTCACAAGTCCAATATTCTAAATACTCTTTTGATAATACTTCATTTGTATTTGACATATTAGAACCCGCAGATACATTATCAATTAGTTCTTGAACATATTTTTTTGATGTTTCATCTGTTAATATATTCTTAACTTCTTTAACTTCTTTTCTTAACTTTTTTATTTCTTTTAATATTTCACTCATATTATTTCTTCTTTAGTTTTGGTAGTTTAATATTACTTGATGTTTTTGGTTGTAACTTTGGTAACTTTAAACTAACTTGTTGTTCAAATTCTGGTAAATATTTATCTAATATTTTTTCAAATTCTCTTGTCATTGCATTTAAACTAAATTTATTTTTATTTTCATAAGATAGTTTTTTTGCATTAGGGACATACTTTTTATAATTTTCATAAACATCTTTTACCACATTGGATGCTACTGGATAGTTTACTGAAAACCATTGAGAACCCTCTACATAAATATTATCAGGAAAAGCTTCATTTGGAACTTTTGTTAAACTACCAGGCAACATTAATGCTTTATCTTCTGGTAAAAAGTCTTTGTGTCCACTCCAATTAGAAGCGATAACAGGTTTTTCACTTAAACTTGCTTCTAATAATGGTCTTCCAAATCCTTCTCCGTGAGTTAATGAAATGTGAGCTTTTACTCTTGGGTGATGATACAATTGATTTATTTCTTCATCAGTTAAATCCCCGTGTAGTAAATAAATATTTGGTAAGTCATCTCCTTTAATACTATTTTTTATATCTTTAATTCTTTTCAACATATCTTGTCTATCCAATACTGAAAAGTCTGCTGAATTAGTTTTCATTAATAGTGCTGGTTTTTTCTTATGATTTTTAAATGTTTCTAAAAATACTTTGACTAACATACCGGTATCTTTTCTATCATTACCAATACTACCATTTAACCAGTGTCCAACATACAAGAATAAAAATGACTCGTCTATTTGTTGAAACTCTTTTTTTAATTCTTTACTGATTTGTTTTGGTTTTTTGTATATTTTTGTATCAGCTCCCTCAAACAATACTTCGATAGGTTTTTCACATCTGATATTACCTAATACTTGTTTTGTATTGTTATCTATTCTATCATAGATAGTTTTTTCTAATGCTTCTTTTGAAAAGTTAGAAGGAACAATATTCAAGTCCATACGATTTAAACCCTCAATCCAATCTTGTGGACACGCTGTTGTTTCAATACCAGCAGTAATACCGATATTATATTTCCCAATAGTCATAAATTCATTTGGAACTACACAATGAATATGAACATCAGGTTGTCTTTCCATATTTGGATTAACTAATAATCGTTTTATAATTTCAATATCATTAGGGTCTTTTTCATTTAATGCGTTTTGTGGTGTTGAGCCCCAACGAACCGGAAATATTCTAATGTCAAACTTGTCCATTGCAATTAATGACCTTGCTATATCTCTTGAGTGAGCACCATACCCACTACGAGTTCCAACTGGGGCTGTAAATAATACTAGTGGTTTACTCATTATTTAACTCCGTATTCAAATCCATAATTTAATAACATAAATCTGAATGTGTTGTTTTTTAAATTAAGTTGTAGTAAAGTTAATCTACCTAGCCTAACCTCAACATTCCATTGTGGTTTTTTACGACTTTTCCAACTATTAATATAATTAAACATATTAAACTCCTTTTATTTCGTATCTTTTTCTTGGTTTCCAATTCTTAAATGCACTATCCATATCTTTTATAAATCTACCACACATATTTTCTGCAGTAAATCCAACTTTTTCTAGGTGTGCATATTGTCTTCCTAGTTCACCAACCATTTCTCGTTTTTCGTGTGGTGTATTGAACCAATCTTCAATGTTATCTGCTACATCAATCCAATCAGCCCTATCATCAAAAATGTAAGGTGTTGGTATTGAACCTTGCAATGACCTTGTTTTTGGCCATACTGGTTTTACCCACTCTCCGTGAGTTAAGTCTTTGTTGTTTTCCCATTTTCTCCAATCGTGTAGTGATTTAATTTTACTTTTATAATCTTCTGATGTTAAAAGATGATTTCTAAATTTAAATCCACAATGGTCTTGTAAACCACCCGTAACATTAACAATAATAGGTGTTCCGGCTACTAATGATTCTGCTGTTCCTAAACCAAAACCCTCATTGGATGCAATGTTAATCGTTACATCAGCAATATTATACAATTGATTTAATTGTTTGGAAGATAATTTATCTTGACTAAATGTAATATTACATTCAGGCATTAAATGTTTAACTAATCTTGGTAGGTCTGTTCCATTCTCATCTCTTGGTTGAGTATGTAAAAGAAATGCTACTTTATCTCGTTTTTCTTCTGGTATTCTATTTCTAAACTCTTGAAACGCTAGTAAAGCATCAGATGTCATTTTTCTTCTAATGTTTCTGTTGTTGTAAAACAATACAAACTCAATGTCATCTGGATTTTGAATATTAAATATTTTCTTTTTTAGTTCAATCATTTCTTCATATTCCTCGTGTAATGGTGGAATAGGATAAAATTGTTTTGTGTTGATTCCGTGTGGAACATAAGTAGAATCCCAATCTGTTCTTGGTTTTCTTTTACAAACTTCATCTACAATAGCACAAGTTTGTTTTGAAATGTTCATAATCAAATCACAACTCTCATAATAATTTTCATTATATTGTGGTGCTGGCCAGTCGTCCCAAATATTGTAATAAAAGATTGGAATGTTTTGTCTTAACTCGTGTTCCATATGAAATAACCAAACCCAAAATCTTGGGTCTGTGTAAATCATAATGGCATCAGGTTGTTCCATATTAATCATTTGTCTTAATATATCTGGATTACCATAACCGGATACTGGAAATACTTTAACATTTGCATTATCAATACCTTGCTCTTCATTGATATCTTTACTTAAATCAAACATTTGGCCTTCTTCTGGGTGTTTGATAGCACCACCAACTTGAACCCAATCAAAATGATGAGCTGTTCCAACAATAATTTCGCGAGACATTGTTCCAACTCCTGATGACATTCTCATATCATCAGAAAATAACAATATTTTCTTTTTTTTCATTACTTATCCTTTTAATAACTTTTTATTTGTATTGACTCTATCAATATCAGCGTGTTCATCAAAATATCTTTGAAGTGTTTCTAGTTTACCGGTAGCGGCTTCTAACTTTTCAATGTATTTATCTATTTCAGTTAACAAATCTGGGTGTTCTCCGATAGCAACTGGTTTTTGAAAATACACTTCAAGTATAGCTAGAGCTTCTGATATTTCTGCTTTATATTTGTCAATACTTGCTTGTAACAATTTGTTTTGAACCATTTCTAACTCCTATAAATTACTTCCACTTTTTACTAATTCTTCGTGTTCTGTAATTAGTTTTTTATAATTTTTATCTTTTAGATACAAATCCATACTTCTGTTTACTAATTTTTGAAGTGTGATATCTGAACCCTCTTTTTTAAACTTCTTGTAAAGTTCGTTTAAAATTTTTACACTTGTTAGTTTTGTAATATCCATACATAAATAAATATCATCAACTTTTAATAACGAGTGATTTTTTTTGCTTTTCTGTATATCTTTTCAAATCTTTTATTTTAGTGGTTTCTTCACCACTTTCAAAAAATATCACTAAATCCACACTATCAACTATTATTTTATTCTGAACAAAATAATGTTTCATATTATATTTTTTGTTGTATTTATGTTCAGGTAAAATACAATATTGATTCCATTTGTAATGAAATGGTGGTATTTCTTGATACTCAATATCAAATTCCAAACAAATTTCTTTTACATATTTTTCGGCACCATATTTACCACCACCACCAACTACAACTAAACTTTCTCCAAAATCTTCTTTCCAAAGATAAATGTGGTTTTTAATTTTTTTAATATTTTCATAAGTATCAGAACCAAGTATAGCTACTATAACTTTATTATCAGTCATTTCTTTTTTGTTTTTTCATTATTTTTGGTTCACTAATATACACTAACATTTCTCTGAATTTGTTAATTCCGTTTAACAAATTTTCTTTACTAACTTTTTCAAAAGTATAAAACCAACGACCAGAATAAGGTAGTTCTTCTTTAAATTTATCATAGTCTTGTTTGGAAAGTATTTGATACCAACACACATCATTTATTTGTTGATATTCAGTTGATGATATTCTAATACTAAAATTAACTTTTCCGTCATATCTTTTAGCAAAATCTTTTAATTTAGAAGTTAAATTATCTTGTTCTGAATAAAAAAACCTAACATTAAAACCAGAATACTCTTTTGAAGTTTCATTGATTTTGTTCATTATTTCTTTTTCATAAGATTTGCCTATGAAGTAAGATAAGTTTATTCTTAAGTCGTATCCTGATACCATTAGTTTGCTTTCCTATCACATAATTCTGGTTTATCTTTGAACTCACAATACTTACAATTTTTTGTTGAAACTATTTTTTTAAAAATGTGTTGTTCATTGTGTTTTCCTTCTTCATCAAAACACTCGTCAATAAATTCTTTTAACGAAGTGTTTACTTTGTTGATACTTGGTGTTCCACTAGCTGGAACAAATGTTTGAATTCTTCTTTGTGGAAAATCCATATTTTCGTATAGTTTTCTTTTCACAATAAAGAACTCAACATCTATTTTGTCAATCGGAAAATTAAATTGTTTTGAATAAAATTGTTTGTATAATAATAACTGATTAGATTTGTTTTTATCAGCTTTAGCCCATTTGTTCCAACCCATTGTGGAAGTTTTGATATCAATAATTTTAAGTCTATCTCTTATTTCATCTCTAATGATAACATCAATAAACCCTACAAAGTTTAGATTTTTAGGTAGTTTATAATTAAGTGGTCTTTCAATACCAGCCAAACTATAACCTTTTTTACTGAAATATTGAGCTCTTTTCTTCTTGAAATAATCTAGAATTTGAACACCTTGAAAATAAAATTCTTTTAGTTCTTCTGCACTACTTAATACTTCACCTTCTTCAAGACTTTCTTTTGTTTCAAGATATTGTTTTTTCATCTCGTCCATTAAGAATTCATCTAATGGAAGTTCATTTGCTTTCTTGATACTTTCAGCATACATTACTCTTAAATACAATTGAATACACTCGTGAATAGCAGAACCAAAGATAGTATAGATATTACCTTTGAATTGTCCGTATCCGTCAATGTATTGTAATTTCCATTTATGTGGACATTGAACCCATTGTGAAAATTGTGAATAACTAATTCGTGCCATTATTTAGCCCATTTACCTCTCGCTACAACTTGTGCCATAACTCCATAATTTGATATGTCTGAAAAACTATCAGTTACGGGTTCTCCCTCAACTGCAGAATCTCCACCTCTCATTAGTAAAGTTTTAATTCTTTCTACTTTATCATTGATACGAAACCATAATCCTAACAATGATAACTTGATATCTTCTTTGGTTTTTAAAATTGTTCCTACGGCAATATTTTGTGGGCCATAGTCGTATTGTTTTCTACAAAATAATTCGTATTGTTCTCGTTGTATTGTTTTGAACTCGGAAGTCATTTCTGGATATGTTTCTTCCATATATGAAATAACATCACCATTTTCTGTGGTTTTTAATGTAGAGCTCTCTTTAATAGTCTTTTCCATTATCTCTCCTAATGTAATAATTTTTTATGTAAATGTCAAGTATTATTTTATTGGTAAACCAAGTTTTTTTATTTCTTTTGGGTCTGTTCCGTATTTTCTGAATAGTTCTGCTAATTCATACATACCACCCTCAGTCAAAAGAAACATTTCGATATGTTCTTTGGCTGTTCTAAAATTAACTTGGTAGTGGTTAGAAATTATTTCTAACGCCCATTTGGGGTATTCAATCATTTGTTTTCTCCCTTTAACATATTTTAACCAAATCTTTTTCTTTGGTAAAATATCTATATAAAGTTTGTATAGTATTTCTGGTTTTATATCGTATCGTTGAACTTCATTGACTAATTCTAACCAATTTGGATTCATTGATAAAAACCTATTCACCATAAAATTACTAAAAGTTTTTTTATCTTCTTCGGATAATTTACTCCAATAAGTTTTATGTTGAACTGAAGTTATTTGATTTATGTGGTCAAATAAACTTTTTTTCTTAATTATTGTTTGTTGTTTCTTCACTTGGTTGAACCGTTGGATTTAATTTAGTATTAATGTGTCCACAATTACCACAACTATAAACTTGAACTGGGATAATTGCTTCTTGTCCGGTTGGTGAAACTAGTGCTGATATTTTCTTTAAGAAAAATGATTGGATAAATAATCCATTTCCACATTTTTCACAAAGAATTGTCTCTGCTTGACTTAAATCAAGTTGAAGTCCGTCCGGTCGTTTCTTGTCTCCTGTTAACATTGTATCTCCTATTTGATAATGTTTAAAATTTCAATTAACATAGCCATAGCATTGATTTCTTTGTCAACTACTTGAGCATCAGATAACTCGTATTTAGCTATTGTCAATATAACTTCTGCGATATGTCCTTTACCATATGATTCTATTTCATCATACAATAATCTAAACAAATCTGCATAATCTCTGATTTGTGAATCTGCTAATAATTGTCTTAGGTTTTTAAAAGCATTCTTCTTGTCTTGTGTTTGTAGTATTTCTAACACTTGTAATTTATAATCGTTTTGAACTAAACTTTCTGTATCAACTATTAATTGATTGTCAACGATATTTCTTTGAACAGCGTTGATTATTCTTCTAATGTCTGGATAACTTGAATTAACCATTGTTACGATTTGTTCGTTTTCAAAAGAAACACTTTCTGTGTTTAAAATCTTTGATATGTGTATTGCTACTTCTTTTTTAGAAGGTGGAATAATTTGAAATGATTGACAACGACTTTGTATCGGGTCAATTATTCTTTCTACATAATTACAAGTCAAAATAAAACGACAATGTTTTGAAAATGTTTCCATAAGATTACGCAGTGCGGCTTGTGCGTTTGGTGTTAAGAAATCACACTCATCTAAAATAATTACTTTTAAATCTTTGAAACCTACTGATGAAGCAAACATTTTGATTTTGTTTCTCACGGTTTCTACATTGTTTTCATCAGAAGCATTTACATACATTTGGTCACAATCAACATTACTAACCAATAATTTAGCTAGTGTTGTTTTACCGGTTCCTGCTTTTCCGTGTAATAATAAATGTGGAATATCACCAGTAGAAATATACTTACTTACTTTTGTTTTCAAATGTTCATTACCAATATAGTTTTCTAAACTAACCGGTCTGTATCTTTCTACCCATAATGTGTGTTGTTTATTTTGTGTCATTTAGTTCTCCTACATAAATTTTTCAATATCGACATTTGGTTTAAACACTCTTTTGTAGTTTACCATATCCCACGGTAAATCATCTTCTGAATAACCCTCTTGAACAATACCTCTTTGTGTAACTTCTATCTTTCTATCTTTTCTAGCAAATAACCAAATACCTTTTGCTGTTTTTGTTGATAAATCAAACACTTGGAAATCTTTTTCATATGATTTCATATCAACAATTACCTCGTTATGACCAGGGTCATCATTAAAGGTAAAGGCTGGTTCTCCTTTTGCGTCAAAAGGCATTGGAAAAGTCCATAAAATATTTTTACAAATTCTACAAGCCTCATCTACAAATTTTTTCTGATATTCTTGTGGTATGTGTTCCAATGTTTCTGAACACCAAGCCCAATCCCACTCTTTATCTTTGAAGTCTGTTCCTTCAATTAAGTCTTGACAATAATCAACTCCTGGGCCTGGTCTAATGTCAAGGTTTCTATATTTTAAAGCTCTTGTGATTAATACGCCTTTGTATGGAGCTACACAACCACCACCAATATCTAATATTGATTCTGCTCCTCGTGGTGGCAGATATCTTAAAAAATATCTAATTACATTTTCTACATTTTTATGTTCTGATACATCTATAAGTGCCATAATTAAAACCAATCGTGTTTTTTCACTACAACCTTTTCTGATTTTTGTCTAGGTGTTAGTGTTAAGTTAACATTTTTTGTTAAAGAAGTCAAGTCTTTTTTTAGTTTTTCTGGAATAGAATAACTTGTGTAAGGACTTTTATAATTATCTTCAACTCCTATTTCTAATAAATATCTACGAATATATTGCCATACCGAATTTAATTGAATATTTGGTTGAATTTGTTTAATGATATCATTTTTAAAGTTAATATCATTTTCAATACAATACAACCAATTATGTGCATCTTTCGGAATATGTTTTCTTTCTTTGTCCATAATTTCATTGATAGAATTTAAAACATTTTCTTTGAATTGTTCATCATAGTTTGGTAATTCCCATTTAAATTCTTTTGGTAAATTTTTTAACTTACTTTGAAAATCCTCTTTGGTTTTAAAAAACAATGGATAATCATCACCAACCACTTTTCTCATAGTAGGGTGGTCATAAATTAAAACCGGTTTATTTAGTGATAATCCGTCTTGTATCGATAGATTCCAAGTTGCATAATTATCAACAAAACAAACACTACAAAGAGAATTTTCAAGTAAATGTCTGTATTTTGGTCTAGTTAATCCTTGAGCTTTATATTTCTTTGGAGCTTTAGAATCAGTGCACCAAACATCATAATCTAACCCTTCCATATATTCTTCAAAACGATTTACACCTGTTGATTTAGCCCATCTGTGATTAAATACTATTGTATTTGAAACATCAGTTTTTAGTGGAACTGAGTCTGGAAACTTATCGTTTGATAATGGAAATGTTTTTGTTTTCTTATCAACATAGTCCAAATTTAATTTAGTAGATTGTTCATTTGAGTAATTCTTTTCTAACCACCTAGAAGAAATGTCTGTGTGAAAAAATGTCTTATCACTTTGTTGTATTGCTTCTAATTGTCTTAAATAAGACGGCGGTATTGCTGATGATGAACGACTTTGTGGACAATCTACCCAATGAAAAAATATAAAACGACCCATATTTTGTCCATATCTTTTATCATTAAACGATACTAATACATTGTATAGTTTTTCTGGTTGATGACAAAATACGAAATCAAAATCCATAAAACGAAAATCAAATAAATTCCTAAATGACGCTCCGTCAAAGTGAGAACGATTTGATAAAACATCTCTTGGATATTTGAATGGAATTAAGGTAACATTTTCTCTATCATCTGGTATATTGTGTTTTTCAGGCACAACTACATAATGATGACACTTTGGTAAAAATGTTATCGTCTTATCCAATACCTTATAATTAGAATCAAATTCGTGCTGGAATACTCCACTACTATCAAATCTAACTGGGGATTGGAAATGTAATATTCTTAATCCCTTTGGTTGTTTCATATTAATTTACATTTTGAACTGCAACAAGATAATATGTTGATTCATAATCACCAACATTAAAAGTAATTCTAGCTAATCCCTCAGAACTAACTTCTAATACTGCGGCTTCACATTCCTTGTTTGCTTCTAATACATCTTTAAATAAATTTGCGTTAAAAGATATATTATCAATTGTGTTATCAGTTTGATTTTCAACAGGAACTGCTACACGATTAGTTGCGATTGATGAATAACCAATAATTACTTCTGGTTTATCTCCGGAAACAATCGTAAATGATTCTACATCTGGTAGAGCTCCTTTACCTGAAATAAATTTACTTACAAATGTTTTATCTACATTTAGTAGTAATTCAAATTCAGGGATTTGTTTTAATTGTGGTGGTGTGTTGATTACTGAAAGGTCTGATAACATATACCTTACTTTAGCACCACTATCTTTAGCGTCTAATGAAATTGCTTTCTCTTCTGCTTTTACTAAATCTACTGAAACATCATTGTCCAATACTGACAACATTTTCAATAGAGCATCAGTTTGATAAACACCAAAATCAGCTTCTGTTATTGAATAGTTTTTCAATTTAACTTCACCCAACAAAGACTTATCACCCGAAACAAATCGTGTAGATAAACCATTTCCGTCAGAATTGATTGCTACTGAATTTACATTACCACTTAGGTAATATTTGTTTATAAACTTAACTAACTTACTTTTATCCATTGTTATAACTCCTTATTATTTTATAACCATTTTACATTAATAAATATCATTTTATATTCTCAAAATCAAAAAAACTTTTCTATTGTTGAACTTTTATCCATTGGTAAAGTCCAATTTAAACTTTCATAAAACATCTCTATTTTCTTTTGTAGAGCTTTCTCATACATTTTTTCATAGTCTGCATATTCTTTAATAAATTTAATAACCTTTGGTGAGTCTTCAAACCCTTTAAACGCTATGGTTTCCATACCGATTGGATTGTTTTTTAAATACACCCATTTAATTTTATCTCCGTCTGAAATATATTGGTATCTTTTGTTTTCACCAAAAAATCTTAACAAATCATTATGATTGATAGACGCTTTTACATGCACGGGTGTTCCTTTTTTATGTGGTGTGATAACTGCTTTTTCATCTGTTGTTGTGAAAGAATTTCTTTTAGATGATTGAATAAATTTAGATAACTTTTTTACACCGGTTGGCATAGCAATCTCGTCATAATGTTTAGTCAATAAATCTCTTTTAAATGTTAATATTCTATCATCAATTTTATCTTTTGGAACACTCATTAAAATATCTTCCAATACTTCTTTCATTAAACTTCTCATAGCATTTGGAAAGTTAGAACGAATAGTATCTAATCCCTTTACCATTGTTTTATTAACTTTAACACCATTGTCGTTAATAATTTTCATACCATATCTTTTCTTAACAATAAATAATCCTGATTTAGCAATCAACTCTTGTTTAATCTGAAACTGATGTTCCCCTTTTATATTACAAAATCTTTGAGCAAAATAATCATAACCAAGATTAATATAATCTTGAACTTCTGAAGCTATCTCTAAAATTCTTTGTGTCATCATAACTTCCGATAGTTTTTCACCAGGAAATCTTTTTTCAATCAAAGGAATAGCAGAATAGAAAACTGAATCTGTATCAATGTAAATACAATAATCTTTATCATTTCCTAGTTCTTTATTGTAGAAATTATTTGCTATCTTTTTAGTAAATTTAATTAACGATTGTCCGGTTGTTGTAACGGCTGTTGCATTATCTGTATCATAAAATCTAAATACTGATAATCCTAATACACCATAAATAGAATTTAACAATACCTTTTGTAGATATTGTCTTCTGTTGAAGTAATTATATTTTTCATCATCACCCTCATCAGCAAACTTCTTAGCTAACTTTCTGTATTCAACTCTTTGTTCAAACCATTTGGTTAAGATGGCTGGAATTAACCCTTTTTTATCTGTTCTGTAAACAACACCATTTGAGGCTATAGAAACTGGTGTGTTGTCAATAAATTGTTTTAATTCGTTCTCGTCAAACTTACCTCTAACTTTTTCATCTCTCATCAAAGTATAAGTTTTCTTACCACCACCTTTAATGTAATCTTCTGCGTTCCAATTTTCTAATTTACCAATCTTTGTTTCTGGAGAAATATTTAATGTTCTCATAACTGAAGGATACATTGAAGTAACATCTAAATCATACACCCAATCGTGTTTTCCGCGTTGTGGGTCTTGAACATACGCTCCTTCAAACATATCTTGACCCATTAACTTTCTTCCGTCTCGTCTTTTATCAGGTGCTATTAATCCAACTTTCTTACAATACACTAATATCGCTCCCTCAATGTATCGTGATGACCAGTATATTTCTTCGTAAGGACAATGGCCAATATGACATATACCACGAGCAATATCAATGTAATCTAACTTATCGTCTAATCTTTTAATCAGTCTAACATCTTGAACATTGTAATCAATAAACTTTTGTATGTCTTGTTCATATAAATCATTTAAAGTTCCGTCATATTCAACTTTCTTTTCACCAAGTTCGTGTTCTGCGATAGCATCTAAACGATAAGATTGTCTTTGTGAGAATGTTAAATTTTTATAAAGTCTTAAATAATCTAATGATGATACACCAGCGATTTCATATTTACCTGAAATAGTATTTAATCTTACTTGATTGATTGGTGATAAAGTATTGGCTATTCTTTCATCTAAGATATTACTTGTTCTATGATATAAATAAGGAATATCAAATGTGTCTGTGTTCCAACCACTTAATATTGTTGGTTGTATTTCTGAATACTTTGTAAAAAATTGTTGTAATAATTCTTCTTCTGATTTAAAAACTTCAACGATTAAATCGTCTTTTTGATAACTTTCAACCCTATTTTCTTCGTCCAATACATAACAATAATATTGGTTCATTGTATCTTCATAAAACGCTATGGAAGTTATTTTATTTGGTGCTGTATCTGGACTTGGAAATCCGTCTGTTACTTCTACCTCAATATCAAAATATAATCTTGTGTGTCCTAATGATATTTCATCAGAATCATAATATAAATCTACGAGAGTTCTTATTTCCGGAACAACATCACTTTCAAATGTTTCCATATCCCTATCAAAATTCCAAACTTTTTTTAATCTATCACCATAAATAGATGTATGTGTTCCACCTCTATCTTTCACATACGCGTATCTTTTGTAAGGCATTGAGAAATAACCTCTTGTGTCATCCCAAATGTGAATTTTTCTTTTTTCTTTGTCGTAATAAATGTTTTGAAACATATTAATTTAAGCTGTAATAACCTATCGTTTTCATATAATAAATATAATAATAATTTTTGTTAATGTCAAGTTTTTTTTTCGGGGGTGGATATTTCACCACCCCCTTATAATTAGAAGTTGATTGTCAACCCAATGTTTGCATATCTTGGTGTTCCCAAGAATACTTCTGCATTGTGAGCTAGGTGTTCTTTTGAACCCCAACTATTGTATCGACTATTATCAACTGCGTCTTGAACAAATACCTCATCAAGAACATTAAAGATATGTCCGTTTAAAGTCATATCAAGTCCTTTAACTTTTGGTAATTTGTAAGACATATGTAAGTCAAGTCTTGAATAACCTGGGGCTTCCCAAACTTGACTTCTGTCTGCGTCAGCATCTGACCCGTCATATTCACGAGCTGATGGCGACCAGTCTGAATAGTTTTTGTCATATGTTTTATGTATTGCTTGTAATTGTAAACCTTTAACTGGTTTTAAAGTTACTCCCAATATGTATGCAGTCTGTGGCATATCACCAACATACAATCCATCAAGTGCGTATGCATATTCGGTAGTTTCAAATCCGATTACTTGACCTTCTGAATTATACTCATTTTCTTGATAAGTTCCTTCAGCATCTCCGTCAAATTTCCAATTACCAAATGATGTTACGAACATCAAGTCTAACATATCATTAACCATATAGTTTGTTTCAATCTCAACACCTGAGTGTTTTTGATTTACTCCTCTTA
>LULH01000386.1_pt1 | contig 14465 bp, 12 predicted proteins | sample 728201 | NCBI WGS metagenome assembly LULH01 (sample SAMN03860294, study PRJNA289734) | marine metagenome | biome: seawater column; feature: ocean; material: water; isolation source: Red Sea water column Station 169 - depth 100m | place: Saudi Arabia: Red Sea | collected 2011-10-15 | depth 100 m
GGTTAAAACATAATGTAGATTTATTAACACCTTACCAAGTAAAGTATTTCAATAGAAAAAAAGGAACAAGTGCTTGGAAAAGAAAGGGTTCAGGTGAAATGACAGATATTAAGGAAAATACTATGAAAGAAGCAAGAGGAACTTGTTGGGTAGGATATCAACAAATCGGTATGAAAAAGAAAAATGGTAAAATGGTGCCTAATTGTGTAAAAGAAAATGTAGAACTTTACTATGAAGAAAATGGTAAAGGATACGGATACACATTTGAATTTATCACAGACAAATCTTTACAAGAAGCAGAATATCAAGGTCGTAAAGTAAAATTAAATAAAATTATGCAAGGAGACCAAAAGAAATTTAAAGTTTATGTAAAGAATCCAAAAGGTAATGTTGTAAAAGTTAATTTTGGACAAGGTGGTAAAGCCAAAGGTGGAACAATGAGAATTAGAAAATCCAATCCAGGAGCAAGAAAATCATTTAGAGCTAGACACAATTGTGATAATCCAGGCCCTAAACATAAAGCTAGATATTGGGCATGTAGAACTTGGTAGTATAAATGGATAGATTAGTCAAACAATTAATCACACCTTTTATAACCGAACAAGTAAAAGCAAAAAAGGTTATAGCAGTCTATCCAGGTAGATTTCAACCTTTTGGCCCACATCACAAAAAAGTATTCCAATCACTACAAAAAAAGTTTGATGATGTTTACATCACTACATCAAACATCAAATCCCCACCAAGACACCCAATGAACTTTAAAGAAAAAGTTCGTCATATGGTTAAAATGGGTATTCCAAAAAATCGTATCGTTAAAGAAAGAGTTCCTTATGTAGCAAATAATTTGTTAAAACGATTTGATGCTGAAAAAACTGCAGTTATTTATGTATTTGGTGCAAAAGATGCAGGAAGATTAAAGGGTGGAAAGAAAAAATCAGGTGGTTTAACTTATTATCAAGATTATAAAAAAAATAAAAACAAAATGGTTGGTTATGAAACACACGGATACATTTATACAGCACCGCATGTAAATGTAAGTGGTATATCAAGTGGAACAGAAATCAGAAGATTATTAGGTAGTCCAAAAGTAAAAGAACAAAGTAGAAAAATAATATTTAAAAAAACATTTGGTTATTTTGATAAAGGTGTTTATAATATGTTGACAAATAAATTTAGAAAATTATTTGAAGTGTATTCTAAATTCATTGTTGAAAACAAAGATTACATTAAAAAACTTATCAAAGAAGCCTCAACAGGTGCTAACTTTCCAACTGATGATGGCCCACCAACTTTTTACAAAGGGTTTACTGATTATGAAAAAACCGCAGGTGATTGGGTAAAAGAGATGGGTAGAACTTATGGTTGGGAAGTGTATGATTATTTAATTAGTAAAACAGCACAAAATCCAGAAGATGACTACACATTAGAATATAATATTGTTCCTTCAGTTGCTTTCGGTAGAGAAAACACCGGAGATTACGGAAAAAGATTTGGTGTTAAAGAACCAATCAAAAGATACATTGAAGTAGCAGACAGAATATCTAAACAATTAGGATATGAAGTAATTAAGTATATGGGAATTAAACCAGATTTAAGTGGTTATACAGGTGTTGAAGTAGAAGCTCCAGTTTTACCAGGTCGTTATGATTTAGGAAATACCAAAAGAGCAGAACTAACAGGAAAACAATTAGGTTCTGGTATGACTTTATTAAATACATTAGAAGAATCATTAGATTTATCAAATGAAGTAAAGATGATTTTTGAAGATGAAAAATTTCAAGCCAAATCAAAAGAAACTGGTAGAATTGTAACATACAAGTCTAAAGAAGCAAGAGATAAAGCAATTAAAGCTGGTCGTTCTACAGCAATTCAAAAGAAACAAAAAACAAAAAAATCAAATGTATTTAAAGTTCCTAAATTTAAATTTACACCACCAAAAATTAAATTTAAAAAACTTACACCAGCACAATCTCTAAAAGCAGCAGAAAAAAGAAGGAAAGAAAAAGAAAAAGCAAAAAATAGAGAAGATAGAAAACCAAATATAAAAAATGGTGTTGATGTTATAAGAAACAAAAAAGATGAAAAACATTTTCTAGATGATTTTAGATATAAAGGAGATAGAGGCCACGATATTGATAAACTTGAACAAGATATGAAAAATCAATATCAAGAACAAAAAAAGAAATTATCAAAAAAAGAACAAAAACAACAAGAAAAAGATATCAAAAGTTGGAAAGAATTAGGTGGATATGAAGCAATTCAAGACGCTATAAATGGTGGAAAAATAACAGAACAAGAAATCCGAGATAGAAATGAAAGAATGAGTAATAAAGCTCATAAAACTATTAATACTACTAACAAACCAATTGAAAGAGGTATTGAAGTTGATAATGATGTTGCAAGTATAATAGTAGATAGATTTGAAATTGGAGAAATGGTTGAAATACCAGATGAATCTGGACACGGTTCAAGTGGATTTAGTATAGGTAGTGAAGAAGCAAGATTTTTCACAAGAGTTGATAATGGATATCCAGAAAAAACATCAATTTTATTTAGAATACTACCAAACTCAAAAGGACAAATTAGAGGTTTGTATGTTGATGCTGAAGAAGGTGGTAGACATCAAGGTGAAAAAGAAATTATTCGTAGTTCTAAATCAAAAGCAAAAGTTGTTTCAGTAGAAACTAAAAAATTAACAACTGGTAAAATATTAAAAATCATTACATTACAAGAAACAGACGACTTAACAGAAACAATCGTTAGAGAATCAGATAAAAAATTTAGTGAATTATCAAGAAAATATTTAGAAGGGCCATTAAATCCAAAACCACAAAAGAAAAAATTACAAAAAGAACAATTTAAAGCCAAATCAAAAGAAACCGGTAGAGTAATTGTTTATAAGTCCAAAGATAATATGGACAAAGCAATTAAAAGTGGAAGAGCAGAACCATTAGACAAAAAAACTACTGACAAACCAGAAAAGGTTAAAGGTCAAGATATGTTTGCAAAAGATTTGGAAAAACAAAACAAAACTAAAAAAGAAGAACAGAAAAAAGAAACTATTAAAAATTTAAAATCAAGAAAAGGTTTGGATTTTGAAACAACAAAAAATGGTTCTTTAATTATTGGTGTAGAACACGGAGAAACAAAACCTTCTAACACAACAACATTAAAACAAATTAAATCATTACCAAAGGACACAAAAGTAATGTTTGTTGGTGAGGGTGGTATGACAAGAGATAAAAGTGGTAATATTGAATTTGTAGATGAACAAAATATGTTCAGAAATGGAGCAAAAGAACATTTTAATAATTTTGAAGAAAGTTCTTGGGACGAAAATGCAAATGTGTATGATACTAATTCACCAGTATTTAAATCAGTTGAGAAAAGTTTAGGAAGTTCATCAAAAGCAAAAGCTTCAATTTGGTCAAATATGGTTGGTCAACAAGAAAATTTAAATCCAGATAATTACTTAGATGATGAAGGAAAAAAATGGTTAGTCAGTCAAGCAAAAAAAGGTGGAGCTGATGGATTTGATGAAAAAGTTGATTGGACTAATCTTACTGATGAACAAAAAGAAGATTTGTATCAACTAAACTTTAGAGATGATGAGGGATATGGTGAAACTGAAATTTTAAAAGGACAAGAATCTTACAACAATTTTAGACAGAAAGAATTAGACAGAAAAATACAAGGAGCAGAAAAAGAAGGATATACTGTAATTGCACCAGTTGGAAATACGCATGTAGATTTATGGAGAAAAAGAAACAAAAAATCTAATGAATCAATCCACGAGTGTATAGCATTTTCTAAAAAGTTTGGTGATGATATTGTGATTGGAAAAAATCGTGATAGAAACTACACACCAGAATTAAAAGTAGTTAGAGAAATAAGTGGTAATGGTATTGAAGTTTGTTATGTTCAAGACCAAGATACAGATTGGTCAGAAGGTATGAACTCAAATGGTATTGGATTGGTTAATTCAGCATTATTTGTAAAAAGAGATGAAAAAGACTTTGATAAAGCAAAGAAAAAGAAAGCTCCTTCAAAAGACGGAATTCGTATTAGACACGCTTTGTCAAAAGATACTTTTGCAGAAGTAGTTGAATCATTGGTAAAATTTGACACCGGTGTAAAAGGACACACATTAGTTAGTAATGGTAAAAAGTTAGTTGTGATTGAAAACACAAGTAGAACTAAACCTTCTATAAAAATACACGACATAGATAAATCATCAATCGTTAGAACTAATCACGGAATAAAACACCCTGAACAAGGATATACAAGAGGACCAGATAGAATATCATCTGAATTAAGATTAAAAAACGCAAAAGAATTAATAGATAATGAAAAAGAATACAAAAAAGTATTTCCATTATTTTACAACGATACACAAAGTAAAGGCCCTAAATTTGATTTAGTAAGAGCTCAGAATAAATTATGGACATCAAGTCAAATCTTAATGAACTTAAATAAAAAAGAATTAATACTTTATTTAATTCCTGGAGCAGTAAAGTTTATTGGGGTTGAAAACAAATTACCAAAAAACTATGAACCAAAAATTAAATTAGATGTTCTTATCAGGTGAATTAAATCGTGAAGACAATGTAACAGAAAAAACAGACGGACAAAATTTAATGATTACCTATCGTGATGGAAAAGTTTTAGCGGCAAGAAACAAAGGACAAATTAAAAATCGTGGACAAAACGCACTTGATACAAATGCAGTAGCTAAAAAATTTAGTGGTCGTGGTGATATTAGAGATGCGTTTGTATTTGCTATGAAAGATTTAACAAAAGCGATAAATAGTTTATCAGATAAACAAAAAGACAAGATTTTCAAAAATGGTGAAATATTTATGAATTTGGAAATCATTTATCCAGCTTCATCAAATGTAATAGATTATGATAAACAAATTCTACAATTTCACAATTCAATTCAATACGATAAAAATGGTAATGCAGTTGGTGAAGTAAAAGGTTCAGGTAGAATGTTGCAAGGTATGATTAAACAAGTAAATAAAGATATTGGTAAACATTTTAAAATAATAAAACCAAGAGTTTTAGATTTACCAAAAAAAATTGATTTTGGGAAAAAAGTTGATATTTATAATAAGAGAGTAGATAAATTAAAAAACCAATACGGATTGAAAGATAACGACACATTAGGTAAATATCATCAATCTTATTGGGAAGATTATATTTTTAATGCAGGAAAACAATTTGGTTATACAATTCCTAAAACAATTTTGAAAAAATTGACTAAAAGATGGGCGTTCTTTGATAAGTCTTACAAGATAACAAATATCAAACGAGATTTAAAGAAACAACCAAAATTTTTAGAATGGGTTATGAATACAGATAAACAAGACCACAAAAATATGGTTAAGAAAAATATGTTACCATTTGAAAAGATTTTCTTTGCAGTGGGAGCTGATATATTATTAAATTTATCAAACTTTATTGCAGCTAATCCAACAAAAGCTGTAGAAAAAATTAGAAAAGATATTGTCAAAGCATCTAATAAAGTTAGGGCCGGTGGTGATATTAAAAAAATGAAAACATTAAAACAACAATTAGAAAAATTAAACTCAATTGGTGGATTAAAGAAAATAGTTCCGGTTGAAGGTATAGTTTTTAAATATAAAGGAAATACCTATAAGTTTACTGGTGCTTTTGCTCCGGTAAATCAAATATTAGGGTTAGTGAGTTTTTAATTATGGCAAATTATAGTAAAGAAGCAAAAAGACAGAACGAGGTATTGAAAGATTTAATATCTGGTAAACAACACGAAAAAAGTTATACTCAAGTTGGGTATGAGGGAAAAAAAGAAAAGCAAGGAGATATAAAATCAGAATTAACTGATATTATGGCAGAAGCAAGAGTTCCTTTGTTTTGTCCTAAGTGTAAAAAAACAATGAAGAAAAAACTTGATAATAAGTTTTGGTATTTGTATAAACATTGTTTTGATTGTCAAATTGACTTTGAAAATAAACTACGACTTGAAGGAAAGTATAAGGAGTGGGAGACAAAAAAGGTAAAGAACAATCAACGAGCTTGGGTGGACGATATGATTCAAGGTATTGAACAATGGAGAGAAGAAAGACCAGTTGACCAAGTTTATGATGTTGGTATTGATGCACCAGAAGTTAAAATTGAAAAAGCACAAGTTAATGAAGAAGCTTTAAATAAACTTGCTGATGATGCTATAAAAGACTTGAAAAAAATGAGAGAAAACATATAACTAACTATTTATAGGTAAGGAGAAAAATAATGTTAAAAAAACTACTTGGACTACTAGCAGTAATAGGAACAATCTTTGGTGCTATCGCAGGTTCTAAAAAATCTAAAGAGTTGAAAGAACTTGAAAATAAGATTGATGAATCTAAGAAAGAAGAAAAGGGTGTTGAAACTAAAATTGCTAAGTTAGAAAAGAATAAGAAAAAGAACAAAAAAGAAATCACTTCTTTAAAAAGAAAACTAACCATTTCTAAAAAGAAAACCACAAAAATGGAAAAGACTTTTGAAAAAGGTGATTCAGATAAAGCCGCAGAGTTCTTAAAAGATTTTAGTAAATAAAGGTGAAGATATGAAAAAGTTAATAGTAATATTGGCTTTGTTTGGGTTTATTTATTCTCAAGATAAAGTTTATACTTTTACTGAAGAAGAAGTCACTAATATGGCTAACAAAGTAAAAAACTTACAAACTCAAGTTGAGGAACAAACAGAGCAAATTAGTATTTATGACGAGTTGATGAAAAAATATGAAAATCAAGCACAAATTGATTCAATGTTAATTTCATTTAAAACTCAACAAGTAGATATTTTAAAAGACCGAGAAGTTTTATATGAGAAACAGATTAAACTTGTTAAACCTAAATGGTATGAAAACAAGTGGTTGTATTTTACATTTGGTGTAGTTGCAACTTCAGTTTCAGTAAAACTTGCTGGTGAAATAGTTGATTAATGAGTGATAAAAAACAATTAAAAGAAGCCATTAAAAGAGAATACGCTAAATGTGCAACTGACCCTGTTTATTTTTTGGGTAAGTATGGAATAATTCAACACCCTGTTAGAGGTAAAGTTAATTTTAATCTATACGATTTTCAGGAAAAATCATTAGAATCTTTTATGAAACACGATTATAATATTGTGTTGAAAGCTAGACAATTAGGTTTATCAACATTAACTGCTGGATATGCTTTGTGGATGATGACATTTCAACAAGATAAAAACATCTTAGTCATTGCTACAAAACAAGAAACAGCAAAAAACTTAGTAACAAAAGTTAGAGTGATGCACGCTAACTTACCAGGTTGGTTAAAACAACCTTGTGTTGAGGACAACAAATTATCATTACGATATAAAAATGGTTCTCAAATTAAAGCGGTAGCGAGTTCTGAGGAATCAGGTCGTTCCGAAGCCTTGTCCTTGTTGATTATTGATGAGGCTGCGTTTATCGATAAGATAGACACGATATGGGGAGCCGCGCAACAAACACTAGCGACTGGTGGTAGAGCTTTAGTTATCTCTACACCAAATGGTGTTGGTAATTTTTTCCATAAAACTTGGATAGGTGCTGAAGACGGAACTAATGATTTTAATTTTATTAAATTACATTGGTCAGTTCACCCTGAAAGAGGACAAGAGTGGAGAGATGAACAAGATAAATTATTAGGGCCTTCATTAGCCGCTCAAGAATGTGATTGTGATTTTATCACTTCTGGTCGTGGTGTTATTGATGGTTTACTACTTGAAAATTTAAAAGAAAGTAGTGTAAGAGAACCAATGGAAAAGAGAGGTATAGACTCTAACTATTGGATATGGCAACCACCAAACTATACTAAGAATTATGTGGTAAGTGCCGATGTTAGTAGAGGTGATGGAACTGATTATTCAGCGTTTCATATTATAGATGTAGAATCTTTAGAACAAGTAGCTGAATACAAAGGTAAAATCTCTACACAAGATTTTGGAAATATGCTAGTTAATGTAGCTAGTGAATACAACAATGCTTTGTTGGTTGTGGAAAACAATAATATTGGTTGGGCTGCAATTCAACAAGTAATTGATAGAGAATATCCAAACTTGTTTTATACAAGTAAAGATTTGCAATATGTTGATGTTCAACATCAAATAACAAATAAATATAGAAGTCAAGAACGAAATATGGTTCCTGGTTTTTCAACAACATCAAAGACAAGACCTTTAATTGTTGCAAAGTTAGAGGAAATGTTTAGAGAAGAATCAGTTGTGGTTCATTCTCAAAGACTAATTGATGAGTTGTTTGTATTTATTTACAATGGAAACAGAGCGGAAGCAATGACCGGATATAATGATGATTTGGTAATGTCTTTTGCAATAGCCCTTTGGGTTCGTGATACTGCACTAAGATTAAGGAGTGAAGGTATTGAACTTTCTAAGAAAGCAATACAAGGTATCGGACAAAATCCAGGAATTTATACATCTGAAGTTCAGAAAAATGATTCTTGGGAAATGGATGTTAAAGGGGAAAAAGAAGATTTAACTTGGTTAATTAAATAAGAGGTGAAATAATGGCTGAAAGAGATTTATTCAGTAGATTACAACGACTATTTTCTACAAATGTAATTGTTAGAAATGTCGGTGGTAGAAAATTAAAAATAGCAGACACAGCACAAGTTCAAGCTATACAAAGTAAAGATTTAGTTGATAGATTTGCTCGTCTATACAAAAGTCCTAGTGGAATGAGTGGATACAATCAATCTTTGTATCAAAAAACAATGCGTATGGGATTGTTTAGAGATTATGAAGCAATGGATTCAGACCCATTAATTTCATCAGCTCTTGATATTTATGCTGACGAAACAACATTAAAATCAGAATACGGAAAAATACTAAGTATTAAATCAGACAATAATCAAATACACGATATTTTACACAATTTATACTATGATATTTTAAACATTGAGTTTAATTTATACCCGTGGACAAGAAACTTGTGTAAATACGGAGACTTCTTTTTAAAATTAGATATTAATGAAAAATATGGTATTACAAATGTAGAACCTTTATCAAGTTATGATGTTCAAAGAGTAGAGGGTGAAGATATAGAAAATCCACACTACACTAAGTTTGTATTGGAAAGTGGAGATGTAAGACAAACACAACAAGGAGCAAAAACAGAGTTTGAAAACTATGAAATAGCTCACTTTAGAATGATTTCAGATTCAAACTTCTTACCTTATGGTCGTTCAATGTTAGAGGGTGGTAGAAAAGTATGGAAACAATTATCACTTATGGAAGACGCTATGTTAATTCATAGAATTATGAGAGCACCAGAAAAAAGAATATTCAACATTGACATAGGTAATATTCCACCAGCGGAAGTTGACCAATATATGCAAAAAATAGTTGGTAAAATGAAGAAAGCTCCGGTTATTGATGAAAACGGACAATACAATTTAAAATACAATATCCAAAACATCACAGAGGACTTTTTCTTACCTGTTCGTGGTGGTGATAGTGGAACAAGAATAGAAAACCTTAGTGGTTTAGAATATCAAACAACAGACGATATTGAATATTTAAGAAACAAATTATTAGCATCATTGAAGATACCACAGCCTTATTATGGTTATGCTGAGAAAGCTAGTGAGTCAAAAGCAACACTAGCGGCAGAAGATGTTAGATTTGCAAGAACCATAGAAAGAATACAAAGAATTATGGTTAGTGAATTAACTAAGATTGGTATTGTTCATTTATATTCACAAGGATATACAGACCAAGACTTAGTAAACTTTGATTTAGAATTGACAAATCCATCTAAAATTTATGAACAAGAAAAGTTAGAATTGTTAGGACAACGAATCCAAACATTCAACGATTTATCAGAAAATTCAGTTACACCAAAATCTTGGTCTTATAAACAAATTTTTGGATTTTCAGATGAAGAAATAAAAGAATTTGAAGAACAATTGGTTGAAGATAAAAAAACAGAATTTAGATTAGAATCAATTAAAAATGAAGGTCAAGACCCTAAACAAGCAGCTGAACAAGAACAAGAAGACGCGGAAGATGATTATATGAGTAGAACCGGTGAAGAAGAAATCGGTGAAGAAGGTGGTTCTCCTGAAGGCGGTTGGGAAGGTGCTGGAAGACCTAAAGAGATGCCACATTACGGAAAAGACGGAAGTGCAAGAGGTCGAGACCCATTAGGTAATCACGAAAGAAAAAAACTTCGTAGTTCTAGTCCAAGATACGGCAAAGCTTATAGAGAATCATTGGGTTTAGAGAAATTGAAATCAAAAATTGATAAGAAAATAATCAATGAAGCTGAAGATGTTGATACTGAGTATAAAAACGAAGTTTCTTCGTCTTTAAATGACAATTAAATTGATTAATTATTTACTTACATTATATTTATAATTGATAGAGTATATCAATAAGGATTGGTGTTTATAAAAAAGGAGTTAAGGAATAAATATGTCCCAAAAAATAAAACATTCTAAGATAAAGAATACAGGTTTATTATTTGAAATTTTAACAAGACAAGTAACGGCTGACATTTTAAATAATAAAAAATCAAAATCAGTAAATTTATTAAAAAAATACTTTAATGAAAACACTGCATTAGGTAAAGAGAAAGAACTATATGATATTCTTTTAACCAATTCTTATCAAGAAGAAGCAAGAGCAGAAAAATTACTAGAAGCTGTTATCAAAACAAGACAAAGAATTAGTAATAAAGAATTAAAAGTAGAAAAATACAATTTAATTAAAGAAATATCAGAAACTTTTTCAGCTAAGGATTTCTTTAACACAAGAGTATCTAATTACAAAACATTAGCGTCTATTTACAAATTGTTTTTAGTAGAAACAACAAAAATAGATTTTAATCCAAAACAAGTTATTGATACAAAATACACTATTTTAGAAAGTATCACTTCTAGACCAAAAAAACAAAAACCAAGTTCATTGGTGGAAACATTGAGAAAAGAAGAAAGAGATACTCAATTATTATCATATCAAATTTTGGTTGATAAATTCAACAAAAAATATACCAATTTATCAGAATCACAAAAATCACTTCTAAGAGAATACATTAACAATATATCTAATTCTAATTCTTTTGGTAAGTTCATAAATGAAGAAATCACAAAGGTTGTAAACGAGTTAAAATCACTATCCAGAAAAGTAAATGATAAAGTGGTAAAAATCAAATTGACGGAAGCTATCAATCAAGCTAAAAACTTTACAACTAAATCAGTCGTTAAAGATAATCAAGTTATTTCTTTAATGAGATACTATGAACTTATAAAGGAATTGAAAAATGTCACAAGCGTTAAATAATCTAAAAAAACTTATCATTGAAATGGTAGAAGAAGAAGTTTCTACAAATGAATATGGTAATACTCAAGCCAAAAAGAAAAAACAAAAAGGTTTAGAAGAAAAACTTAACTTATTCTTAGAAAAAAATAAACCAACCAATCCTTCCAAATGGTCTTATTACAAATCACAAGCTAAAAAGAAGTTTGATGTGTATCCAAGTGCTTATGCTAATGCTTGGGCAGCAAAAAAATACAAAGCGGCCGGTGGTGGTTGGAAAAAAGAACAAATCGGTGAAGCCTCAATGACTGGTAATTTAGACGGAGGAGAGGGGCCACCAAAAACACCTTACGCTTTTCAATCAAAGAAAAAAAGAAAACAAGATAAAGACAAAGAAGATTCAATAGCAACAACTTCAACAGGATTTAAAAAAGTAAACGAAGGTCGTTATCACGATTGGAGAAATGACGAATCTTTAACACCAAAACAAAAAATCGGTAGAAGTATTCGTGAAGTTAAAAATTCTTTAAACGAATTAGACAAAACAATTAAAATGAATCAAAGATTAAAAAATGAATTAAAAGTAGATTCAAAAGATTATTGGAAAACTACACATAAAGCATTAAGTAGTATTTCAGAAAGATTAGTAAGGTTAGCTAGTAGAGTAGGTAATTTACGATAATGAAATTGTCTGAATTAAAGACAATTATAGAACTTATGGAAATGTCTTTATCAGAAGATATATCAGATAAAGCCAGAGCTTCTAAAGCTATTGAAAGATTGAAAAAAGCAGAAGCTACTTTTCGTGAAAAAATGTATAAGTTTGATGATGTTTTACAAGGAAAAGTTTCCAAAGATAAAACAAACAAACCATTATCAAAAGAATTAAAGAAAAAATATCGTTCTAATGTAACAAAATTTATGAGAGATGCATTAGGACTAAAGAAAAAGGTAAAATAATGAAACAATTAATAGTAGATTATATTCCATTTGAGATTACACCACAACAAATAACTGAGTCTATGTCAACAAATGACGGAAAGTTAGTTGTTAAAGGTGTATTACAAAGAGCTAATGCTAAAAATCAAAATGGTAGAGTATATCCAAAAGATTTGTTGATGAGAGAAGCAAAAAAATATACAGAAAACTTTATTCAACAAAAAAGAGCACTTGGTGAATTAGACCACCCAGATTCATCAGTAGTAAACTTACAGAATGCATCACATAATGTTATGGAAATGCATTTTAACGGAAACGATTTAGTCGGTACCGTAGAAGTATTGGGAACACCAAGTGGAAACATTTTAAAAGAATTATTTAAATCAGGTATCAAACTAGGTATTAGTTCAAGAGGATTAGGTTCAGTAGAAACAATCGGTGAAAGTGGAGCTCAAGAAGTTCAACCAGACTTTGAGTTAATTGCATTTGACTTTGTATCAAATCCTTCAACTCACGGAGCATTTTTATCACCAATGAACGAATCAGTTGATAAAACTCAACAATATGAACAAAGACCAGATTGTGGTATTTGGTGCAGAACAGAACAATTAATACACGATATCATTACAGAGAAATAATATGAAAATAACTAAATCACAATTAAGACAAATAATCAAAGAAGAAATTCACAATGTTAAAAAGTCAATGATGTTGACTGAAGCATTTAAAAGTGATGTTTTGAGAAATTTAGCAAGTGGATATGGTGGTCTAAATAGAGACTTCTTTTCACAAACAGCAAAAAGATACGGAGTTGAGTGGAATAAAATAGAAGATTATCACATTGAAAAATTAAGAACACCAAAGAAAAAAGGTTTAGTTATTGCAGTTGCTGGTAAAAATGTAGAATATCTACCAAGTAAAGTAAGACAAGGTTATTATAGTAATAGTAGAGCGTATGTAGGTCTTACAAAAGGAAGACTTGTTGCAGTATTAAAAGACGGAAAAGCTTTATACACTGGTTCAAATTATAGAGCACAGATTGGAACAGCAGGTGAAGTAGATAGTTATTCAAAACGAATGGTGGGATTAGATGTATTTGGATACAGAAGTTTAAAAGCAATTCAAGATATTCCTGGATTAGAATATTATCATATTGATATGAAAAAAGGTGGTGAGTTTATGAGAGCTCTAAGAAAAGCAGAACTTAGACAATCCGCTAGATATGGTGCAACTAAATTTATCGACCACAAAGAGTTTGCAAAACAACAAAAACAAAGATATTCTGATTTGGTTAAAAAAATGAAAAATGACCCAAAAAGAATTAAAGCAATGGTTAACAAAACCGTAAAACATCTTGATAAAATGATGAAAGAAGTTATGGATTTAAAAAGTCCAACAATGAAAAAATACATCAAAATGATACAAAAAGAATACGGAGCAAATGCATCAGACAGACTTGATAGTAATCAATTTAAAGCGGCTAGTGAATTATCACAGCGTTCATCAAGATTGTATGAAAAATATAGTTATTATTTAAGAGAAGCAAATAGAGAAGGTATGTCAGATGCTCTTAGTGGTTATGTAGATAGTTATGCGGCTGATGTTGTTGATGATTGTAGAGGTATTTTATCACAAAAAGCAATAGATTATATAAGATATTATTAAAGGAAAAATTATGTTGAAATTAAAAACACTAATCACAGAACAAGAATTCAAAGCCAAATCAAAAGAAACTGGTCGTGTTGTTGTTTACAAATCAAAAGATTCAATGGACAAAGCCATCAAAGGTGGAAAAGCAGAACCATTAGACAAAAAAACTACTGACAAACCAGAAAAGGTTAAAGGTGCTGACTTATTTACAAAGGATAAACCAAAATCAGAACCAAAGAAGGTGCCACCTAGAAAAGGCCCAGAGGGAATGCAAGGGACAAAAGATACATTAGCAAAAAGTTTGCAAACTGGACTAAATCCATATCAACATAGTGGGTTGGTTATACAAGTGCTAGACTTTGTTGGAGACTATCCAGAATTAACAGATAGAATAGAGAAGTTAAATCCACCAACTTCAATAGGTAAATCAGATGCTCAATACCAAAAAGAATTAGATGCTTTTAGAGAAACGGAAAATGAACTTAGAAACGATATAATTAAAGCTTTAAGTGATAAACCAAAAGAACCAGAAGAACCATATGATTTAAGTGACTTTGACCCACGAGAAG
>LULH01000497.1_pt1 | contig 14421 bp, 8 predicted proteins | sample 728201 | NCBI WGS metagenome assembly LULH01 (sample SAMN03860294, study PRJNA289734) | marine metagenome | biome: seawater column; feature: ocean; material: water; isolation source: Red Sea water column Station 169 - depth 100m | place: Saudi Arabia: Red Sea | collected 2011-10-15 | depth 100 m
GCCGTGGAGCGCGCCTCCACCGTCTCCTCCATCAGCGCGTCCGTCTCCTGCCCCAGATGCGCGGCGAGCAGCGCGTCGAACCGCGCCGCGGCGTGGACGGCGCGCGGATTGGCCTCCGCAAACCGGTCGAGCCGCGCCATATGGGCGAGCAGCAGGCGCGCATCGATCCGCCGCCAGGTCGCGACCAGCTCGCCCCGGACCAGCACCGGCTGCGGCACGCCGTCGAGCGCGTAGGACGCCAGCTCGCCCGCCGCATGGGCGCGCGCCTCCACCAGCGCCGCGTCCCACAATTGCGCGAAATCGGGATAGCGCCGCCGCGCGCGATAGGCGGTTTCGCGGCTGACCCCGACCCGCGCCGCACTGGCGCGGACATTGCCGCTGGTGGCCAGCGCATCGAGGAAGCGCGCACGGGCGGGCGCATCGAACTTGGCCGCCGGAGGCGCGCTCGCCGTGGCCCAGCGCGCCGGCACTCCGTCCCCCTCCTCATCCGGCAAAAGCTCGGAAGAGCGCGCTGGATAGGGCGCGCAATATGGATCGGGCGCTTCGAGCGCGTAGGCGAGCGGCGGATCGCCGGGCTGCCATCCGGCGGGAAAGGCGGAGGCACGCGGCCCGCCAGCCCCGGCCCGAAAGCCCGCATCGCGAAAGCCCGCCTCGTATTCCACCTCGCAAAAGGGCCGCGCCTGCTGCGCCGGGTCGAGCGCGGTGGGATGGGAGGGCCGTTCGGCAGGCAATCCGCCATACAATCCACCGGGCCGGGCGGCGGGCAGACCCGGCGCGCCGCCACCATCGCCGGCCGCCTCCCACCCCCGCCCCGCCGGATGCTTCAACCCGCGCGAGAGCCAGTCCTGCGTCGGCACGCCATGCCGGGGCCTGTCCTCTTGGCCGTAGTCCTCCGGTTCGCCCTCGCTGTCGGGGGAGGCGCCGGAGGGAAGCTCCGCAAGCGCGCCCTCCTCCACCTCCGGATAGCGCCAGCGGACGAAGTTCGGATTATCGGGATCGACCTCCTCGTACGGGCCATAGAGCGCTTCCAGGACGAGATCGTCCACCACATCGCCCACATCGGGCACCCCACCCACCGCCGCGACCATCCGCAGATAACGCTGCGCGGCAGCGGGATTGTCGGCGAGAATTTTCGGTATTTCGGGTGTGTCGGCCATGGTTCCATGCTCCGTGTGAGGAAAGGAACCGAGGCAGGTATGCCATTTGGGGGGCTGTAGGACAGGGGTTTTTAAGAACCTATTGCGAACTCCTCTTTCTTGGAGCCGCGTCGGGAGTGATGACAACCTCTTTAATCTAACTCGCAACTCAACTGCGAAACTTCTTTCAGTCGCAAAATTTATGGCAGATGGACCACCCCCCGCTGGATCGTTTGCGCCCCAATCGCCAACGGATGTGGAAATTGACCCTCCGAACCTTGAAACTATTGCCAGTTTAGTGCCTCATAAAAAGGCGAAAAGAGAGGCAATATGTCTAAAAACGATCCACAAGTCTTTATCTGTTTTCAAAAAGACGACGATGGCGAAGTGTCGGCGATGCGCAGCGGGCGGAGCATTAAGCATGCCGAAAAGATATTAGAGGAAGAACCGCCGTATAATGATTCATCTGAAGATGAAATTCCGAATAAAGGAGAATCGGCGAATCAGGATGAAATCGTTTCACATCCAACAAAGCATGATTCGATTGGTGATGTCTGTTATCGACTTCTAAATTCTCTGGATAAAAGTCTTACGCCGTACCACAGCGCGATCGAATTAACGACTCTCTTTCGTTATGGTCTTCAGAAAGCGGGTATAGAAGCGCAAATATATAATACCGTAAAAAACTCTTCGGAACTAGTCAATTCGGGTGAGCTTTTCGAAACTTTCGCCATAAGCCCAAAACTTCACGATAAGCTCACTGAGGGGATGAATAACATTGAGGAGATAGATCAAGGGATGAAAGTTCTCCCCTCCTCTCTCTTACTAAGTATCGTAGCGACATTCGACTCCATAATTGGCGATTTTCTTAAGGATTTAATCACTAGAGACCCTGCCTCTATAGACTTTGGAGATAAGTCTTTCTCCTATCGCGAGCTGTTCAAGACCAAAGAGATCGAAACTCTCAAAAACAATATTATTGACGACGAAGTAAACCGACTACTTCGCGATTCTCATAAAGAGCAAGTGAGATATATTGAGAAGCTCTCTCAAACAGAGATAATCAATCACCACGAGCGCTGGAGAAATTTTTACGAGGTTTTCGAAAGACGAAACCAGTATGCACATGCGAATGGGGTGGCAACAAGAGCTTATTTAGAAAAACTTAAGCGCGAAAAATATCCTTCTGAAGATATCGCTATTGGATCGAGGCTCGAGCTTTCCACTTCTTATCTTCACAAAGCGGTAGATTACCTAATCGAATTCGGAACCTTGCTTTCCTTTGTTATTTGGCGAAAGGGTTCAGATGACCCCAATCCAGCATTTGGAGCGCTTTCCGATGCCTCGTACTTTTACATCACCAAAAAGCGCACCAAATTGGCCGCGTGGCTATTGGACTTCGCGCTTCACAAGCAAAGTCGGAAAGGTGTAGAAGAGATGCGCGTCCGTCAGATGTACGTAAACCTCGCGAACGCGTTGCGAAAAATGGACAAGAAGGAAGATTCCGAGAAGGTCCTTGCTGAACTTGATTGGAGTGCTACAAGTATCGACTTTCGAATATGCATAGCTTCTATACGCGAAGATGTTGAAGAAGTTATCCGACTTTTACCTGCTGCAGCAGCGTCCGAAGATATTTCAATCGATGCCATTCGAAATTGGCCGGTATTTGATTGGGTTCGGTCCAATGATAAATTTCGAGACAAGTTTTTTGAAGTCTTCGGAGAACAATTGATTATAGATTTTGAAAGTTCCTTGCAAGAGATGCCTGATAAACCGAAGCGTGATGTCCCTGAAAGTACGGTTCATTAACGCCTTTGCCCAGCTAGACAATCTTGAGCGTTGTCGCTCCTCGCTCGCCGCCGCGAGGGCAAATTAATATGGACACCAACAATCGCGCCGTAGGTCTCGCCTCCTTCTTGACCACCTTTTCCGGCATAGCCTCAGCCACTCTCGCTTACGCGAAGGCGATCTGTGATGGCCACTTTGGTATTGGCGCTAAGCAATCGCCCATATAAGAGGCTTTCGCCTCAGGGGCCTGCTCGCACATGCCTTAGGAAGTCACCTCTCCACCGCACAATCTTTGGTCGAACAGGTAAACCGCACCGGATAGCATCCGGAGCGGGCACCAGACCACACTCTCACTCCGCCGACTCTGCTTGTCTAGCCAGCATTGGTTTGAGATACCGCCCCGTGAAGCTCGCCTCGGTCGCGGCGACCTCTTCCGGCGTGCCTTCGGCCACGATCTCGCCCCCGCGCACGCCGCCGCCCGGACCCAGGTCCAGCAAATAATCCGCCGTCTTGATGACATCCAGATTGTGCTCGATCACCACCACGGAATTACCCTGGTCCACCAGCCGGTGCAGCACTTCGAGGAGTTTGCGCACATCCTCGAAATGCAGGCCGGTGGTCGGCTCGTCGAGGATGTAGAGCGTCTGTCCGGTGCTGCGGCGGGACAATTCCTTGGCGAGCTTCACCCGCTGCGCCTCGCCCCCCGATAGCGTGGTCGCCTGCTGGCCGACCTTGACGTAGCCGAGGCCCACCTCGTTCAGCATGTGCATTTTATCGCGGATGGGGGGGACGTTTTCGAAGAAGGTTTCCGCATCCTCCACCGTCATGTCGAGCACGTCGGCGATGGAGTGACCCTTGAACTTCACCTCCAGCGTTTCGCGGTTGTAGCGCTTGCCGTCGCATTCCTCGCAGGTGACGTAGACGTCGGGCAGGAAGTGCATCTCGATCTTGATCAGGCCGTCGCCCTGGCACGCCTCGCACCGGCCGCCCTTGACGTTGAAGCTGAAGCGGCCGGGCTTGTAGCCGCGCGCCTGCGCTTCGGGGAGGCCGGCGAACCAGTCGCGGATCTGGGTGAAGGCGCCGGTATAGGTGGCGGGGTTCGATCGCGGAGTGCGGCCGATGGGGGACTGGTCGATCTCGATCACCTTGTCGCAATGGTCGAGCCCGGTGACCTTGTCGTGCGCGCCCGCCACGATGCGCGCGCCGTTCAGCGTGCGCGCGGCGGCGGCGTAGAGCGTGTCGATGGTGAAGCTCGACTTGCCCGAGCCCGATACGCCGGTGACGCAGGTGAAGGTGCCGAGCGGGATCGAGGCGGTGACGTCGTTCAGATTGTTCGCGCGGGCGCCATGGACGGTGATTTGCTTGCCATTGCCCTTGCGGCGTTCCCCGGGCACCGCGATCTCGCGCCGCCCGGTGAGGTAGTCTGCGGTGAGCGATTTCCTGGACTTGAGCACCTGCTTCAGCGTGCCTTCGGCCACCACCTCGCCCCCGCGCACGCCTGCGCCGGGGCCGAGATCGACGACGTAATCCGCGGCGCGGATCGCGTCCTCGTCATGCTCCACCACGATCACCGTGTTGCCGAGATCGCGCAGGCGCTTGAGCGTTTCCAAAAGCCGGTCGTTGTCGCGCTGGTGCAGGCCGATGCTGGGCTCGTCGAGCACGTAGAGCACGCCCGACAGCCCGCTGCCGATCTGCGAGGCGAGGCGGATGCGCTGGCTCTCCCCGCCCGACAGCGTGCCGCTGGTCCGGTCGAGATTGAGGTAATCGAGCCCGACATTGTCGAGGAAGCCCAGCCGCTCGTTGATCTCCTTGAGGATGGCCTTGGCGATCTGCGATTGCTGGTCGTTCAGATGCTCGGGCAGGCCGAGGAACCAGGCCTTTGCGTCGGCGACGCTCATCTTGGTGGGGGTGGCGATGTCGGTGACGCCCGAAGGCCCCGGGATCTTCACCGCCAGCGCCTTTTCGTTGAGCCGCTTGCCATTGCAGGTCTCGCACGGCTGCGCGGTCTGGAATTTGGACAGCTCCTCGCGCATCCAGGCGCTTTCGGTCTGGAGCAGACGGCGGTTCAGATTGCCGATCACGCCTTCGAAGGCCTTCTTGACCGTGTAGCTCTTGCGCCCGTCCTTGAAGGTGAGCGGGATGGCGCGCCCCTTGGTCCCGAACAGAATGATGTCGCGGATTTCCTTGTCGAAATCCTCCCACGGGGTTTCGAGGCTGAACTCATATTCCTTGGCGAGGCTGGCGAGAACCTGCATGTAATAGGGCGATGGCGGGTTGGATTTCGCCCACGGCACCACCGCGCCCTTCTTGAGGGTCAAAGCCTCGTTGGGGACGACCAGCTGGGGATCGAACAATTGCTTCTCGCCGATCCCGTCGCAGGTCGGGCAGGCACCCTGCGGCGCGTTAAAGCTGAACAGGCGCGGCTCGACCTCCTCGATGGTGAAACCGCTGACCGGACAGGCGAATTTTTCGGAAAAGACGATGCGATTGGCGGGCAGGCCAGCGCCCTTCATCGCGCCGCCACCCTCACCTTCATTCTCGCGCCCCGGCACCACGCCATCGGCAAGGTCGACATAGGCCAGCCCGTCGGCGAGGCGCAGGGCCTGTTCGAAACTGTCGGCAAGGCGCGTTTCGATGCCTTCCTTCACCGCCAGGCGATCGACCACGACTTCGACATCGTGCTTGAACTTCTTGTCGAGCGCGGGTGCTTCTTCGATCGGGTACATCTCGCCGTCGATCCGCACGCGGGTGAACCCGGCCTTCTGCCATTCGGCGAGCTCGCGGCGGTATTCACCCTTGCGCCCGCGTACCACCGGGGCGAGCAGATAGAGCCGCGTGCCTTCGGGCAGGGCCATCACGCGATCAACCATGTTCGACACCGTCTGCGCCTCGATCGGGAGGCCGGTGGCGGGCGAATAGGGCACGCCGACACGCGCCCACAACAGGCGCATGTAATCGTAGATCTCGGTCACGGTCGCCACGGTCGAGCGCGGATTGCGGCTCGTCGTCTTCTGTTCGATCGAAATCGCCGGAGACAGCCCGTCGATATGTTCGACATCGGGCTTCTGCATCATTTCGAGGAATTGCCGCGCATAGGCGCTCAGCGATTCCACATAGCGCCGTTGCCCCTCCGCATAGATCGTATCGAAGGCGAGGCTGGACTTGCCCGAGCCCGAAAGCCCGGTGATCACGATCAGCGCATCGCGCGGCAGATCGATGTCCACGCCCTTGAGATTGTGTTCGCGCGCACCGCGCACGGAGATTTTGGTAAGAGCCATGAGTCGGGCGTGTTCCGCAAATGTTCGTTATCGTCAAGGCGAGGCTTAGCGCGCGTCGAGAACCTTAACGGTCGAGCGGCTCGCATCGGTCCCATCTGGGTAGGATCGCGGTGAATTTAAGGGTGTTGCGCAATTTGCGAACGTACCGTTAACCTTTATTGCCCTAGGATCGTCTCGTTTCCGCCAAAAAAGAGCGACCTCGGTCCGGGTGTAAACGAAGAGCAAATCGCGGAGGGAGACCGGGATGGCAGACGAAGCGCAGACTTTGCCGAATGGCACCTCCACCGATCAATCGGTGCCAATCAGCGAGCGCGCGGTCCGGCGTCAGAAACTGAGCCTGGTGCTCGAAATCGAGAAAAAAGCGCAGATCGCCAATGCGGTATGCTGGCTGATGATGGTCTTCGCGGTCTTCCAGCTCGACGATCCGAACGCCTTCGCAATCCCGCTCTTGAGCCGTTTCATCGCCAGCCCGCTTACCCATTTCAGTTTCAAGCGCGCCCGCGCCACTCTGGCGGCGGGCGGCACGGGGTCGGAAGCGATCCGTCCGGTCGCCGTCGCGCTCGTCGTGGGCGGTGCCAGCTGGGCAAGCATGCTCCCTCCCCTGTTCGACGTATCGCTGAACCAGCCTGCGGCGCTGTTGATTTTCGGCGCGCTGGTGGCCGGGATCACGATCATCGTCAGCATGCTGGCCCCGGTCCCGATCCTGGCCTTGACCTTTGCGGTTGGATTTCAGGTGACTGCCACGGCGCTGTTGTTTCTCGACCCGCCGGATAGCCACGATTGGGGCAGCCTGATGGCGATCGACGCGCTGTTCCTGGTCTTTCTCGCTTATGCCTTTGCCGCCACCAATCGCCAGGAAGAAACCGCGCGGACGCTGGTGACGAACCGTATGCTGACGCAGCGCCTGGAAGCATCGCTGCGCGAGGTCGAGCAATTGGCGTATCGCGATCACCTCACCGGCCTTATGAACCGCCGCTCGTTCTTCCGTTTCGCCGAAAAGCTCGATCCCGACCGGACACGACATGTGCTGACGATCGATCTCGACCACTTCAAGGCGATCAACGACACGTTCGGTCATGCGACCGGCGATCTGGTCTTGGAACGGGTGGGTGCGGCCTTGCGCGACGTGGTATCGGGGCTGGACGGCGACGACCATTGCGCGGCGCGGACCGGAGGCGAGGAATTCGTCATGATCCTGGACATCGACGACATGGAACGGACCGCCAGCGTGGCCGAGCAGATCCGCTTCGCGATTGCGGGCCTGTCCGCCGGAATGGCCCATGCCGAGCTTAAGACCTCGGCCTCGATCGGTGTCGGGGAATGGGCAGCCCGCGACGATCTCGACGAAGTCCTCGCGCGCGCCGACAGGGCAACCTATCGCGCCAAGGCGGCGGGCCGCAATCGCGTGGAGCGCGCGGCTGCCTGAGGTGGTCGCCAGGATGGCGAGCTAGAACAGCGTCTGGGGGCGCGGCACGTCCAGCCCGGCCTGCTGCGCGATCATGCCGATCCAATGGCCGACCTGCGCGATCTCCTCTTCGGTGACGGCACTGCGCGAGCGGGCCGCATCCGCCGCTTCCTTCGCGGCGAAATCCTCACCCGATTTCGCGTGGCTGGTAAAGAGCTTGCCGGTGGCGATTGTCTCGGCAGTGCCCTCTTCCATTGCTATTCCCAAATGCTTGGACACGGCGCTGAGCGTGCGTGCCTTCTCCCTGCCGAACACATCGCCATCCAGCACGGCCAGCCGATCGCCGAAACGCTGTTGCTGGAGGGCAAACCAGCGCTGCGCCAGAAACCAGGCGAGCGCCGCCGCCTGAAGATCGGTCATCGCGAATTGTTCGCGCCTGTCCATTCCCAGATCCATGCCGGCATAGGATTGCATTTCGAGATAAAGCAGCCGTCCCCAGCGCCGCCCCATCATGCCCTTGCGGATGACTGCCGCCAGGAAGGATGGCAGCGGATTGGTCATCAGAACCGCGCGCGCTTGCGGCAGAGCGGTCAGTATCGCCGGGATCAGCGCATTGGCATGATTGGTCGGCTTGACCACCACGGCGCTTTCGCCGGGAAAGCTGCGGGCCAGCAGTTTCAGCACCGGCGCGAGCAGCGCCGCGCCCGGCCGGCCCGGTTCCACACCCGCCCCCGCCAGAGCGGCCAGGATATGCGGTTCGTTCAGGCTCGCCATCGCACCCGGTCGATCGAGCGCGCGCGCCAGCAGGGTCGACCGGCAAAAGGCAGTGTGGAAGATGAAATGGATCGGGCCGGTTTCGGGCTGCATTGCCGCGACACGGTCGAGCGCAAGCCATGCCTCGCCTTGCGGACCGCTCGGCTCGCGATCGGCGAGAAACCCCGCATCGCCGAGAGACGATCGTTCCAGTTTGAGGAACTGCATCCGGTTTCGCGTCCAGTCGATCCGGTGCGGGATCCAGCTCGGATCGCGAGCGATTTCGGCGGCTTCGAGGGCGGGATTGCTCATATCGGCCTGCCTAGCGCGGCTGAAACGGCGCGCAAGGGCCGTTTAAAGGCCACTCACCCCCGAAGCGTGGTCGAACAACGGCGAAGCGGTATCCAGGCTCCCGAACTCAGAACGTTTTCGGAGCACCCCAAGCCCATGTCCGCCATTCCCAGCCATAGCGCGCCAGACAGGCAAAAGCCATCGCGCACGCCGTCCGATTCCGCCGATCGGGTCCGCCGGATGCTACAGGATCTCGACATGCCGCTCGACGGTCTGCCGACGAACCGCGTGCCCGAAGCGGACAGGCGTCTCGCCGCCGCGCGGCGCGAACGCGAACGCCGGATCGAACAACAGCAGCGCAACGATCTGTCCCGCGCCCGGCGCGCGGCCAGCAAGGTCTTCGGCGTGAAGCCAAGCAAGTCCTCGCGCAAAGCCGCGACGGCCATGTTGACCGCAGGCGCCGTCGGTCTTGCCGCATTCACCAATCCGTTCGGGCCAAGCCGCCCCTTCGGCGGCACGGCCGATACGCACGAAGTGTTCGAAGACCCGACCCAGTCGCGGCTCGCCGCGCACAAGATCGGGACCAGTGCCGAATTCAAGCGTGCGCTGATCGAAGAAGAGGGCGTGCGGTACATCGTCTATCGCGATGTCGCAGGCTACCCCACGGTCGGCGTCGGTCATCTGATCGATCCCCAGGACGGCTTGCGGGTCGGCGACCGCGTATCGAAGCAGCAGATCCTCGAATTTCTCGAAATCGATCTGGCCGAGGCGGAGCGCCATGTGCGCGAACTCGTCGGAGACCTGCCGCTTTATCAGCACGAATTCGATGCGCTCGTCGATCTCGTCTACAATGTGGGTCCGGGCAATGTCGCCGAAGACGAAAGCCCTCGCCTCAACGCTGCCATTCAGGCGCGTGACTACGATGCGATCGCGGCCGAGCTGAATTACACCCACGCCGCCGGACAAGTCGCGCGCGGTCTGGAGTTCCGGTCCGAGCGCCGGGAAAAGATGTTCAGCGAGGCGTCCTATGAGGATCCGCGCGAGAGCGCCGCCCGCTCCACCGTCTGAGGCAATTCGTGAGCCATCGCCTCTTCGTCGGCATCCGGCCCCCTCCCCCGATCCGCGACATGCTGATCGACCGGATGGAAGCGCTGGATGGCGCGCGCTGGCAGGATGACGACCAATTGCATGTCACTCTGCGCTTCGTCGGCGAAGTCGATGCCCGCCAGGCCGACGATCTCGTCGCTGCGCTGGCGAGCGTTCACGGCGATCCCTTCCCGCTTTCGCTGGCCGGGATCGGGCATTTCGAGCGCAAGGGCCGGGCGCACACGCTCTGGGCCGGTCTCGGCGAGAGCGAGGCGTTGCGACAATTGCAGAGCCGGGTCGAAATGGCCTGCCGCCGAGTCGGGCTTGCTCCCGAAACGCGAAAGTTTGCGCCGCACATCACGATCGCTCGGCTGAACGGTGGCACTGCTCCGGTCGGCCCCTGGATTTCCGAACATGGCGATCTCGCCAGCCAGCCCTGGATCGTCGATGGATTTACTCTGTTCGAAAGTCACCTAAGTGCCGCCGGCGCACTCTACGAACCCGTCAGACGCTATGCGCTGACCCGCTGAAACCCCTACCCTGCGATTGCTACCGTCCCGATGCCGAAATACCTGCCCCTTCTTCTTTCTACCCTCGCCATGGCCTGCTCGCCCGTTCCCGACGGGGAGACTGCCGAACACGCGTTGGCGATGCGCACGCAATCGGGGGGCGGCGCCGATGCATCGCTGCTCGATGCCATGAACGAGGAGCCGGAAGACTGCCTGCTGATGGTCTGGTCGAACCAGCAAAGCCGCGACATCGAATTCGATCGCGCCAACGATCTGGTCGATGGCGGCGCGATCTCCTGTGCGACCAATACCAGCGCCATGCTCGAACAACTGGGCCTGCCGCTGCTCTATATCGACCGCGATGGCGAGCAGGTCGAGCTGGACGACGACCAGATCGACGCGCTGTACGACGAAGTGTTCGACGCCCGCCTGATCGGCGCGATCGAGCGCCTCGATTTGTCCCAGATGACGGTGGTCCCGGAACGCGGCGGCTTCTTCGAGCTGGGATCGATCTGGCTGGTGGTCGACAAGATGGGCGCGCGCCCTCGGCTCGTCACCGTCAATCGCCAGGCGCTGGACGAGGCGGCAGGCGCGGCGCGGCGCAAGGCGCAGGACCGCCAGGGCGAACCCGTCCCCGATTTGTGAACCGCTCCGCTCGTCCACATGCTTGCAATCGCCATCAATCCGCTGTTCAAGCGCGATCAGATACAAACGTAACCATCCTCGCCTCCGCGATCCGCGCCGGGGCGCCCTATTCGAGTTGGAGAGATATGTATGAAGGCCCAGATCCTGGCCACTACCGCCGCAGCAGCCTTGCTGGCCGGTTGCAGCACAACCATGACCGATAGCGCAATGGCCCCGGAGGGCGATGCCGCGCTGGCGAATGCGGACATTCCCGAAGGCACCGGCTATTTCGCTTCCGACAGCACGCTGCCCTTCCTCGCCCCCGATTTCAGCGCGATCTCGGAAGACGATTACATTCCCGCCTTCACGCAGGGCATGGCGATCCAGAAGGCCGAAGTGCAGGCCATCATCGACAATCCCGCGGCGCCGACTTTCGCGAACACCATCGTGGCGCTCGAAAAGTCGGGCCGCATGCTCGACCGCGTCGGCAACGTCTTCTTCGCGCTGACGGGTTCCAACACCACCGATCGCCTGACCGAGATCGAGACCGAGATCAGCCCCAAGCTGACCGCGCACTACGACAGCATCACGCTGAACCCCGCGCTGTTCCAGCGTGTGAAGGCGGTCTACGACAATCGCGCGGCGATGGCGATGACGGTGGAAGACGCCAAGCTGCTCGAAAACACCTATGAAGGCATGGTCCATGCCGGCGCTTTGCTGACCGACGCGCAGCGCGAACAGGTCAAGTCGATCAACTCGCAGCTTTCGACGCTCACCACCGATTTCTCGCAGCGGGCGCGCAACGCCATGGCGGATCAGCCGGTGATTTTCGACACCCGCGCGGAACTGGCCGGCCTCAGCGATGGCGACATCACCGCCGCCGCCAATCTCGCCACGGAAAAGGGCTATGACGGCAAGTTCGCCGTCGCGCTCCAGAACACGACGCAGCAGCCGCTGCTCCCCGCGATGGAAAACCGCGCGGCGCGCGAAAAGCTGTTCAACGCCAGCTATCACCGTGCCGACGGCACCACCGATATCGATACGCGCATGCTGATCGCCCAGATCGCGGAATTGCGCGCGCAGAAGGCGGCCCTGTTCGGCGAGCCCGACTGGGCGAGCTACGCGATGTGGGACCGGATGGCGGAAACGCCCAAGACCGCGCTCGACTTCATGGAACAGATGGTCCCCGCCCTGGCCGCAACGCAGCGGCGCGAGGCGGCGATGCTGAACGCGGCGATCGCGGCCGATGGCGGCGACTACACCGTGAAACCGTGGGACTGGTATCGCTACGCCAACAAGATCAAGGCGGAGCAGTACGATCTCGACGAAGACGCGGTCATGGAATATTTTCAGATCGACAAAGTGCTGGAAGATGGCGTGTTCTACATGGCCAACCAGCTTTACGGCCTGAATTTCGAGCGCCGGACGGACCTGCCGGTCTACCACCCCGACGTGTCGGTCTACACCGTGTTCGACCGGGACGGATCTGAACTCGGCCTGTTCTATTTCGATCCGTATCAGCGCCCCTCCAAGCGCGGCGGTGCATGGATGAGCAATTTCGTGGAACAGAGCGATCTGTGGGGCACCAAGCCGGTGATCTACAATGTGCTCAACATTCCCAAGGCGCCGGAAGGCGAGCCGCAGCTGGTCAGCTTCGATTGGGTGAACACAGCGTTCCACGAATTCGGCCACGCGCTGCACGGCTTCTTCGCCGATCAGCGTTACGAGAGCCTGTCGGGCACCGCCACGGCACGCGATTTCGTGGAATATCCCAGTCAGGTCCATGAAATGTGGGCCACCTGGCCGAGCGTGCTGTCGAACTATGCCAAGCACTACAAGACCGGCGAGACCATCCCTGCCGAAATGATCGAGAAGATCGAAGCGGCATCCAAGTTCAACCAGGGCTACGATTTCGGGGAGACGGTGGAAGCCGCCCTGCTCGACATGAAGTGGAGCGCGCTGACCCCGCAAGAGGCCGCCGCGCTCGACACGCCCGAAAAGGTCGACGCGTTCGAGCGTCGTTCGCTCGAAGAGCTGGGTCTCGAAATCGATCTGGTGCCGCCGCGCTATCGTAGCACCTATTTCAACCACATCTTCAGCGGGCCGACCGGTTATTCAGCGGGCTATTACAGCTATCTGTGGACGGAGATGCTGGATCGCGACAGCCGCAAATGGTTCCGCGAGAATGGCGGGCTGACGCGCGAGAATGGCGATCACTATCGCGACACCGTGCTGAGCCGTGGCGGAACGATGGATTACTTCCAGATGTTCCAGAACTTCGCCGGACGGCAGCCCGACGTCACGCCGATGCTCGAAGCGCGCGGATTGATACCGGGTGACGAGGCGGCGGACAGCGAAGTCGCCGATGACGGCCCCGCCACGGTCGGCGATGCAGGCGGCGCGGGCGGCGACGTCGTGCGCTAAGCCGTCATTAGCGATGCAAACGGGAAAGGGCGGGCTTCTGTCCGCCCTTTTCGTTTGAAAGCGGATGATTTGGACAGAATATTTCGCCACGGTGATCAATTCGACCGACAACTATCGCCGACCGTAATTTTGCGACATCAAATATATAAACTGTTTTAACTTTGCGAATAATTGATTTGGAGCAGACCGCTCCTCCCGGTACCAATCCCATAACGGGTAAAAGCCCGTTTCTTGGGAGAGTACTGATGAGAAAATACCTGCTTGCGGCGGCTGTCATGGCTGGCGTCCCCGTCGCGATCGTGGCGCAAAGCGCGCAGCTCCAGCCCGGTGAAGAACCGACAAAGGCCGTCTCCGTCGCCGATACGGGCGGCAAAAAGATTCCCAACACCTGGATCTGCGTGCTCAAGCCCGGCGCGGCCAGCGGCAATCCCGGCGCGCAGGCGGCCCGGTCCGCCAATGTCGGTGGCGGGCGCGTAACGCACGTCTTCGAAGGTGCCTTCGAAGGATTCACCCTGCGCATTCCCGATCGCGCCATCGCCAAGGTCCAGGCGAACAACCCCAACATCTCCTATTGCGAACAGGATCAGGTGATGGCGATCGCAAGCGAGGGAAAGGCCTCGATCGCAGCGGTTTCGGCGCAGGGCGATACGCTGCCCTGGGGCGTGTCGCGCGTGGGCGGCGGCAGCGGGTCGAACTTCCGGCGGGCCTGGGTAATCGATAGCGGCATCGCCAGCCATCCCGATCTCAATATCGACACCAGCCGTTCGGTCAGCGTCGCGACGCTGGCGCAGACGCTGACGTCGAAGCGCGATGCGGACACGATGCAGCTCTTCGGCGAACTTGGTTATGACGTGCGGACGGGCAACCTTGCACTGACGCCCTTCTTCCGTCTTGCCCATGTCCGCACCAAGAGCGACGCCTTTGCCGAAGCCGGCGGTAATGCCGCGCTTTCGATCGCGGCGGCAAAGCAGGAAACGACCTTCGTCAGCCTGGGCGGCCGCGTACGGTTCAACATCGGTGAGGGCTTCCAGCCCTATGTGTCCGCCGCGTGGAACCGGGCTTCCGGCGACCGCGGTGCGCCGGTGGCCGCGGCCTTCACCACCGGGGGCGGCAGCTTCGCCCTGATC
>LULH01000237.1_pt1 | contig 14271 bp, 29 predicted proteins | sample 728201 | NCBI WGS metagenome assembly LULH01 (sample SAMN03860294, study PRJNA289734) | marine metagenome | biome: seawater column; feature: ocean; material: water; isolation source: Red Sea water column Station 169 - depth 100m | place: Saudi Arabia: Red Sea | collected 2011-10-15 | depth 100 m
ATTAAATAACCAAAAGGAAATACCATAGGTGGCATTTGGTCTTGATATATTCTAGCGTCATCCCTTTGTTGAAATATTATATTATCGCCTATTTCGTCTATGTCTCCTAATGAATTGTGTACTATATCTGCAAAATCTCTGTTAAACGACATTATCCACCTAATCCTTGTAATAATTGTTGTATGCCTGGTGGAGGACCCTGTGGTGGTAGGGAACCTCCGCCAAGCAGTTCTTGTTCAGCGACTGGTATTTCAGGTTCTTCTGCAGTAAAGAACTTATCCAATATGTTTTGCATATCATCTGGATTTTTTCTTATCTGCACAACAGCCATAGTTGCCTTTGTATCTCCTTGTTGTGCTTGAGCCAATAATGTATCAAATAAAACTTTGTCAGCTTTTTCTTTTGTAATTCTGCTATTAACTGATGATAAATTGTCTAAGCCATCTAAGTTTTCTTGTAGTGTCTGTGTATCTATAATGCCTGCTTGTAGTAATTGCAAGCCTGTTACAATCTTTTGCGGTTCATCATATCCAGCCATAGCACCATAAACTCTTCTAGTTTTGTAAGCACCTTGTATATCTTTTGAAGGGTCATACTTTTCGCTAAAGAATTGATTGTTGTAATAACCTGATAACTCTTTAGAATTACCACCATACATTTTTTCATCCCACTCTAATCTCTTAGCATCAATCATTTCTATAGCATCAGCCATAACTGTGTGATACTCTCTAATCATTAGTGACATAGATGCACCTAGTTCTTCTAATCCTCTACCTGTTGCAAAACTAAGAGGACTTTGTGAATCATCAGATACAGGATAAGAACCTCCTACACGAAGTTGTCTTTCTATTCTGTCTATTTGTTGAAATATTTGATAAGGAACATTAGATGCTGGTTTAGAAACTTGTGTACCTGGTGCAAGATAATTAACTGCAAATCTACCTTTTCTATATTGTCCAGATTCTATCTCACCAGATATGTTAGTTTCTGTAAATACTGCATCTTCCATAGCTATTATTGACATCACATTTATCTTTGCCATAGAAGCCATAAGACCTATGATTTGGTCATACTGTCCTTGCATACTGTCCTTGCATTCTGTCAAAAGCAAATTTCTTTGCAATAACAAAAGCAGGTCCACTATCTAGTGGGTTTGGTATGAAGTCAAGAATAGTTGCAGAAGTCATATGGAATATGTATGTACCTTCTTCGTTATAATACTCTGCTACTAAATCACCTTCGCCATTTGAGTTTGCCCAAGAGCCATTGTAAGAATCTGTGTAAGCAGAAGCATAAGCATTACCAACACCAAGTGTATTTGTTTGATAAAAGTCTTTGCTGTTTATTTTGTCAGCAGAGTTTGGATATGCTTTTGATAATGCAGCTTTTGGTACTCTACGTACAATAGCCATTTCTTTTGGTTGTTGGTCTGCACCGAAGTATCCAGGAAAACAGTTGTAAGGGTCACGCAGTTCTGCACAAGGATATGGAATACCATCAGCACCCATTTTTTCTCTAATAACCCATACAGCAAAACCATAACCAGGTAGCCATCTACCTACTTGTGGCATTTGTAAATCTAATTTTTGTGTGTCATCATACGAAGTTACGATACGAGCTATCTTATCTGCTTTAGCTCTAGCTCTGTCAGAATCTTTATTGTTAGGTACATCTACTTTTAGATTTGGAATACGACCTATCTTTTGTGACAAGTGTTCTAAACCTGACATCATCAAGTTAGGTACAGGTATTTGGAAATCTTGGAAACCTTTTATTTGGTCACCTAGTAATGCAAGAATACCATCTGGTCCACCATTCATAATTGCACGAATACGACCTCTAGTAGAGTATGCACTTTGATTGTCAAAGTGTAATTGCGTTATTTTATACTGTATCTCTTCAGGTTTCATTCTATCCCCAAGGGCTTTCGTTCATATCGCTTAAATTCCATTCTCCAAAACTAGGTTTATAATCTAATCCTACCTCAGCTAATCGTTCTTTTCCTAATCTTCTTATAACTTTTAGTGGGAACCAACTAGCCATTACGACATCTGATTTATAACTTTTCGCCTTACTTGCCTTACTAGCAGCAGATGAAAAATAAATTAGTTGTCTACGATATATATTACTCTTAGTTTCACTTTCTGTATCACCATACGGCAGATTTATTAGCTTTTGTTCAAATAGCTGTTGCATACTACCAACACCATAAATTGGGTCATATTTGTTTTTTTGTGTCTGATGACCTTCTAAATAAATACCAAATCTACTACAGTACTCTTTTATTTCTTTATCCTGTCTTATTGCTTTCTGAAAACCATTTTCTTCAATAACCCAATGTGCAAGCCCATATTTTTCATACCATTTTTGTATAGACTTTCTAGCTTGTATAACTCCACCACCTTGTTCATTTTCTATATCTACTAGATATAACTTTCCTGTTTCTGAATTAGCAGCCCACAATACACAAGCCTGAAAACCAGTAGAAGCAGGGTCTAGTCCTGCAATCAAATGTGTGCCTGCAGGAATATGTCCTACCCTTCTGTTAATATCTCTACATTGGTCTATATCTTCAGAGTTAAACATTGTGATACCTTCTACAAATGCTTTGTTTAGATATACCATTTCGTATATAGCTCTACCTCCTGTAGTGTCTGCATTATTTTTCTGTGACATAAGCCACTTGTAAGTACGTTTACTTGCCCACAACATACAGTCTTTATGTTCTTCTATATCTGTTTCTGGCAACACACACTCTGTACTGTGTGCTTCTTCTACGATATGGTCAAACTCTGGGTTTTCTAATAAAAAATTATATAAATCTTCAGGGTGCTGTCTTGACCCAATCACAACTACAGCAGTATGTTCCTCTTTACGAGATGACAAAGTAGTTGTCCACCATTGTCTGGTTTGCTCTCTAGCACTAGGTTGTATTGTTGTTCCGTGGTCTTCAATGTCATCAGCAATAATTAAGTCACAGTCACGTGATAGAATCTTTCCGCCTTTACCTACAGCTACCATAGTAGGTGATTTGATACCGGTAACTGTTCTAGTACCAATAGTAAACTGACCAGATGACCAAGATTTACCGCTACGTATTTTTGGTTGGAACTTAACTCCTGGACCATTTATTTCTTCATTAAGTAATTCATTGTTTTCTAAATGGTCTAGTACAGCACCTACTGCATTTTTTGCAATATCTTCGTTTCCACCTACCCACATAATTCTTATGTTTGGATTCTTACATATCTGCCATACAGCAAAGTGTGTAAGTAAATCTGTTTTTCCGTGACGTGGTGGACTAAGTATCATTTGTTGTTTACCATTTGCTATAGCATCAACAATACTGTTTATCCATTTTTCGTGAAAGTCTGCTGTTTCATATAGTTCACCTGTTTCTGTTTTAAAGTATCTGTCTCTAAAATCTTTAAAGTCTTGTAAAGATTTAATTGTATCTTCTGTTCTCTCCCAATTTTTTTGTGCTTCTACATTAGCTTTATCTTCTAAATACGCTTTATACATTTTTGTAACAGTAGTTCTGTTTAAATCCATAGCATCTGCTATTTGTTGTTGTGTATGTTTTTTTGCTTCTAACTTACTAGCGTACTCTCTACAGAACTCTTCATACCTAGGTCCTCTAGCAGTAGTTCCTTGTTTTGTTTCAGGTACTTCTGTTTTATTTTGTTTTTTTAAATAATTAAATCTATCTTTACATTTAGTAGAACAATAAGGCGATTTGTTTCTTCTTTGTTTACGACAAGTTTCACCTAAAGCATCATTTAATTTACATCTAGGTTTTGGCATTATCTTTACTGATTAGAAGCCCACATATTGTCAACTAAGTTTGGATATTTTCTGCCTGCTCTCTTTGCTCTAGCACGAGCTTTATCTTTTTGTGCAGCAGTCAATGCTTTCGATTTACCTAATGACTTAGGTCTCTTCTTATCCCATACTTCTTTTTTAGCCATAATCTCCTTACCACGCTCTGCAAGACCAATATCTTGCGGTTGTTTTATCCTTAGCTGTACTACATTTGTGTCTAGCACGAAACGAAGCTCTAGCTTCAGGATTGTTTTTTCTTATTTTCATATTAGGGTCGCCAAACATTATCTTTTTGACTTTCCCATTATCCATTACAAAGACTTTAGATTTTTTGCGACCATAACCTGGTTCGCCTTTACGAATAGCACTAGGTGAATTTAATTTAACTTTCATTCCTCGCCACTCAGCCATTACTTACCTACAGCCTTCTGTGCTCTCTGATGAGCTTGTGTAAATGTAGCACCTCTTTTCATACTATTACGCATATATTCCATATGTCTTTTTGTATGATGTTGAGAATGCTTTTTCATAGTCTGTTGCTGTCTTTTAGTAAGACCTGACATATCTACGCCTTTAATTTTCATAAACTCCTACCAATCTCTACAAGCCCAGTAACGAGCAGTAGTTTTATCTTTTGCAGTAGAACACTTATGCCTGGCACGAAATGAAGCTCTTGCTTTAGGATTGGTTTTACGATTTGCCATATTTGGATCTCCAAACATTACCTTCTTAACTTTCCCATTGGACATAACAAAAACTTTTTTAGCTTTGCGACCATAACCAGGTTCGCCTTTTCTGATAGCCGTAGGACTATTCAGCTTAACCTTCATTCCACGCCATTCAGCCATTTGTTATTTCTTGCCTTTTTTCTTAGATTTCTTTTTCTTCTTCTTATATCCGTACATAAGTTTGCTTTCTCCTAACTATACTATATCTTGTATGAGTGATTATATAAAAGGAAATAAATATCCTAATTACAAACCCTCTACTTCATATAGTAGTGGAAGAATTTGTTTGCAGGAAAACTGTAATACTGTTATTTCAAAATATAACAAGTTTAGATATTGTAATGCTCATAAAACAAAAACTTATCCTAGGATTAAAGGCAGACAAAAGCCTGAAGGGTTACAAGAGCCGAAGGCGTAAAAAAAATTTTTATTTTGGATATTCCATAATTGGATATTTAAGTTTTTTTAAAAATTGTTTTTTATTTTTTTTGTTACCTAAATAATAAATATATCTATGTTTTCTAGGTCTATCTATTTTGTAAAATATATCTGGATTATTATTTCTATGTTTACTATCCCATTTTTGACAAATAGTGTAACTATGCAAATTGCTATTAACCATACGCCAATCTGTTCTTTTTGCACTTAAACCTGTGTATATAAAATTAGTTGCTTGATAAACAATACCTGTATGATTTTGTGCTGTGTCTGCATAACTAACTACTATTTTTGGTTTAGGTAATAATTTTAAGGATTGTCCAACTAAATAACTAGCTTCGTTTTTTCTATTATATTTTAAAACTAAACGATTTAATTCAATTACTTTATCCATATAATCTTCTCCTGCTATTCCTTTTAATAACGCTTTACTAGGTGGTGTACCATAAGTAACAACACCAATTAATTCATCATTATCATACAATCCAAAAACATAACTCATACTTGGTTTTCTTTTTGCATAATGTATATCAAGAATAAAAGGTTCGGCTAATTTTTTATTTTCAAGTAATTTAACTTTGTAATTCATTATTCAAAGAAACTTGCTAAATCGTTTTGACCACAAGTAGGACACAATCCTGCCTCTAGTTGATCTTCCCAAAAAGGATTCAAACATTGGTCGCAATCTTGTACATAAATATCTGCCATACTTTCCTTTCCATACCCTAGTCTAGCTAGGGTAATTGGTTAATCAAACAGGGAAGTTGATACTCATAAGAAATGAGTAATTTCATTATATATCATTATGTATTTATAGTCAATAAACAAAACCCTGCCAATCGGTAAGCAGGGCTCTGTTCCGTACAGTCTGTCCATTTACTGTAATGAAAGAAAAAAAATAATAACTTGAATCAATCCCCACATACTTAACTATATGATGATTAGCTATTTTCTTTTTCCTTAGTTATAGATATTTATTTATAACTAATTCTTAGGACTTTCCTAAGATAATTTGTATATTAATAAATCTGTGATACTATGACAACACAAACAAGATATTTCTCCAGCTCTTAGGAAAGAAATATCAGATTAAACTTCAGGGCAAGTGGACTAGCTGGACCATAATAACTAGGGTCAGATCCTATTATTCCACATTATTATATGCTACTAAATCTTTAGTCATTCTGGTTGGGTTGGGAGTGGCACAGGGTAAGAAGTATCCTTTTTTTTCTTTTTTAAAAAAAAATAGATTATTCTTATTTTATTGAAAGTATGTAAAGAGTGTAAGAATACACTAAAACAGATTGGTGATCAACCAAGGTATTACTGTGATAGTGCACCTACTAGATGTAGTATGTCTATGAAAGTACACAATATATAGTAGGTATTTGTAGAGTAAAAGTTTCCACATATTGGTTAAAGTGTTACGCTACGCTAGGGGTCTGTCAACATTGATATATGGATTATTTATACTAAGGATCGCAACATAATGTACATTATAGGACAAATTATTATAGGTTTTATAGGGTTTAAGCTGGTTTTGTACTGGAAACGATCGTATATGTGAAACTATGGATATATTTTTTTAATTAATGGGGGTGTATTGCTTTAAGTTGTGAACGATAATAAGATTACTAATAAGATTTCTTCAACAATATCCAGACCAAATAAAAATAATTATTAATAACTTGTAATATAAATTTTACAGTAATAATATTATTTTATGTATTGGTTAATTACTTTAAAGGGGTAATAATGAAAACGAAAGAAAAAGAAAATAATACTATGCAATTTAGACCAAGTAAAAATGATTGTATAAATATACACGAATTTACAATGATGAAATGCAGTAGCTATTATTTTTCTACAAGTACCAGGAAATTATTTAACAGTAAATTAAAAAGAGTTTTACTTGTTGATATTTCTAAGGATCATAAAAACAGTACAAGTAATTTATTTTCAATATATGGTTATAAACCTTATGACTATAAAAATATAATTACAGTTCTTATTGAAGAAGTACAACATTTTTATGATGATGAAAAAGAATATAAAATTATAGTATTACATAACAATAAAATGTTATTTGAAAAAGCTGATAATTATACAGACTATTCAAAAGCTAGAAAAGAATTAAACAGAATAGAAGAAGAATTAAAAACTTCTTTAGATTGTTTAGATTCTTTTAGATAAATAGCATAGACTCAATTATTAATTTAGTTGAGTCAATGGTATTTATAAGATACCAGAAAGAAGGTTAATCAATGTTAATAATCACAATGTTATTAATTTGTATAGGTGTATTTAGTTTTATGTCTTTACTAGCTATATTCTGGATAAAGTTAGATAATAAAAGGTTAAGCGATCGCACGGACTTTATGGCCAGGTTAAATAATGGCGAAGTATTAAGCAAAGATAATATCTTTTAAGGGGGTAAATAATGCAAAATTTAGAAATAAATTGTAATAATTGCGATTGGTTTAATTTAATTTACACTACAGAATTACAACTTAATAAAAGTTTTACTTGTGATGAGTGCGAAGAATTAATATTAATTTGCGATATTGAATTAATGAATCAAGTTAAAGGAGAAAATTATGTATTGTGATTGCGAAAATCCTGAAATACATATAGTTAATTGGTCAGAAAGTACTTGGGGTTTAGAAAAAAAACAATATTTTAAAGAGTGTTTAAAGTGTATAAAAATTATAGCTAACCAATAGCAAAGATTAAGCTAGTAGTTATCCCCTTAACTACTAGCTTATTCTATTGTGTAGGCATATAGCGATTGTGTAGCGATATTGTAGGTAAACAACATTTGACAACTATAATGTAGGTATATATAATATTGTGTAGATTAATAAACAGAAAGGTTAATCAATGAATAAAAATAAATGGGGTTATAAATATAACTTTAACACAACAGAAGTAAATAAAGATTGGACTGGACATTATAAAAGAAAAGATATTGTCAATTCAATTACTTTTACAACTAATTTAGGTAAAGATTATGCCGATAGTTGTTATGTAAGTTCACTAGATAGATATTGCGAAGATAGAAATAAAAAGTGGTTTAGTTTTTACTTTACAGGTAAGACTAAAGAAAGTGTAAGTAAATAAACAGGAAGGTTAATTAATGGGAGAAGAATTATTTGAAAGAGAATATAAATACCACACACAATTATATATGTGTCAATGGGAAGAAAGCGTAGGTATATATACCTTTGATGAATTGCGATCGCTTATGGCTAGAGCTGGACAATTAGAAGAAATAGATGATATTGATTTTGATATAACTAGCAATAAATGGTCTTATGTTCAATATAGAAATGGTAAGAATATAACAAAAACTTTTGATAACTTATTACAAGTCGTTAGATATATGCAAGATGAAGAAGATAGTGTTAATTGGTCTTATCATAAGGCAAGTGCAGTATGCGACAATATGTCTATTGCAAGAATAAATTAGAAAGTGTAGGTTAATTAATGAGTAAAATATATTTTAATTGCCCATATTGTTTAGATATGTTAGGAGTTAATCATTTTCAATGGTCAGCTTTAGAGTGTCTATATTGTAGGAATACTATTGATATGGAAGAATATAAAAATAGTGATGAGGGATCGTGGCTATCAGAATATGTAGGTAAATAATGTTTAATTGTATTTACTGCAAAGAATCAACACATTACATAGATGATTTAGATATATGTCATTACTGTTATGTCAATGTGTATAGTAAAGAAAATGTAGGTAATCAATGAGTATAAATAATAATTGTTTATGTGTTGTTTGTAGTGGTAAAGCAAGTAAAAAAGAAATTGAATACTTTAATAATGTTGTCGATCCTGCATTTAAAAAAGCATTTAAAGAAAAACTTTTTAAAGAAGATGAGCCATATATGTTTATGGGTGAAGATGAAAACTATATTTACTTTAAACACGGCATAACTAGACAATACAAAAATTTAATTAAAGAAAGTGTAGGCAAATAACCTTTACAATAATTGTAAAGTTAGTTATACTAAGATTATGGTATTAAAACAGAAGATTGAATTACCACTAGATTGTAGGTATATATTTGTTAATTACAACAAAACTCTAAAACAATTTAAGACAACAAAAGAAGTGTTGCATTTTATAGAGGGCAATAGATTAGAGATTGTAGATCAACAAACATTTAACCAAAGTTATGTGGTAGTAGTAAAAAAAGCTGATAGTTTTTTATAAGCTATAAGCAGAAAGAATAGGGAAGATATGAAAGTATTACATATAACAAGTGTTGAAGAAGTATATATTACTTATACTGCTGAAGTTGATTTTAATAATGATTTATTAGATTGGGCAGAAACAGAATGCCCAAGTCAAATTGCAGATTTACTTTTAGATGCAGACAAAGAAACACAAGAAAGATTTGGTTTTATTTGGAACAACGAAAGAGAGTTTTGTGAAAGTACAGAAAGAGAAATAGAATTAAAAGATGAATAGGGAAGATATGAAAGAATATTATGTAGTTGAAACTGTATCAACACGATATACAGTTAAAGCTAATAGCAGAGAACAAGCTATTGAAGATATGGAATATGAACGAGATACAGTTGATACACCATATACAAAAGTCATAGACAGAGAAGTATTCGCAGAACTTAAAGATTATTAGAAAGGTAAACAATGGAAGATAATATTAACGATCTTTTAACACAAGCACAAGAGAACATAAGCGACAATGTAGATAAACAAACAGAGTTTAATTATCGCAAAGCGTTAGATGAAAGTATGAAACAATTAAACACATTAAAAATACTTAATGAAGATTATATTGTTATTAGAAACCAGGCAATAATTAGGTTGTATGACATTGGTTATTCAGCTATTGAGTTAGCAGAGATAACTAATTTAACTAGACAGATGATTCACAATATAGTGAAAGGGAAGTAATGAAGTGTCAAGTAAGTTTTTGTGATAGCGATACAATGCAAGACTTTAATGATTATTGTTGGGGTTGCTATGACAGAATATTAGAGAACGAAGAAGTAGCTAATACTAATCCACAATGGAATAGTTATACAGTAATAGAATAGAAAGGGAAGTAATGTTTGTAGTAGATATTGTTAATGGAACAAAAATATATTCAAAAGTATGTAGTAGTTGTAGGCAAGATACAGACTATTACCAATTAGAAGATGAGTATTACAACTTTATTTATTTAAGTGATTGTTGTAATGCAGAGTGTTAAGAAAGGGAAGTAATGATAGTTGTAGATACTGAAACAGGAAGTATTAGAGATATAACAATTAATGAGATTGTTAATCGTATTAATAGTGATGTTGGTTTTAGTGATAATGAATATGTTTATTATAATCACGATCAATATTACAACACAGTTAAATAAAATAGCCGACTATCGCTAGTCGGCTATTCCAGAAAGGAAACAATAATGAATAATTCAAATATCGTTTTCTTTTATTATAGCAGGAAATTGTCTTACACAACAACTATAATGTAGGCACACAGAACAGGAGAGAAATGGATAAAGAAACACATAAAAAATTAACAGCTAACTTTCCAAAGAGTGTAGTAAAGAAAGCACCACAAGGTAAGTATGGCGACTATGTACCACACCACATATACACAAAAAGATTGGTTGATGTTGTAGGTGGTAAGTACAACTTTACTTATGACATTATCAGGGATAAAGATAACGCAGTTGTAGGTGCAAAGTGTACATTAGAGATAGATGATCTTGGTACAGTACAAGAGGTTGGTGATGTAGATAGACACGCACTAGCAAGAAACTTAACTGAAAGCGAGATACTAAAACTAGCAGTTAGTGATGGTATCAAGAGATGTTGTATGCGATTTGGTATAGGACTAGAACTATGGACAGGCGATACTACAGAGGAAGAACACTACGCTGGTTTAGTTGAACAGGTAGCAGAGCAACCTAAAAAAAAAGAAGTAGCACAAGAGATTACGAAATCCCCTTCTAGCTTGACAGAGCCACAACTAAAAGAAATGGTATTTAGTATGTGCAACGAGGACAAGAACTTTGCAAAGAAATGCTACGACACAAGTATGACACGAATTAAAATGGATAAATCTATTGGCGACAATGTAGCTGATTGGTCTAACGATAATGTAGATAAATTTCTCAAACTCGTAGAGGATTATGTAGCAAAATATAAAGATGAATTTGAGAAAAGAGCTGGTAATAGCGAAGTAGTTAATAATATAATAGAAACAATGGGTAATGTAGAAGAAAAAGAAAGTGAGGAAGATATGGCTGATATACCTGATGGGAAGTGGAAAGAAGATCCAATAAGTGATGGACAGAAAAACTTTATTAATAGTTTGATTGAACAAGCTATTGATGCAGGTCAAGATGAACTTGGTGCTGAAGCTAAGAAGTATTTAGCTAGTGGCGAAGCTACTAAGGGTAATGCTAGTGCTATGATTGACAAGCTAAAGAGTGCGTTGTCTTAGTTGTGGTGTAGGCGAAATGGATATGTTCGGTGAGCCGACATATATTGTAGAAACATATTGTAGAAAGTGCAGGGAAATAATAAATGAAAGTAATAGAGAAGATATACGACTTTGAGAATGGCGACAGGTATGTCATTGAAACAAAACAATGTTTTCATTGTAAGCAGACAGGAACTGTAGAGATATTTACACAGGAAATGTTTTATCTTAATCAAGGTTATCACATACAAGATGCAGTTAAATCATTAGACAAAGATTACAGAGAACAAATGATTACAGGCACACACCCTAAGTGTTGGATAGAAATGTTTGGGGAAGAAGAATGATTACTAATAAAATAGCAAACGACAATGTAGAACTAATTATTAGTGATTACGCTTACGAGTTACCAATAGATAATGTGCAAACATTTATAATAGATCCACCATACAACATAGGATTTAATTACAGGGGAAAAGTTAATGACAACTTACACCCTGAAGATTATAGGAATATGATTTATGATGTTCTTGAACTAGCTTACGATAGCAGTAATGATGACAGTTCTTTATTTTTAATTAATTATCCAGAGATAATATTTGAATTGTATCAACCTATACAAGAAAGTAGGTGGAATGTACATCAATGGATTAGTTGGGTATATCCTTCAAACATAGGACACAGTAAAAGAAAATTTACTACTGCACACAGAACTGTATTGTGGTTAGCAAAAGATAATCCTAAAGTTTATATGGATAGACTTACACAACCATATAAAAATCCTGATGACAAGAGAATAAAAAAACTTATTGAATCAGGTCGCACAGGTACGCATTTATATAACTGGTGGGAAATAAATATGGTTAAGAATGTAAGTAAAGACAAACAACTGTATGTTAATCAGATACCACAAGAATTATTAATGAGATTGATTGTAACTACAACAGACAAAGGAGATTTAGTAGCAGATCCTATGTGTGGTACAGCTTCATCTTTAATTACAGCAGATAAATTAGGTAGAAAAGGTTGGGGTTGTGATGTTAATGAAGATTTATTACAGTTATGGAGAGAAATAATATGACACAGACAGAGATAATAAATAAGTTAAACAGTATATATCCTGGTCTTGATTTAGTAGAAGTAAGCAATCCTTACAGCACCTATGATGCAGAGAACGAAAGATACATTGTAGAAGTTAAGTCAAGAGATAAACAATACAGGAGTTGGGCTATTGAAAAGAAAAAGTTTGATAGCAACATTGTCATATCAGTAGAAACAGGCAAGATGTTTGTATATCTTACAGAGTATGATGGAAAGATTATGACTTGGAATATACATAATTTAGTGCGTAAAGGTTATGACTTTCAATGGTCGCCAATACCAATGCCTAGAACAACAGAGTTTGAAGATACAAAAACTGTTACAAAAGTGGTAGGATTTTTATACGAAGGTGTAGCAAAAATACATAAGGAGAAAGAATGATTGATGTAATGTTAAGCAAAGCAACAACAGGTATGTTAATTGCAGAGTTGTTAGGAAGAAAAGATGATAAGGATCAACCATTGTTTATGGGCAAGAGCATAATATTATCTAATGGACAAATACAACTATTAGCAATACTACCTAATGTGCAGGTGCTTACAACAGTAGAACAAGAAGAAGAATGAATTGTGTAGAGTGTGGCGAACCACCACAAACAACATTAAATTTTGATGGTAGATGTGTAGGTTGTATTGCTTATATGATAGAGGATTGTGTTTAAACTATCCTGTAGTTATCCCAACCATCTTTATTAACTGTAAAACATAGCACACCAGGGTCGTTCCATAGTCCTGTTCTCGCAGTAAAGTCTTTACTTGCATCTATGCTTGGACATTGAAACCAAGTACGTTTACCTTGTCTTAGCAGTCTTGGGTGATGATAATGTCCTGTTACAAGTATTTCGGCTGCACCACTAGGCAACCAACCAAACATTTGTCCTTGCCACCACTTCATTATCTTACCTTCTGGACCAGAGCCACCACCTGTCATATGTCCGTGTGTAATAGCCACACCTTTACCTTTTATATCTAACAAGTGATGATAGTCAGTAGGTAGTATGACATTTACTTTGTTGTATCTATCGTTCTGTGCAAGTATTTCTTTAACTACTTCAAAGTGCATCATATCAGAATTGTCTAATCTATCAGATAACACTTGACCTTTGCTTGATCTAGTCATCTCTCCGTGATTACCACCAATTCCACAAATCACAATCTTGTCTGCTTGTGAAAGGAATGTATCAATAGTTTTCATAATCATACGCCTGGCTAATTGATACTGTTGTGATAGCGATAACTCTACATTAAAAGGCATAGAACTGTAAAAAGATTGGTCGCAGTTCTCTGTTAAATCGCCTAATCCTAATAGGTATATTTCATCTATCTCTGTACCTGTCTTGCGTAGTGCCTTAACTTGATTTACCCCCTTAATAAGAGCTTTCTCGTAGCGTTTAAGGGTATTCTCAACGCCATAATCAGCTTTACCTAACTGCCAATCAGCCATTGTCCATATAAAAGCAGTATCTCCACCAAAATCTGTGTCTTTTAACTTAGGTTTTCTACTGTATTCCTTAACAAGTTTGTCAAAATACTGGTCTAATGCAGGGTTTTTACGCTTTACAACCCCCTTAAATGCAAAAAAAGTGGTTATTTGACCACCTTTCAGTTGTGTTTGCCAATTACTAGCACGAACTGTGCCTTCTATTTCATAGTATTTAGGGTCAAAACCCCAACCTCTAAGTATGTCATCATACTTATTTTTGTAATCAGGATCAGTACCTACAT
>LULH01000201.1_pt1 | contig 14200 bp, 23 predicted proteins | sample 728201 | NCBI WGS metagenome assembly LULH01 (sample SAMN03860294, study PRJNA289734) | marine metagenome | biome: seawater column; feature: ocean; material: water; isolation source: Red Sea water column Station 169 - depth 100m | place: Saudi Arabia: Red Sea | collected 2011-10-15 | depth 100 m
GCTCTATATTTGTAGTGGTAACATTCCCTGCACCTGCAACAATAGTGATGCTGTTCTTTGCATCCATTCCCTCTAGGGCATTTGTTCTTAGTGTACTCATGCCAAGTCTCCACAAATTTGGGCTGCATTTTCATCACAATCTCTTAGTGCGTTAGAAAGATTAATTGCTGTAACTTTTACATCAGAAGTAGCTAATACAACTCTTGATGGATTTAATAGTCTATCTACTCCGTCTGAAGCGTGAGTACCTCCTGTGCTTTCTTTGGCACTTCCTATTGTAGAGTAGCTAGTATTAGCCATATTATTTGTAAAATTTAATGTGAAAGCACCTGTTCCGACATCTGTTGGAGAACTCATGTTAAATGAATCCAAGTGTGCTATTGTTCCTGTTCCATCTAAGTTACACCATGCCTTACACAACCCCTGCTGTAAGTTAGTAGTTGTAGAGTTACCCTCTCCTGTGACGGCAATAGACCCTGCTGTTGATGTGCCTGTGAGTGTGTTTGTTTTAAGTGTTGCCATTGTTTACCTCACCACTATCATAGAAAGAGTTTGTGTATCTGCATTTGAAAAACTGTTATTCATATTTAGTATTCTTGCATTGCTTGTAGGTAAGTTTTCTTCGTGTATTGTATTACCCCAGTTATTGTCTCCTAGCGTAACAGCATAATCTCCGTCTGGCATATTACTAGCATAGTTACAATCATAGTCTCCTGTTCCGTTATCTGTAATACTACTAACATTTCCACTCCCATGAATTGAAACGGTGGAAGCACCATTAAAACTTGCCCATGCTCTTACACCATATGCTTTTCCTGATGACCCAAAGTCAGAGTTAAAGTGTAAATCTCCTGATGCTGTAAGAGTTCCTGTTGATGTTAATGTTCCCCCAACTGAAGTATTACCTGATGCTGTTACATTGCCACTTGTATCCACAGCGATAGATTGAGTATTATTTGTGTGCTTTATATTTTGTACTAGAAGATTGCTCATAGTATTGCTAAATTCCCTCCTGAGTTAATCGTCAGTGTCACACCACTTGCTATGGTCAAAGGACCTGTGACGTTAGCATTTTCTGTAGCCTCTATTGTGACATTTGTATCTAACGACTGTGCATTGGTTCTAAACATACCACCATGCTTAAATGTACCTTTGTTTTCCTCTGGTGGTACAATGCTGTTGTCAGCTATGCCAAGGTAATTTACAAAGATATTACCTGTTCCTGATGAAGGAGCTGCACTAAACGTCAGTGTTGTACCGTCAGGGATTGTATAAGCACTGCTGTCCTGTACTACACCGTCTACAGATACTAAAACATCTTGAACATTAGAGACTGTCTGTGACAGCGTAAATGTCGTGTCAGAGCCATCTCCGTTAAACCTTTGTACGGATGGTATAGCATGAAAGCCTGACTGTACCTGATTACCGATGTATGCCATTAGGTTATCTCCATTATGCTGAGTGACCCTGAGAGTTTATCTGCGACTGAACAGTCTATCCTCAGTACGTCTGTTGTTTCTAATATAACTTTACCACCTGACAACAATTCTAAAGAAGAGCCTACAGGAATGGGTACATCTTTGGCTAAAAAGGCTGTACCGTTTGTAGCACCCCTGCCCCCTCCTGATGTATCACTAACAAGTTCTACTTCTGCTGTAACCTGTGAAGTGTGTATGTTGGTTAATATAAGACCTATGACAACCGTTGTTGTACTAGAAGGTGTAGTATAAACCGTGTACGGTGTACCTGCTGCGTTTGGCTCAGCTGCAAATGTCACCACTCTAAATGTATTTGCCATTTCTATTCTCCTTTACTATCCCAGGGCAATGGCTAATGCTGTTGGGTCATCTTTAGAAAATCCCTCACTGGTCATAAATGCAGTTACCACACTCATATCCATTCTCTTAATTGTACCTGCATCACTTACAAGTAACTCATCTGTACTCGCCAACCCAGACGCAAGTTCTGTTTGACCACTAATTACGTTATCGTTTATATGCTCACTTTCAACAGCATCATCAGCTATTTTTGCTTCAGTAATTGCATCTGCGGCTATTTTTCCTGTTGTAACCTGCAAAGCTCCAATATGTGCTGTATCAATAGAACCGTCTGTATAGTGTTCTGAATCAATGGCATCATCAGCTATTTTAGCCCCTGTAACTGCATCCGATGCTAGATGAGCAGTATCTATACTACCATCTACATAGTGTTCAGAGTCTATTGAATCATCAGCTATTTTAGCATTTGTAACTGCGTCAGAAGCTAGTTTATCTGTAGTTACTTGACTATCAGCTATATGAGCAGTGTCTATACTACCGTCTGTGTAATGCTCTGAATCAATAGCGTCATCTGCAATTTTAGCTCCTGTTACAGCGTCTGCTGCAAGATGTGCTGTGTCAATAGAACCGTCTGTGTAGTGTTCGCTATCTATTGCATCATCTGCAATCTTAGCACCTGTTATAGCATCTGCTGCAATCATAGACGTTTCAACACTTGTTCCTGCAATAGTTACTGCTCCGTTAGATGCAATAGATATATCACCTGATACAGCTACAGGATTAAAATTTGTACCATCGGCAACCATAATATGACCACTTGTATTTGTACCCATTACAATATCATCGCCTGTTACTGTTAAATCGCCTGTTACGACAACATCACCACTAAAAGTTGCTTTACCATTAAGAGCCATATCTATGTCTAAAGCTGTTATACCAGAAGAGCCGTCAGTACCTGCAATGGTAAAGTTCTTATCGGCTGTAGGAACAGTTAATACTGCATCACCACTATTGGCATTAGTTAGAGATACTAAACTTGCATTATCTGCATAAAAATGTATTTCATTAGCTGTTTCAAAGTCTATTTTTGTTTCATCGTCTTCACCAATCTTTATGTCTGTGGCTAATAATGATGTAATACCTGTCTGAGCCGCTGCTAAACTTACAGCCCCACTTGAAACAGAGAAAAATGTAGAACTAAAACTAGCTACCCCTTTATTAGAAGTCGTGGCATCTTCTCCTGCAATAGTAACGGTAGTTCCTGTTGCTGATGTATCTATACCCTCACCACCTGCAATGGTGAATGACTCGCTGTCTAAGTCAATATCAATAGTACCACTGTCAGAGGCTACATCTAAATCTTGTGCCGTTACCTGAGAGTCAACATATGCCTTAACTGACTGTTGACTTGGTATTCCTGTAGCACTGTTAGAAGACATATCGTCTTCATCAACAAAGCTCTTTCCATCTAGTATGTTTAATTCAGTTGCACTTGAAGTAACTATGTCTCCACCTAACTTCAATCCATTAGTTCCGTCATGGGAAGCAACATCAAAATCATTACTGCCATCGCTAACTGTGACATCACCATCTATACTCACATTGCCACTTGCATCTTTAACTATCATCTTAGTTGCAGGTATAGTTATAAACACATCTTTAGTACCAGAACCAAAGTTCACAGCACTGTTGCTGTTGGAACTTGCTATAACGGTTGTTCTCGCTAGTGTTGTTCCAGAAGAAGTAAACGTACCCAAACCAACCTCAAACGCTCCGTTTGTGTTGTCTACTATGGAATAATATGTTGTATCTGAGTTAGATAGATTTGCAGTAAACGTCTCAAAATTTGCTACAGCACCTGCAAGGGTTATAGTACCTGTGCCTGTGGTGGTTGTAGTTTCTCGTACTCTATCTGCAATTACTAATGCCATTATGCTATCCTTATAATTGCGTTACTTGCATCTGCCGTTGGGAATACAACTGTAAAGTCTCCTGACGATGACGATTTATCTGCTCCAAAATCTAAAACACACACTGAGGTATCGCCAGAGACACTGTCATTAAATATTAAAGCTCCTCTTGCTGTTATTGTAGATGAACTAAACGTGCTATCTGCGAAATCTGTAAGAGCAGTTGTTCCACTTGTTGAAGGATCAACTCGTGTTAAAGCATTTCCTTTTGCTGTGTAGTTTGTTCCTGATACTTCATTACTTGTTGTATACGCAGTGGTTGATGCATCTAAACTTGCACTTGATGTATACAAAGCAATATTAAATGTACTTCCTCCACTATTTAAAAAGTTGTGCTTTGCCTCCAGTAATTCTTTCTTAAAAGACGTACACATTGCCTGAGTTATAGCCATTACATTCTCCTTATGTATTCTGCAAGTTTTTCATATCCTGCATCTTTGATTGCATTGTAAACTGTTGTCCTGTCTGATTTTATAGCTTCTTTCATATAAAACGCTATAACTTTTTCTAAGTGTGCCTTGAACGCTCTGGCTTGATCTCTGATTTCAGGAGCCGCATTGTCACCTACTTCCACTATTTTATCAGCACATCTCTTAGCAACTTCTTCTGGTGTAAACCCTCTGTTCTCTGTTGTATGTACGTTGACGATAGGAGTTTTTGGTAATTCCATTAACATTACATTATCCTTGGTTCACCGTTTCTATAACTGTCTCTCTTATTTCTTCCATCAGCTAGTTCCTGCAATCCTACCATAGCCTCATCATAACGTGTTTTATAAAATGTTATTATGTCAGCTTCGCCTTTCATAAACGTATATGCCTCTACCAATGATCCATAAAGCAATACAGACTCTGCATTATCACCTAACCAAGATGTAGACGCAGTAACTATAGATGCAGGATCATAGTAATAATGAAGTTGAACTGTGTAACCAGAATTTGGCGTAGGAGCTACTATAAAATTGTCGCTATCAAACTGAGCGTAATATACAGGCTGACCTGTTGTACCTGTAGCAGGATAAGCCTCTCTAATAAAATTAACATCTTTTGGCAAAAGAAAAGCATAGTTGTCACTGCCATCAATAACAGCAATAGAAAAAGTAGCTAGATGATCGGTAGGCTTTGCTAAGAACCTGTTACTTGTAGTTAAAGATGTTGTTACGTTCTTTCTGAGTTCTGGTATAAGTATTGATCTATATATTCTTTCTTCTGTTTGTTTAACAAAATTAGGAATATTACTAACAAATGTTGTTTCTGTATTATCGGTATATTCCTTTATAGACGCTGTTAACTCTGTGTAGTTCATTTTTTATCCTTGCTCGGTGCGTATAGATTATCAAAAATCTGGTTAACATCCAAGACATAATCTAAATCAGACTTAGAATAGTGTATGTTCTGTGATGGCAAGAAATCAGGCGCACCCTCACCTGTCTCAAACCACGCAGGATGTGTTACTCTAACTCTATTATTTGGTAACGCAACTATATTTCCTGTCCACTTACCTGCATCCAACAATTCTAAAACATGGCTTTGCTTATGTTGAGCAGGATCATCGGCTATCTCACTGTCTGTGTAATCAACTGTAAAGTAATACTTAGCAGGATAAAAATTACCTCCTATTTTAGCTAACCAAGGACATGGTGTAGCCCTGTCCAAAACATACACAGCATGGGTAGGGGAGGGGCAATCCCAAGGCTGTGCATAGTGAACAGGCATGGGTTTTGCCCACTCTTCCACTGGAGTGTCTGCTACTAAAGCTGTAATTGGCATTCTTGCCCACATTGCTCCACCATGTACATTAGGCTCATCTGTGTAATCAGACTCGTAGCCTGTAAATAGCATTTGAAAACTAAGACATCTATTTGGCATCGTTGTCACGGCAATAGCCATAGCATGAATAAACTCACCATGATACTTCTGGTGATTATGGGTATACTCTCTTCTCACCCAACATTTAAAATGTGGAATGTTGCTTTGAAGATAAGGCATATTTATTCTTTTATAAGTTTATATCCCTTGGCTTTAGCTGCAGCTTTTATCTTAGCGAGGCTCATTGTAGCACCACCATTTGCCATCATTTGCTTACCCATAGTGGTTCTGCCACCTGCAGCCATACCTTTTTTCTTCATAGCACCACCCATAGCGTAGCCCTTCTTTTTCATAGCACCACCCATAGCGTAACCTTTTTTATTTCTCTTCATCGGCATATTAATTTCTCCTTAACTTGTAGTTACCGTGACAATACCAACCTTTCCGAAAATAGGCTGTATCTTTAAATCGAAGTTATCAAACTGAGCAACACCAACAGAAATCTCTAGAGGCTCTACTTGATCTGGTCTTGCATCAATTATGGACTGAGGATCATCACTTTTAATTTGACCAATAAAGTTTTGTGGATGATCTTGATCTGCTACATCCCTTCCAACCCTCAAACCATTCTTTTTGCCATTGGTAAATTCATAAACAAGCTCTGCTATAGGATACCTAAATCCTGTTCTATCACATACTCCAAAAGCATATTTTCCCTTTGCATACGTCATTATGTACTCGTAAAGAATGTGTTATACGGAACAAACTTAATAGAAGCTGTCTCCGTATCTTCACCTGCGGCTAATTCAAATTGAAACTCATATTCTTGCTTTAATGCCTGAACTCTACTTGCAACCTCTGGTCTTTTCATGGCGATGTAGTAGGCTAAACCAGAAGCTAGACAAGGAACAAATCTTGGTGGAACGTAGCTTGTTGTTGTTCCTGCTATACCAGAAGATATGCTGTCTATACCTTTTAATCTAAAATACGCCAAAGTATACGTTGTATCTGGTACAGGGTGCAATGTTACTGTTGTTGATCCTGATAGTCTTTGAACAAATATCTGTGTAGGCTTTGCCTGTGTGTTTTTATTGGATTTTTGAGCATATGTTGAAACACTTATTCTAGAAAGATTTGTATCAAGCTGTGATGTACCTGATCCTGTTCTAATCGTATGCTCTATAATGTCTATTGTATCTGTTGGCATAGTGTACGTTGCTGTACCTGCCGATAAAGACAGAGTGCCTGAATCTATTGTAAAAAGATTTATGCCTCTGTTTTGCCACTCTAGTGTTAGTATATTAAGGCTTCTTCTAGCTGTTTTTAAGTCGTAGCCAGAACGCATTTCTAGACCTGCTCTTTCAAAAGCCTCTTCAAATATGTCTGGTAGGTCTGGTGTTACAACTGCCATTTAATCCTCCAATCTTTTTTAGTTATAATATTATTCTTCATTTTTTTCAATCACTAATGGTTTGCAGTAGGCTGAGTAGGTATTTCTTGTTTGTCTTTGATTATAAAAGTTTATCTTATTAGCGTACCAACTGCACTTATCAATGCTTCCATATTGTAAAGATTCATCGTAAATCTGTGTTCCTTCTAAAATTACCAATACAAATATCAACGTCTTCATTTAAAACTATCGTTAAGAGAATCCACTACGCTGTCTATGTTAGGCTCTTTGCCGTTTGGATCATACTTACATTTAAACTCAACAGGACACTGACCTTCTACAACTAAGGTATAAGTATTGTTTGCTCCCTGATATAAACACACTTGCTGTCCATTCTTTGCTTGTTTTCTTTTATATCGTCTACACGTTACATACTTTGGGTCTTCTCTTATTCCTTTTCTAATTTCCTGTTCCCATGTCCAGTCACTAAACTTTTTTAAAAAACAGGTAAAACATTGTTTTATATTGTCTGATTTTGCTAAATATATAATTTGTCCATCAACACACAGCCATTCAAAAGTTTCTTTCCCACCTTGTTTACGGATGCATTTATCTCTTGTTTGATATCCACCAACATTTTTGCAAACACACTTACCACCAACCTCTGTCGAAGCCCATGAGGGAGTAAACAAATAAACCGAGAACAGCAATTCCAACAGCCAAGGTAATAACAAGAGCAACCCACCCAATAATTTTTTCTCTAAATATTTTTCTGTCATAAATTTCTTTTTGCCTTCTTTTACGGATTTGACCTTCCATTTGAAGTAGCTCATCCCACGCTTTGCTTCCATGCGTAAACATTAGAAACTGTTTTAACTCGTATCTCTGTTCTTCTAGTTTTTTCTTTGCTGTAAACGCTTCAATAGCTTCTTGCTCAATGCTACCACCACCAAATAACTTTCTAACCATTGTAGGGTTCTTTGCAGACTTGTGGGCAGCGTCCACATCACTTACAGCACCCATCCATCTGGATAAGTCCTGTGACATGGACTCCAAATCACGCCCTGCCTGAAACGCTCTTTTTATTCCTGCAAAGGCTGTAGAAGCCGTGCTAACAGCTACGGAAATACTAACAGGATCAAACATTTTTAGTCTTTAAGCGTAAAAGACCGTCATCATGTCTGCATTGTCTACCGTATAGCTAACACTCAACCCACTAGCAAATACTACTCCATTTTGAGGAATAGTTCTGTCCACTGTTTCATTTGCTGTACCTACCGTTCTTGACTTCATCAATGTTGAACCACTTTCTGGCGTTCCATTAATAAACGATATTGTACCTGCTGTACCACCTGAAGTTATTGAAAAACCTTTTAGTCTTGTTCTTCCTCCAAATACAGCTTGAGCGCACAAAGAACCTGAGCCAACTGTAATGTTAGCGGCATATTGAGCCGAACACTCTACGGCACTAACTGTTAAAAACAGTTTAGTTCCTGCTACAGTTTCTGCTGAACTAGTTGATGTAATAACTTCCGTCATAGCATCACCGAAAACATCCGTACCTGTTATAGTACAAGTCTTTCCGTTGTCGCTTGTTCCAGTTGTTGTTACAGTCACATTCCGAGCAGCTCCACCTGCATGAGTAGTATTAGCCATAGTCGCTGAAGTATCAGGTCTAGCCGCAGTTACTAAACGATCAGCATCTGCAGCATTTTCATCACTTATCGTAATAACATTTACGTCTGAAATGACTGACATAAGATTACCCCCATTAATTAACCGTTAGCGTAGTCGAAAGCTGCTCCGTGAATTTTAATCACTATCTTACCTGCTGTATATGCCGCTTCAGTAGCATCTCCAGTGGTTAAATATAGATACTTCTTGCTAAGAGCCGCTAAAGTAGAACCTGCATCCATTTCATTATGAAGACCTAGAGTTAAGTCACCATTATTGAATAGGACTGTACCACTTGTTACCGCCGCATTTTCAGCATCTGTTGCTGTAGCAGAACACACTAAGTTAATGTCTGGATCACCACCTGTAGGCACTTCCAAACAAATAAACTCTAACTTGTAAGGAATACCATTTACGGCTGATGTTAACTCAGCAATATAGGCATTAGCCGCCCCACCATCTGTACCGATAATGTCGTTTGCTGTACCACCTGACGCTAGACCACCATGTAAGTCAACTAGAATAGTTGTAACAATGTCACCACCAATCTTGTTTACAAATGTGTTAATAGCGGCATCGGTAATACCAGAGCCGTGAGCATTTGGGGTTATGTTAAATATTGTAGCAGCTGTACCTAAACTTGCATTATTAGAACCTGTTGATGTACCTGCGGCTACGATGTTGTCTCTACCTGAAGTTGCTACTTTTTGTACTTCTAGAACACCACCACTTGATGCAACAATCTGTTCTGTAATAGCTCCAGTTGTTGCGTTTTGAGAAACGGTTTTAAGACCGTTCTTAGAACGGACTGCACCTGAAAAAGTTGTATTAGCCATTTAATTCTCCTTGTCTTGGCTATTGTCAGCTTACGCTGTCAAGGTGAAAGTTAAAGGAGGGCGATTATTCGCCCCCCCAAGTTTACTAGCTTTAAGCGGCTCCTGTTGAACCGTAAATTCCAAGTGGATCAGACACACCGAAAGAATATCTTTCTCTCGCTTTGTATCTTACGTTTCCAGTATTGAAATCTCCGTCCATACCAGTTGCCATAGGAGTTCTAACGAAATGCTTCATTCCGTTTGGAACATCTGTGATAATGAAGAAAGCATCAGTATCAGTTAGATAATGATTAACTCTAAAGCCTTCTGGTATAGAACCATTAGACTTGATAGCGTTAATATCATTGTCAGCAGTTCCTGTTCTGAAATCTGTTTGCAACAATCTAGTTGCTGTAAACATCAATGCAGGAGGAACGATTAGCTTTCTTGGTCTGGCTGCAATTAACAGTCCTCTTTCATCTACAAAAGCAGCAATGTCAATAACAGCTTGCTCTAGAGATGTTTCGTTGAGGTCAGCCGCTGTTGATGGCTGATTTCTGTTGTTACCACCTGCCACAGTACCATGAGAGGCACTAAACAAGAACGCACCATCACCAGATGTGAATGTATCAAATCCAGTGTTAAGCAGTGAAGCTGCTTTGGTTTGCTTTGTGTAAGCCATCGCTCTGGCAAGAGCCTTTGTATAACGTGCTGAAAGGCTGTCATACAAATTGTCTTCCATTGCTTCCTCAGTGATAGAGAAACCCATAGCGACAGTTTCATGGTTGAAACGTGCTGTGAATGACTCTTGTGCTGTGTCATAAGAGATGGATGCACCTTCCTGTTTAACAGGAGCGGCACCAAACCCAGACAACTTTACTTCTTCCTCAAAACTTCTATCGGAGTTTTCAGTTTCGTAAATGTCTGCGTGTTCATTCTCATAGCCATCGTACTCTAGTCCGAACAGTGCGTTAAGACCAGGTAATAACTCTTTTAAGAGTTGCGCTCTACTTACTACTGCCATGATTAACCTCCTCCAGGTCCGTTGCCAGACACAACACCTATGCCAAGCTGATGACCTGTGTTCCACTTACACAACATGATAGGATAGGATGTACCTCTCTCATCACCGTCATAACCACCTAACCAATCAACAATTCTGATTGGTAAAGCCGCTGTAACAGCAGTTGTGCTAATATCAATAGAAACACGAGACATTCCAAATGTAGAACTAGATGCAGTTTGCTCTAACTCAGCGTTAGCTCCAATATCATCATCATTCACTGTGCCGTCTGCTTGAATAGCAAAAAGCATATTTGGGTCATCGGCTACATAAGCCATACCACCTGTATGGGCGGCACCTGACCATTGTTGACTAAATGTAAGTTGGCTTGTGCTTACATCAGTATACCTACATCCAAGAAAAATACCGATTGGCGTTGCCGCACTTGTACCTGTATCTTTCTGGACGGTGACTGTAGAGCCATCGTCATTTAACTTGACGACATCTCCATAACAAATCCTTGTGGAGTACGAAGATAGGATGGGATACTGACGGAAACCACCAGTATACTCTCCACCGAGAGTTCCTACAGGACGCAAACCAAAAGGAGCAGATGTGCTAGACATATGTCTACCTCCATTAAGTTGTTCGAGTGCTTCTTTCTGGTCTTAGAATTGGCATTCGAGGGTCATTGTTACGCAAGTAAGAGTTATCCACTGATTCGATTTGTCTATTAGACATTTCTTTGTGGGCTTTCTTGCGAGATTTTACTGTTTCGGTTGCGTTACTACATAATAGTAAGCCACCAACCTCAATATTGTCTTTCCAACGAGAATCGATGTCAGACATAACTTTTAATTCAGGATGATCTTTGGCTAAAACAGGTGTCCAACCCTCACGAAACTTTGCAGATACATTAGGGGTATCTGATTGACCCATAGTAGCTGTTCGTATCCAACGGAACTCCACTCCCTCACGAGGTGTAGGCGTTGGCAACAGCGTAGGTCTTTCCCACGTCTTGTCTCTAAATTCCATTTCTCTTGTTTCGTTGTCTCTTGGTTGTCTGTCAGCCATTTCCCTGATCCTTCATTAATTGCGCTGCATATTGCTCTTTAGTGAGTCCCAAGCGATTAGCGAGATTCACTTGGGTTGAGGTCAGTCGCACTGTGCGTGGTTTTTTTGCACTCCGTTTAGTGGGGGCAACCACGATGCCAGTTTGACTTTGTGGCGATTCCTCTTCTTCAATCACATCGTCAAACTTGTCTGGAAAAACTCTTCGCATTTCCCTATCTATCTCTTTATAATACTCTTCGCTGTCTCCGACAACACCTTTTTGCACTAACTCCTCATGAATACCAAAAGCGTAAGATGTCATTTTGCTGTCTTTGTTGAACCATTTATTGTCATTAGCCCAATTTAAAGCCCTTTCGCTTACCTTTGGCTTCTGAGGTTGTTGAGGTATTTGAACCTCCTCTTTTTTAGCTTCTTTTGGTTTGGGAGGCACATAACTATCAACACGAAACTTTTCGTTTTGTATTTTTGATAGTTCAGTCTGAGCTTCAACAAGTTTATCTGGATCACCTGATTCGTAGGCTTCCTTATAATCTCTTTTGGCTTTTTCTAGCTGTGCATCTACCCTGCCTTTGGCTTGATTAATAAGAACGCTCTCACCGTCATTAAGACTTTTACGGAGTTCTTCATTTTCTTTCTGTAGTTTTTTGGCGTACTGTAGAGCTTCTTCTCTTAATTTTGATGCTTCCTCTTTGGCTCTACGTTCCTCATGATAATCATACTTTAGTTCCTTAATACGCTTTTGAACTTTTTCACTGTAGTTCTTAGCTTCATCGTCACTTTCTTCCGTCTTAATAGTAACTTCTTCTTTTCTCTTAGGAACTCTATCCTCTTTAGGTCTATCGTCTACAATCTCAACCTCAAAGGCACTATCATCTGTTTTTGTTGGAGTTATGGGTTTCTCAGCACCAAAATCAAGGTCTTGCTGAGTTTCTTGCTCTTCAATTTTTTCTGCTACTTCGTTCATATCCTTTTATATCCTCTTGGGTCATCGACAACAGCTTCAACTGTGTCATCATTAATTAATCTAAATTCCTGTGTATGTATTTTAAATCGAGTGCCTGAATATGATCGAAAGATCACAAAGTCACCTTCTTTACAATACGGACCGTTTGGAAACTTATCCTGATCCTTATACGCATCAGAACCCATACTAACGACAAAACCGATAATAGATGCGATGCCCTCTGCATCTCTCAATGCATCTGGCATATACACGCCACCTTCAGTTTTCTCGTCTATTTCAACTGGGGATATTAGGAGTTTGTAGCCCTTGGGTTGGGGCATTTTGGAAGCGACTTTTTCGTCATCTTCCTTCTTTACAGCTTGATACATTTTAACCTCATGCAGTGATTTAGGCTCACAGTTGCCTTGCGTTTAAATACGTTAAGAGTATTTAATCCTCAATAGATTTTTTTTGCAAGTCTAAAATTTCTTGCTCTACTTTGACTAAACCTCTGTATTCACCAACCATTGAAGTGTATTCATCGAAGGTTTTTGCTCCTCCCATGCATAAATGTTCTTGTATTTGAAGTTTTTGTTCACTGATTCGTTTTAAAATCAGCCCATATTCGTCATTCATCAGAGGTTAAATCCCTTGCAAGGTTTAATCCAATGTCTACACCGTCCTTTATAGCCTTTTTCTCAGCTTTATCAGCCTCTGTAGCCACTTGAATACCTAATTTAGCACCCTGTATCTTCTCATTGGACTTAGTTTTCTCTACATCTGTCTGTAATTTAGCAATATCAAGCTGTTTTTTGTGTTCAAACTCAGCTTCCTTAAGCGCAAGCTCTCTTTGCTGTATAATTGTTAGTGGGTCTTGCTGTTTTTTCATGGCTTCTGCCTGTGCCATCTCTGCCTGACCCTTTTTCAACACTTTTGCTGCAGCTTCTGCTGTTAATTTTGATAATTCTTCCTCTACATCCTCTGGCAAAGGCTTTTCTTCATCTGGCATTTCTACACCTAACTGCTTTTCTATCTCTTTTCTGTATTGGAACGCAACGTGTTCAGTGATATGGGCTGCCAAGGCATTCTGGATAGCAGACGCAAATTGCGATTGACCGATGATTTGCTGTATTTTTGGGTCTTGAGCAGCAGCAGTATGTACAGCAATGTGAGCTTCATGGTCTTGATACTTAAACGCCTTGACAGGTTCTTGCTTCATGATCGCCATGTTTTCTGTTACTGGATCATTCGGCTTTATGTCGTCAGGAAGTTTGATAATTTCTGATGCATCTTGAATGCCTAACACTTCTAGCATCTGTCGATGCAGTTTACCCATGTCGTATAGCTGTGGTGCTTGCCCTGCTAATTGTAGAGCCGCTTGATACTGCGTTACTCTCTGTGCCATTGTTGATGCATTAGGATCAGATACTGGTATAACGTCAACTCTTCCGTCAAAGTCTTCCGTTCTTGAGAAACTGCCCTCCATTTCATACGCATACTCTGGTGGCATAAAGTCATGGATACATTTGGCTAGTATTCTTAATTCTTTCTTTAGTGAAGCGTGTAGCCTTGCCTGTACACCAGACATGACTTTCATTGATCTCTCTAGCAGTGCCAGTGTTGTTCCAACAGGTGCTTGTGCGTTCATGTTTCCTACCTGAACATCAGCTACCGACCCAATTCGTCTTCCCTCTTCGACAATATTTCCCAATAACTGGTACAATACTGAGGATGGTTCTTTATAA
>LULH01000450.1_pt1 | contig 14166 bp, 16 predicted proteins | sample 728201 | NCBI WGS metagenome assembly LULH01 (sample SAMN03860294, study PRJNA289734) | marine metagenome | biome: seawater column; feature: ocean; material: water; isolation source: Red Sea water column Station 169 - depth 100m | place: Saudi Arabia: Red Sea | collected 2011-10-15 | depth 100 m
ATACCTATCTTACACAAAACGCAATTCGTGTTGAAGGTGATTATGGGTTTGCTCCTGTAGGAATCAAAGTTGGTTTGCCTGAATTAATAAAAACGACAAATAAACATGGAGTTGGTGTTTTAACTATAACTAATACTCATCACTTTGCAGCCTTATGGCATGAAACTGAAGCATTAGCAGAAAATAATTTAATTGGAATTGCTTGTACTGCATATAAACCAAGTGTGGCTCCAGCTGGTGCAAAGAAACCACTATTTGGAACTAATCCAATATCATTTGCTTGGCCAAGAAAAAATAATACCCCCGTAGTCTATGATATGGCAACTTCAACAATGGCGATGGGAGAAGTTCAGGTTGCAGCACGTGATGGTCACAAAGTTCCATTTGGAACAGGCCTAAATAAAGATGGAGAAAAAACTGATAATCCATCTGAAATTGCAAATGGAGGAGTCCTTTTAACATTTGGCGACTACAAAGGTTCTGCAATAGCAATGATGATTGAGTTATTAGCTGCAGGTCTAGTAGGAGATTTATTTAGTTTTGAAGCTAAAGAAGAAGATAATAATGATGGAGGTCCTGCAAGGGGAGGTGAATTTATTATGGCTTTATCCCCTGAACTTATAGCAGGAAAAAATTGGAACGAACATGCTGAGAAATTTTTTGAACAAATGACATCTTTAGATGGTGTGCGTTTACCTGGACAACGAAGACATACGAATAGGCTAGATAAAGGTCCAAGAAATATAAATTCAGAACTAATAGAAAAAATAAAGAGTCTAATCTAATCCAGTTATGGATAATATTAAATTAGATTTTCAAAAACACATTGATGCTGGCAGATGTAACGGAGCTGAATGGATAATAAATCATAAAAATAATATTTATCATGAAGTAATTGGTTACAAAGATTTGGAATTAAAAAATAAGCTCAATAAAAATTCATATTATAGAATTTGGTCAATGACAAAGCCAATTATTGGTTTTGCAGCAATGCAATTAATTGAAAAAAATTTCTTATCTCTTGATGATACTATAGATAAACATTTATCTGATTTTAAAAATTTAAAAAAACTTAGCAGTATTGAGAGTAACTTAAAAAATACAACTTTTCTAGAAAACAAACCTACTGTTAGACAACTTTTACAACATACAGCAGGCTTTACATATAACAGTTGTGATAATTTTTTAGCTAAAGAATATGAGGATAGAAGTTTATTTCATTCTGCATCTTCAAGTTTGGAGGAAGAGATTAGTAAAATTTCTGAATTACCTCTTTTATATGAACCTGGTTTAAATTGGCATTATTCTATATCTATAGATGTCTTAGCTAGAGTTATAGAAGTTGTCACAAAAGATAAAATTTCAGATATTTTAAATGAAAATATTTTTTTACCTTTAGAAATGAATAATACAAATTTTTATATTGATGAAAATAGTAATAGTCAGTTAGTTGAAACATTTGAATATAATAGTGATAAATTAAAACTAACAAATTTAAATTACGATAAAAGAAAGTTAATATTATACGGGTACCCAACAAATAATAAAAATTATTCCAGAGGAGGCCATGGTTTGTTTTCTACAGCTGAAGATTATGAAAAATTTGCTACAATGCTCATCAATGGTAAAAATAAAAATGGAAAAGAGCTCATTAATTCTCAAAGTTTAGAATTAATGCGAAATAATTCTTTAAATAAAGAGTTATTTCCAATTGAAATCACATCAATTAATACAAATAAAGATGAAGATTATGAAAATGATCTAGATGGATATGGTTGGGGTTTAGGATTTAGAGTGTTAATGAATAATACCTCTCAAAATAAGTTTGGTCCAGTTGGAGAATTTGGATGGTCAGGCTATGCCGCTACTTATTTTTTGGCAGATCCAAAAAATAATTTGTCAGCTGTTTTAATGATGCAAATTTTAGATGCAGATAAGAATATTAAAAAAGATTTTTACAATAATATCTTTAAAAATCTTTAATGAACATGCAATCAAATCCCTATACCTATGGAATAATTTTAACTCTTTTAACTTATTTATCTTTTGGTATTTTAGATACAATTCAAAAAACAGCAGTTCAATATCACTCTGTTTTTGTATTATTATTTGTAAAATTTACTTTCTGTTTTATTTTTTCTTTTTTTATTGCAAAAAAAAATAAAGTTAAAAAATTTTATCTTTCAAATAATTACAAGATACAAATAACCAGATGTATTTTATCTGTATGTGAATCTTGTTTTTTTGTATTGTCTTTTAGGCACTTAGCTCTGGCAGATGCTCACACAATAGGATCTTTAGCCCCTGTTCTAGTTTTAGTTTTTTCTTATTTTATTTTAAAAGAAAAAATAAATGTAGCCACTTGGTTAGCAATTTTTGTAAGTTTTTGTGGAGTTATTCTAATTATGCGACCTGGACTAACTATATTTAATCCATATCTAATTATCCCATTATGTGCTGCTTTTTTCTATTCACTATTTCAAATAGCAACAAGATTAAATGCTAAGTATGATGATAATGAAACTATGTTATTCTACAATGGCCTTATAGGTGCTATCATTACATTTGTACTATCACTTTTTTTCTGGCAACCTCTACATTCATTTTCTTTTATCTTTTTTATTTTTTTAGGTATCTTTTTTTGTACTGGATTATTTTTACAAATTAAAGCATTGAGTATAACACCAGCAAGTATTTTAGCGCCTTATAATTATACTATAATTGTTTGGGGAATAATTTTTGGTTTATTAGTATATGGAGAAGTCCCAGATATATTTACGATTATAGGAGCAATTATTATTGTTTCATCTGGAATATTTATATTTAGATATTCTTACAAGTAGTTTTAATTTCTTTGTATCAATTAAAAAATTAATGTTATAAATTTACTCTATGTTTATTGGAATTGATCTTGGAACTTCATCAATCAAAATGATTTTAATAGATCAAAATCAAAGCATCCTTGCATCTGCTAATTCAAGTCTTACTGTACAATCCCCTAAAGATGGTTTTAGTGAACAAAATCCACAAGAATGGATTGACTCAACAATGGAATGTTTGGAGGCTTTAAAGTCAAAAAAACCAAAAGAATTTTCACAAACTATTTCAATAGGAATATCCGGTCATATGCATGGAGCTACGTTAATAGATAAGGATGGAAATGTTATTAGACCATGTATTCTTTGGAACGATACAAGATCATATCAAGAGTGTGAAGAATTTGAAAAACAAAATTTTGATGTACGATCAATCTCAGGAAATATTACTATGCCTGGTTTTACTGCACCAAAAATAAATTGGATAAAAAATAATGAAATAGATAATTTCAAAAAAATTTTTAAAGTTTTACTCCCTAAAGATTATTTACGATTTGTTCTTACTGGTGAATTTTTTTCTGAAATGTCAGATGCATCTGGAACATTATGGCTAGATATCCAAAAAAGAAAATGGTCCAATCAGCTTTTATCTTGCTCATTTTTAGAAGAAAAACACATGCCAGATCTAGTGGAAGGCAATGAGCAGACAGGATTTTTAAAAAAAGATTTAAAAGAGAAATTTAATTTTAATAATAATGTTAAAGTTGTGGGTGGAGCAGGGGATAATGCTGCCGCAGCAACTGGTATGGGTATAACAAATAAAAATCAATCATTTATATCTCTTGGTACTTCAGGCGTTTTTTTTACCCCCACTGAAAATTTTTTAAGTAATACTGGTGATGCAGTACATTCTTTTTGTCATTGTTTACCAAATAAATGGCACCTTATGTCTGTTATGTTAAGTGCAAGTAATTGTTTAGATTGGATTTGCGCTATTACCAATACTTCAATTGCTGATACACTTAATAATGTAGAGCAATTTTATAATGATAAAAATTCTATAAAAAATTCATCATATTTTTTACCTTATTTGTCTGGAGAAAGGACTCCACATAATGATCCGCATATTAGAGGTTCACTCCATTCTATAAAAACAACTACAAATGCAACAGATTTACAGTATGCAGTAATTGAAGGTGTCAGTTTTGGAATATTAGATGGAGTAAATTCTATTTTGAAAGTTAATAATAACTTTGATAAAATATTTATGGTTGGAGGTGGTTCAAAAAGTTCATTTTGGATTGAATTGCTTGCAGCACTTTTAAATAGAAAGTTAAGTGTTTGTGATCAAAGCGAATTTGGTGCCGCACTTGGCGTTGCAAGATTAGCTATGTATCAGGATGCTACTATTGATAATAAAGAAAATATTATTAGTGAAATAAAAATAAGTAAAACTTATGAACCTAATGAAGATAACATTGATCTTTTATTACAAAGGTATTCAATTTGGAAAGATTTATATAACAGTAATAATAAAATTGCTAAAAATTTTAATTTTTAGTAAATCTATCTTAAAAAAAATTATTCTTTAAAAAGAAAAATATTTGCCTTTATCTTTATTTTATCTTTGAGGATTGTTGTATTTTTCCAATTACCAGTGCCTATTTTAAAGTCATTTCTAGAAAAAGATATTTCACTTTTTACCTGAACCAACTCACTGGCCAATTTTATTACTTCAATATTAATAGGAATATTTTGACTTTTTCCTTTTATTGATAACTCACCTATTAAATTAATTTTATTGTCTTCATAATTAAATTTAAAATTATTTGTATCAATAAGACCTAAAGGATATTTTTTAGCATCAAAAAAAACTTATTTTGATTTGACAAATCTAAGGAAACAAAACCATCAAATTCATTAAATTTACCGATAACATTTTTCGTTAACAAAACTGGAACTTCAAATTCTATACTAGAAATATTTTTATCAATAGTCCATAAATCATTAGCTGCACTCTGCTTACAATACAGAAATATAAAAAATAAACTAAATATAACTTTCAATATATTTCCTTGCTAGTTCATCAGCTTTCTCATTAAATTCGAAACCAGCGTGTCCTTTAACCCATTTCCATGTTACATTATGTTTATTAATTAGATTATCTAATTGCATCCATAATTCTTTATTTTTCACTATTTTTTTTGTTGAAGTTTTCCATCCATTTTTTTTCCAATTTGTAATCCATGATTCAATACCATCCTTTACATATTTGCTATCGGTATAAATGATTAATTCTTTTTTTATCTCAAAATATTCCAGTGCTTTTATTGCTGCTGTAAGTTCCATTTTATTATTAGTTGTGTGTTGATCACCACCATTTAATAAAATTTCTTTATTATTATCTAATATCACGACACCCCATCCACCTATACCAGGATTCCCAGAACATGCGCCATCTGTATAAATATTAATCATTATTCAAAAATATCATTTTGTTGATGCCATCTTAAAATATTCAAATATTCAAATGGATCTTTTTTAACAACTACTGCATCAGGCGGATGAAAAATATAATCGTGCACTCTCGTACATAATATTCTAACAGCAGCAGCTCTTAATAAAATATTTAATGATTTCTTTTCAATATCACTTAATTCTCTCAACTTTTGATATTCCCCAAGAATTATCAAGCAGTTCTCTTTGTTAAAGTATTGTCCATTTTCACTAAAACACCAATCATTAATAACTATGGCTAAATCGTAAATATAAAAATAATAACATGCAAAATAGAAATCTATTACTCCAGAAATTTTTTCATCTTTAAAAAAAATATTATCTCTAAACAAATCAGCATGTATGACACCACAAGGAATATTTGTTGGCCAATAATTTTCTAAATAGTCTATTTCATTTTTTAACAAATACATTGTTTCATTAAACTTTTCGGATTTATTATTAAGGCACTTTTTGTAAATTTCTTTCCAATCCTGTAGATCTAAACTGTTAGGTCTTTTTTCATCAAAATTTATGGTAAGATTGTGTAAATCAGCAACCATTTTTCCAACTTCTCTACACATTTCAGAGTTAGGTTTTTCAATACTTTTACCTTCCAGAAAAGATATTATTACAGCTGTTTTATTTTTTATTCTTTTTAAAATTTTTCCATTTTTATCTGAGATAGCTTTTGGACATTTAAAATTATTTTTATTTAAAAAGTTTTTTAAATTTATAAAAAAAGGTAATTCTTGCTCAGTTACTCTTTTTTCAAAAATTGTTAAAATATATGGTTGATTATTACAAAAAATTTTAAAATTTGAGTTCTCTATCCCATCTACAATTTCTTCAAAGCTGTCTAAATTTCCAATTGAGTATTCAGAAATAAAGTTTTCAATATCTTCTTTAAGTAATTTAGTAAAGACTGCCATCTTCTATACGTTTAGTTTTTGTGGCACTTTAAAAAATACATCTTCTTTTTGGTAAGATCCTTCATTTATATGTATTTCAAAATTTCTTTTCAAATTATCAAGAAGTTTTTTAACAAGTACTTCTGGCGATGATGCACTTGCTGTTATTCCTATATTTTCAGATTCTTGAAATATATTTAAATTTAAGGAATCTACATCTTCTACTAAAATAGCTTTTTTTGATCCATAATTTTTTGCTACTTCAACTAATCTTAGGGAATTTGATGAGTTACTTGCACCAATTACTAAAAAATAATCACATTGATTCGCTATCTTTTTAACCGCTTCTTGTCTATTTGTCGTAGCATAACAAATATCATTTTTTTTTGGTTCTATGACATTACTAAAATGTAATTTTATCTCTTTTATTATATCTTTTGTATCATCTACTGATAGCGTTGTCTGAGTAACATATGCAATCTCATCATTTTGGTTTAAAGGCAATTTTTTTACATCTTCAACTTTTTCTACTAAATGAATTTTTTTATCTGTTTGACCCATAGTTCCAATAACTTCAGGATGATTTCTATGACCAATTAAAATTACTGGCAGATTTTTTTTATCAAAATTTTCAACTTCTTTATGGATTTTGCTAACAAGCGGACATGTTGCATCATAATATACTAAATTTAAACTTAATGCTTCCTCTGGGACTGCTTTTGGAACACCATGTGCAGAAAAGATAACTGGCCTACTTCTATCTTCAATCTCATTTAATTCTTCTACAAAAATAGCTCCCTGTGATTTGAGATTTTCAACAACAAATTTATTATGCACTATTTCATGACGAACGTATACGGGCGCTCCATATTTTTTTAGAGCACCCTTTACCATTTCTATAGCCCTATCTACACCTGCACAAAATCCCCGAGGTCCTGCAAGAAATATATTAAGTTTTTTTGTCATCCAAATTTGTTACCATTAATTTTGGTTACTTAATAATACTATAGATTTTGAAAATCTTTTAATATTAAATTATTAATATTGTAAGTAGATTTTGGAATAACTAAATCTACTACTAGTTCTTTAGAACAGAGTTAAATTCGGTAATTGACTCTTCAATTAAAGCAGATTTTTTATCCTTACTTAGATTTTGAAGTAGAATATTTCTAGTAGCCTCTATTGCAACACTTGAAATATAACTTTTGATAGAATTATTAGTATCTCGAACTAATTGTTCAATTTTATTTTCTGCCAATATTTTTCTTTTTTCAATTTGATCAGTTAATTTAATGGCGGATATATCTTTCAATTCAGCAATTCTTTTCTCAGATTCTAACTTTAGATTTTGTATTTCTTTCTCTACTTTAGATTCTCTCTCCCTAAGTTCATCCAAAGCTTTTTGAGCCTCGTTTTTTAAATTCTCAACTTCATCTATTTTATTTTTTATATCTTTTATTTGTGCATCTAAACTAGATGTAAGAATTTTTCGTACTGGATTAAAAATAGCTGCAATAAATAATATAAAAGATACCGCTACCCAAAATTGAGGATCAGAAAACATTAGTTAAAACTACCTTTTTGTGTTTCAATAACTTTATTAAGTTCATTGTCTGACAATTCTATATCTGTAATTTTTCCAACAGTCAGTTTTGTAATATTAACTATTTCATTGTTAATATTTTTCATTTGATCATCTTTACTTTTTAAAATTTCTTTTTCTGCATCAGAAACTTTTTTTTCTAAATCTTTATCAAGTGAAGAAAGTTGAGAAGAAACATCTTCTTGTAAAGCATTGATTGTTTCTTTAATTTTCTCATCTGTTTCTAGTTTAGCCTTATTGATCTGATCATTAATTTTTTTTTCAATTTCCATTGCCTGTTCTTGAAGCTCTTTTGCTGAAGATAAATTTTCATCTATTTTATTTTGTCTTTTCTCTAAAACTGTAGCTATTCTTGGAAGTGATACCCTCCATAAAAATACAAATAGAAAAGTAAAAAATACAGCTAACCAAAAGAGCTGTGAAACAAAAAACTCTGGATTTAATTGAGGCATTAATTAATTATTGAGTTCTATCCAAACAAAATAACTAACGCAATAACTAGTGCGAAAAGTGCAATCGCTTCAACTAATGCGAAACCTAACATTGTCATTGTAAAAACTTCACCTCTTGCTGCTGGATTTCTTCCAACTGCTTGAATAAAAGATGAGAAAATATTCCCAATTCCAATACCTGATCCAATAACACCGATAACGGCTAAACCCGCTCCGATTACTTTTGCTGCTTCAATTTCCATAAGTCCTCCTATTTTAAATTAATGTAAATGATAAGCATCGTTAATATATAAACACGTCAGTATTGCAAACACATATGCTTGCAAAAAAGCAATTAAAATTTCTAATCCTGTTAAAGCTACAATGAAAGCTAAAGGAAAAACTCCTGTAAAAAATGGCATGGAAACAACAAAGCCTGCAAACACTTTTAGTAGTGTGTGACCAGCCAGCATGTTTGCAAATAATCTAACTGATAAACTTATAGGTCTTGATAAATAAGAAATTACCTCAATGGGAATAAGCAGTGGATGCATGTAAAACGGCACACCTGGTATATAGAAGAAAGTAAAAAATTTAATGCCATGGTTAATAAATCCAAGAATAGTTACGCCAATAAATACAACTGCTGCTAATGCAAATGTAACAATGATGTGACTCGTGAAAGTAAATTGATATGGTACCATTCCAACCATATTTCCAATTAGTACAAACATGAATAAAGAGAAAACAAATGGGAAATATCTTTTTCCATTATCTCCAACTGTATCTGAGAGTAACTGAGCAATAAAATTATACATCAGCTCTGAGATAAGCTGCATCCTAGAAGGGATAATTGATCTTGTGTTCACTGTTAAAGTTAAAAATAGAGTAATCACTAAAACAGTAATTAGCATTGCAAAAGATGAGTTTGTGAAAGAAATGTTATAACCACCAAGTTCAATATTAGATATTGGATCTATTTCGAACTGTTTTAGAGGACTATCTTTTGCGGCCATAATTGATATTGAATATTAAAATTACCTTTGCTTTTCAATGCGACGCATTACACGATAAACGTTCAAAAATCCAGCTAATGCGCCAAATATGAAGAAAATAATTAAGCCTATTGGTTTAGTATTAAAGTAATTATCCACAATAAGCCCAATTCCAACTCCAACAACTAGTGCAGCTATAATTTCTGTACTAATTTTAAAACCAAATCCTGCACCACTTTCTTTTTTTTTAATACTAGGTTCTTTATTTTGATTATCTAAATCATCAATTTTTTTACCTAATTCTTCTAAATTTTTATTTTTATAATTCATTTGTAGCGTCTTGCTCTTTTATCTCAATTGCTTTTTCAAGATCAACGGAAACTAATTGTGATACACCTTTCTCAGGCATAGTAACACCAAATAATCTATTTACTCTTGCCATTGTCATTCTATGGTGAGTTATTACTAAGAATTTTGTTGAAGAAGTTTTAGCTATTTCCTCCACTAATGAACAAAATCTATCAACATTAGTATCATCTAATGGAGCGTCAACCTCATCAAGTACACAAATTGGAGCTGGGTTTGATAAAAATACAGCAAATAATAATGATAAGGCTGTAAGAGCTTGCTCACCTCCAGAAAGTAAATTTAGATTTTGTAATTTTTTTCCAGGAGGACTAGCAAATATTTCTAAACCAGCTTGAAGAGGATCTGACTCATCTGTAAACTTTAGATAAGCCTTTCCACCACCAAACAACCTGGTAAATAACTTTTGAAAATTTTCATTTACTATTCCATATGCAGCAAGTAAGCGTTGTCTACCTTCTGTATTAAGTGAATCAATTGCTTCTCTTAGTTTTGCAATTGCACTTAAAAGGTCGCTTTGATCTTTCTTTATCGTATTAACTTTTTCTTCTAAATCTTTTGACTCTTGTTCTGCGAGAAGATTAACACCACCTAAACGTTCTTGCTCTCCAATTAGTCTCTCTAACTTTTTTTCTAAATCATCAGTCTCGCCTAAAACTTTATTTGGATTGATTTCTCCAATATTGTAAAGTTCTTCTAGATCTACACTCAATCTTTCTTTCACTTGAGTAGATAATAATTTAATTGCTTCATTAATTGTATTAATTTGACCTTCAGTTCTAATTCTCTCTTCTCTCAATTCATTTAATTTAATTTCCTCTAGTTTTAATTTCTTATTGATTTCATTAGAATTTTGCTCAGTTTGACGAAGTTGCTCAGCTATTTGCTCGTAAGAATTCTTATTTTCATCAATCAATTTTTGTATTTTTAATTTTTCACTTGATACATCTTCAGGAACGGATTGGAGATTTGATAATTCACCAATTAATGAACTTTGCCTTGAATTTAACTCTTCTATTCTTTGATTTGCTTTTGCAGAAATATCATTCCATTGTTTTTCCTCTGCACTTAATTGCTTTATTCTTCTATTTTTTAATTGCTCCAATATTGCTTTAGTTGAATTATTTTGTTTACCTTTAGATACATATCCATCCCATCTCCAAATTTCTCCTAGTTTGCTAACTAATATTTGTCCTGGTTTTAAGTTTTTTTGAATTTCTAAAATATTTTCTTTATTTTCTATTAATCCAACAAATTCTAACTTCTTTTTCAAATTATCTGGAGCTTTGATTAGAGAAGAAAATTTTGTAATTTCTGGATTAAAGGAAGAATCTTCCACATCCAATTTTCTCCAAAAAATACTTTGTTCTTCATCGATAGATGCAATTAACTCATCTGAAAAAACTGCAGCAATTGCTTGTTCAAGACCATCTTCAAAGTCTAGATAATCAATTATTGGATTATTATTTTTTTTATTAGTACCATTTTCAGTATTTAAATCATCATCAGTTTGAATAAAAAGATCACCTTGTTGTTTTAACAGAATTGATTTTTCTTCCTGTACTCTTTCAAGATTCTGTTTTGCATCTTCGAATAAAAACTTCTCTCTATCAATATCATTTTTAATTTGCTCTATACGGACTTTTGTTTCATCTACTGCAATATTTGCTCTTTCAATTTCTTTTTCTTGATTTTCTAAACTAATTGAATATTTCTGCAGCTCAGCTGCAATCTTACTTTCTTGGAGTCTAAGGTTTGGAAGACTTTCTTGAACTTTTTCAAATTCTACATTTATTTGTGCAACAATTTGCGTTTGGTCATTTACAACATTTGTCTCAGATTGAATTTTTTCATTAGCATTTTTTAATTTATCTTTTTCATCAATCCATTTCTTATAAAATAATCTCGCTCTTGCTTTTGTAATATCTTTTTGAATATACTTATATCTTTCAGCTTGTTTTGATTGTTTCTTTAATATTGTAAGTTGTTCGTCTTGTGCTTTTAATACGTCCTTTACACGCTCTAAGTTATTTTCAGTAGCATTTAATCGTAATTCAGCTTCATGTCGTCTTGAATGCAGGCCTGTAATTCCTGCAGCTTCTTCAAGCAACGTTCTTCTTTGCTCAGGCTTAGCGGCTATAATCGCACCAACTCTACCTTGACTAACCATCGATGTTGAACGAGCACCTGTTGCTGCATCAGCAAATAGCAATTGTACATCCTTTAATCGCACCTCCTTGCCATTAACTCTATATTCTGAGCCTTCACCTCGCCAAATTCTTCTAGTTACTTCAATAGTATCATTTTCATTGAAAATACTTGGTGCTTTTCTTGCTTTATTATCTAAATCTATAGTAACCTCGGCAATATCCCATGCTGGTCTATCATCTGTTCCATTAAAGATTACATCGTCTAATTCACTTCCTCTCATTTGTTTTGGAGAAAGTTCACCCATAACAAACCTAAAAGCCTCTACAAGATTCGATTTACCACATCCGTTTGGACCAACAATACCTGTTAAGCCATTTTCAATCAAAATTTCTGTGGGTTCAACAAAAGACTTAAAGCCTTTGACCTTAAGGGTCCTAAAATTAATCATCAACTATTGTGATAATATTTTATCGATGATTTGTCTAAACTCTTTTATGTTTTTATTCCCGGAATATAAAACTCCATTAACAATGAATGACGGAGTGGAGCCTATTTTATATTCTCTTTGCGCTTCCATTACACCCTCAAGTAATTGATTCTCTAAATCCACATTACTTAAACATGCATCAAAATCTTCTTGTTGCATACCGCCACTTTGCATAATTTTATATAATTCAGATCTTGTTTTGGAATGATCTCTATTAACCCAATTATTTTGAAGCTTATAAAGGCCATTCATATAATCGTATCTTACCTCATCTGGCACACATCTTAAAATCATACTTCCAGCAAGAGCCGGATAATTAAAGGGAAAATCACGAAAAATAAACTTAACTTTACCAGTATCAATAAACTCTTTTTTTAATTCTGCTAGAGTATCATTATGAAAATCTGCACAGTGACTACAAGACATTGAAGCATATTCTATAATTGTGATTGGAGCATTTTCTTCTCCAATATAAAAATCATTATCTTTAACATCTAGTATTGAGTTTTCAGCTGCTTTGGCATTAATAAAAAGTAGTGATAGTATAATAGAAATAAATAAAATTCTAATTTTCATCATTTGTCCTCAGTTGTAATTTTATTACCTAAATTTAATAGCGATTTTTTCAAATCTGAATTTTGAAATTCTTTAACGTTTTCTTCAACAAATCTTATGTCATCTTTGTTTATTTGTTTTTTCTTACTTTGTTTCATATGCGTATATTTAGGTATGTAATTTTGATGAATTCTCAAGTCCATTATAGCTTTATAGCCAAAATAAGTATTAATTTTTTCAATTATAGTGTCCTTAAAGTGTTGAAACTCAATGGCTGCGGCCGGTGCAACACTCACATTTAGATAATTTTTATATACTGTCTCACCTAAATCATTTTCAAAATCACGCACCCTTGAAACATTTAATGGCTCTGAATATTCTTTAAAATAACTACCAGCAATTTCAGGCCATTTGGAGTTAATTACAAATTCTGTACGATTATATTTAGAGGAAAATTTTCTATTTACCTTCCTCAGAGTATCGCCAATAGATTGTGGAACAAATGTTCTTTTTTGTTTTAAATTTTTTTTGTCCATATGCATAAATAATTTATAGTACCTAAATATGAAAGCAATATGTTTAAACACGAAACACAAGTAATAAAGTTTTTACTTCAATGGTATTCTATGAATGCCAGAAAATTACCATGGCGGAAGAAAAATAATCTAAATTTACCTCATCCATACTTTGTGTTTGTAAGTGAGTATATGCTTCAACAAACAACAGTAAATACCGTAAAAAATAAATTTAATGAATTTATTTTAAAATGGCCTTCACTAAATAAATTAGCGCAAACTTCAGAGCCAAATATCTTGAAATTCTGGTCAGGTCTTGGTTATTATTCAAGAGCGAGAAATTTATTAAAGTCTGCAAAAATAATTAAAAATAATTTTAAAAATAACATACCACAAACTTATGATGAACTCATCCAACTTCCTGGTATTGGAGATTACACTTGATGCTAATATTGAGAGAATTTTGGTTAGGTTACATGCTATCGATAAACCAATTAATAAAGTAAAAAATAAACTTAAAGATTTGGGAAAAAAATTCATCTCAGATAAATATTCTTCAAACTTAATTCAGTCTTTTATGGATTACGGATCAGAGATCTGCCTTCCACGAAACCCTAAATGTAATATTTGTGGAATTAATAAATTTTGCCAATCATATAAAAAGAATTTACAACAAAAAATTCCTTTTAAACAAAAAAAGAAAAGTAATAAGCCAATAAAGTACACAAGAGCCTACGTAATTGTGAATGAAAAGAATGAAATCCTAGTACGAAGTAGACCAAATAAAGGAATGTTGGCCTCTATGCTTGAAGTACCAAATGATGTCTGGGTTAAAAATAA
>LULH01000911.1_pt1 | contig 14147 bp, 15 predicted proteins | sample 728201 | NCBI WGS metagenome assembly LULH01 (sample SAMN03860294, study PRJNA289734) | marine metagenome | biome: seawater column; feature: ocean; material: water; isolation source: Red Sea water column Station 169 - depth 100m | place: Saudi Arabia: Red Sea | collected 2011-10-15 | depth 100 m
TGAATGTAGACTGCTAAGAAAAACATAGATGCGCCATTTGCGTGAATGTATCTAATTAACCAACCATAGTTAACATCACGCATGATGTGCTCTACACTTTCAAAAGCCATATCAGCATGAGCGATATAATGCATTGCAAGAGTTAATCCTGTTACAATTTGAGTGATTAAACAAAAAGTTAAAATTCCACCAAATGTCCACCAATAGTTTAAATTTTTAGGAGTTGGGTAATCTGTTAAATGATTTGCAAGAGTTAATAGTGGCAATCGATCATTAAACCATTGTCCTACTTTCGATTTTGGTCTGTAATCATGGTCACTCATTTTTCTTTATCCAATTTTAATTGTGTTTGCATCAACGAATTCATATTTAGGCACTTCCATATTCCAAGGTGCTGGTCCTTTTCTAATTCTTCCAGAAGTATCATAATGAGATCCATGACATGGACAGAACCAACCATTATAATCACCTTTATCATTTAGAGGTACACATCCAAGATGTGTACATACACCTAACATAACAAGCCACTCAGGGTTTTTTGCTCTATCTTCATCTTTTTCAGGATGAATTAAATCCTCCATCTTGACAGATCTTGCTTCATCAATTTCTTCTTGAGTTCTTCTTCTTATAAATACTGGTTTACCTCTCCATAAAACAGTCAATGTATTTCCAGGTGTTAATGAACTTACATCAACCTCTGTACTAGCTAATGCTTTAACAGAAGCATCTGGATTCATTTGATCTATCATTGGCCACACTACTGCAGCGGCACCAACAGCTCCTACAGCTGTGGTAGCTGTAAATAAAAAATCTCTTCTTTTTGTTTTTTTTTCAGACACTTTTAGTAGCTTTTATTATTATCTCTTTTTGATTTAAAATAGTTAATATACGAATTCATATAATATAAAATAATTATTTTACTACTGAAAGAATGACACAGAATTCAACAATTTTAGGACCCAAAATAGCTTTGTATGAGCCTGATATACCTCAGAATACTGCTGCAATCATAAGAACCTGTGCTTGTTTGGGTGCTAAATTAGAAATAATTGAACCATGTGGCTTTCTATTATCAGACAAACGCTTTAAAAGAGTGGTTATGGACTATATGGACTATAGTCAAATAGAGTTTTATCAAAGTTCGGAAAAATTTTTTGAGGCAAAGAAAAAACAGAGAATCGTATTGATGACAACTAAGGGTTCAATAAATTATACTAAATTTAAATTTAAGCCTGATGATACTATTTTGTTTGGAAGAGAAAGTGCTGGGGTACCCGAAAAGGTTCATAAAATTATTAAAAATCGTTTAAAAATACCAATGAATAATCAAGTAAGATCTCTTAATATTGCATCGTCTGTTGCCATTGTTTTGGCAGAAAGTTTGCGTCAAATAGAATTAATATAAAATGGATATTTCAATCAAAAAAGACTTAGCGAGTAATTGGTTTAAGCTATTACAAAATGCAATATGTGACGACATTTTAAAAATTGAAAAAAACAAAGTAAATTTTCAATCAACTTCTTGGAATAGAAGCAGTAAAAAAGATGAGGGTGGTGGTGAATATAGAATTCTTAAAAATGGAAAAATTTTTGAAAAAGTAGGAGTAAATTTTTCAAAAGTTTATGGAAAATTTCCTAAGCAATTTCAAAAGAATATACCGGGCGCAAGTAAAGATCCTAGATTTTGGGCATCAGGAATATCAATAGTTATGCACATGCAAAATCCCCATATTCCTGCAATGCATTTTAATACCAGATTTATTTGTACAACAAAGAATTGGTTTGGTGGAGGTATGGATGTAACCCCAGCAATAAAAGATGAAAAAGAGAAGAAAAACTTTCATAAAATATTAAAGGCAATGTGCGATAGACATAATAAAAATTATTATAAAAAATATAAAAAGTGGTGTGATGAATATTTTTATCTACCTCACAGAAAAGAAGCCAGAGGTATAGGTGGGATATTTTTTGACTATAAAAATGATAATTTTGAAAATGACTTTAAATTTGTCAGAGATGTTGGTGTTACATTTCAAATGCTATTTAATGAAATAATTAAAAAAAAATTAAAAAGAAAATGGACTTTAAAAGATAAAGAGTTTCAGTATATTAAAAGAGGTCGATACGCAGAATTTAATTTGCTCTATGATAGAGGAACAAAATTTGGGCTACAAACTGGTGGTAATGTTGAAGGAATTTTGATGTCATTACCTCCGATTGCAAAATGGAAATAAAAAAATGGATAAAGAGCCAATAACATTAAACGGATTAAATAAACTAAAAGAAGAATTAGTTTTTTTAAAAGAAAAAAAAAGACCTGAGATAGTAGCTGCAATTGCTGAAGCGAGATCCCATGGAGACCTTAAAGAAAATGCTGAATATCATGCAGCTAAAGAAGAACAATCTCATAACGAGGGAAGAATTACAGAAATTAACGATATTATTGCAAGAGCAAATGTTATTGACGTTACAAAACTAAACAATGAAGGAAAAGTAATTTTTGGATCTACAGTTTATTTAGAAGATTTAGATACTGGTGAAAAAATTAATTATAAAATTGTTGGAAGAGATGAGGCAGATTTAAAACAAAAACTAATTTTCTTTCAATCACCAATTGGCAAAGGTTTGATTGGAAAAAATAAAAGTGATTTAGTTGAAATAAATACACCCTCTGGTGTAAAAAATTTTGAAATTAAAGACGTTAAATATATTTAACTTTTAACTATTTGCTGTACTTGCTTATCTGAAATTTGAAATCCATTTTGAACCCAAGTTTCTTCTATTTTTTTTAATTTATTACCTAAAGTTTTACCCTCAGGAATTTGAAATTTTGACATTAGTAGATCAGCCCCTATTGGCAAAGTTGGAATTACTTTCTCTTTATAAGTATCTAATAGTTTGATTAGTTTTTTCTCTACTTTGTTTGAGGTAAAAATTTTAAAATTAATTATATCTATTACAGCCTGTCGCCCATTAAAATAAAAAAATTTATTCAAATTTTTCTCTGTAAAGTTGTTTAGAGTTACTCTTTCTCTATAAAAAAGATCTATCAATTTTAATCTTTTCTTATCTTTGTTAGATATTTTAAATTTATAAAGAAAATAATCTGCGTTATCAGTCCCATCAATTACTAAAAGCGCAATTAAGAATATAAAGTCAATTTTTAAAAAATTCTCTGCAGCATAAGAATTTTGTTTTTTAAAATTTTTAATATTCTTTAATTGAGGGTCTGGCTGGTGCTTATGATTTGAGTAATTTAAATAAAATCTTAAATACCTCAAAATACGTAAATAATCCTCTTGAATTCTTTTTTCCGCATTGCCAATAAAATTAATATAACCCTCCTCCAAATCTTTTTTACCGTTAAATGGATCAAATAAATTACCATCGCCATCTGCATAAATTGAATTGATAGTAAAATCCCTTCTAGAGGCATCTTCCTTCCAATCTAAAGAGAATTCTACTTCAGCATGCCTTCCATCAGTTGAGACGTCTTTCCTTAAAGAAGTAATTTCATATTTATATTCGTCAATTATTGCGGTTATAGTTCCGTGTTCAATTCCTGTTTCGTAATAACTTATTTGTTTGTTTTTAAGAGCCTCACAAACTTCCGGGGGAGTTAAATTTGTTGCTAGGTCAATATCATCAACATTTTCTTTTTTTATCACTTTTCTTACACACCCACCCACATATCTGATTTCACTTTTCTCTGAAAAATTATTAATTGCTTCAAAAATTTTATTTGCTGGTGTTGTTAAAGTAATTTGTTTTAAATTTTGACTGATATAATCAAGATTTTTTGATCTGGAAAAAAATTTATCTAAAAAATTTTTCATAAATGGCTGGGGCGCTAGGATTCGAACCTAGGATGCAGGTACCAAAAACCCGTGCCTTACCGCTTGGCTACGCCCCAATACTAGCTTCCTATAACATAAAAATATAAAATTCATATAGTTTTTGCTGTAACACACCAATAATTTTTATATTTTCTTTTAAATTTAGCTTTTGCCAATTTACAACTCTTTAATGAATTATAATAGGCAACAATTGTTGATCCTGAACCAGTCATTCTTACAAATAATGGATTATTTATACTTTCTAAGAACAACTTTATTTTTTTAAGTTTTGGATATTTTTTGAGTGCTATTGTTTCAAGGGCATTTTGTTGATCAATCAAATATTTTACTCCAAACATGTTTTTTTTAGGTTTGTTATATTTTGATTTTGTATACTTTCGAACAGCTGAGTATATTTTTTTAGTTGAGCACCCAAAATCAGGCTTTACTAAAGTAGAGTAATATTTTGGAGTATTATAAATCTTTTTTATTCTACCACTTGATGACAACACACAGCTGGATGAAATGGTTCCCAGAATAACATCGGAACCAACCAAGTCACAGATACTTCGAGTTTTTTGATGATTAGGATTAATAATTTTTTTTTTAACCAGATAATTAAACACACTAGCTGCATTCATCGATCCCCCACCCAACCCAGCTTCTTGAGGGATTAATTTTTTAATTTTAACTTTGAATTTTTTATTTTTTAATAAATTTTCTTTATCTAGTATTTGAAATAATTTTTGAACAGTATTTTTTTTTCCAATATTTTTAGAAAACTTTCCATAAAAAGAAATGTGGTGTTTTTTTCCATTATGTTGATTTATCGAAATAACATCATGTAAATCTATGAAACCAATTATACTTTCAATTTTATGTAAAACCTTTTTTTTTCCAGTGATATTTAGTGCTAAATTTAACTTTGCATTAGATTTAATTTTATTAATTTTCATTTAGGAATTTTTAAGACCCTCAATTACTTTAATATTGATTTTTTCTCTCATATCGTCTTCGGTGTCATCAAAAGTTAATACGTTGTTCCAAAAATATCTTGCTTGAATTTTTCGATTTAATTTCCATAAAATGTCTCCATAATGATCATTCACGATTGGGTCATCTGGCATTAATTCTACAGCTCTTTTTAAATACTTTTCTGCTTCTACATAATCCTCTATTAAAAAATAAGCCCATCCAATTGAATCAATAATATATGGATCATTGCTTTTTAAATCATATGCTGTTTTCAACATATCCATTGCTTCATTAATTTTATAATCACGCTCTAACCAAGAGTAAGCAAGGTAATTTAAAATATATGCATCACTAGGATCAATTTTAAGCGCATGCAATAAATCTTCATCTGACTTTTCATAATTTCCCATTCTTTCATAGCTACCGCCTCTACGATACAATACATCTGATTTAATAAGTGAATTGTCATCCAGTGTTAAAATAATTTCTGTATAACGATCTATTGCCTTTTCATAATTTTTAGAATTTTTATAAAAATTGGCTAAATCAAAAATCATTTTTATATTTGGATTTTCAATTTTATTAAATTTTGAATCTATGTATTTAATTCCATTTTCATAATCCTGCTCTTGAATTATTATTTGAGCTTCTTTTTTTAATCTAAACCAATAATAAAATTCATCTTCTTTTTTAAAGTTTTTTAAGATCCTTTGTACTTTATCAAATTCATCATTGAGATAAAAATTTTCTGCAACCAATGACAAATTAAATTCAAACTTGGGATTTAAATAGTTTGACAAATTTAAGTAAAAATTTGATTTCTCAAAATTATCCTGAGAAGAATAAAGATTAGAGATTAAAAATAAAAACTCACTTACAAGATCATTATGATCTTTGCATGAAAAAATTTTTCCAAAATCATCGAATTTTTCTTTGTCTACCCAACTTTTACTTTGTGAAAGTAAAAGTGTTGAATTTATATAATCAATTTGTTCAACAACTAATCTTGCTTCATTTAATTTATTGTTATCAATTAAATGATTAAGATAAAAGAAAATGTATCTTGAATAATCACCTTGTTGATTATTTATTAAATTAAGAAAAAATGATGAGGTTCTTTTATCTTCAATATAACATCTTTGGAATGTCTCAGCTATAAGAGACAGGTTTCCAAAATTTTTTTTGTTATCTAATATTTTTTTATTTTTAAATGTATAAATGTACTGTTTTAGAGTTTCAAATATAACTAGGTTTATCCTATCTTCATCTTGAAATTTTAAACTTTGTGTTAAATATTCGTCAGCCTTTTTAAAGTTATTTTTTTTTAAACTGTCAATTATTAAAATTATATACGCATCATAAAAATCTGAATTAGATTTGTTTGCATTGTTATTTAATACATTAATTGCTTGAGGTACTTTGTTATCTAAAACTAAAGAGTTAACATATCTTTTTAAATAACTGTCATGTTTGTTAATTAATACTTTGGTTAAGTTAAAAAATTTTAAAGCTTCAGAATTATCTCGATTTTCAAATGCAACAATTCCAGAAAAATAATTTGATAAATCTCTTGAGTTGAAATCATTAAAAGTAGCACTTTTAGAATACAAAGGTGTCTGATAAGATATGAATATTAATAGTACTAATTTTAGAAATTTTAGGAACATGTAACCATACTATGACTAAAAAAGTGATAAATCAAAATACCAAATTAAACCAAGAACTAATTAATACTATTGAGCCAAAATTTATATTCGCTGATAAGCCAATAAATAGATTTAATATTTTAGAAACGAAAAATGGCACTCTGCAAACTAATAAAGAAGAATTACTTAAAAATTTAAAAGATCAAATAAATTCAATTGAAAATTGTAAATTGAAAGAAAATTCAAACAAAATTATTTTAGGTGAGGGAAATATAAATAGCCCTTTAATGTTAATTGGAGAGTCTCCTGGGGCTGAAGAAGAAAAATTGGGTGTCCCATTTAGAGGTGAAGTTGGCGAACTTCTTAACAAAATGCTTATAGCCATCAATATTAAGAGACAAAATATTTACACTAGTTATGCAATCAATTTTAGACCACCTGATGACAGAAAACCAACCTCAACCGAAATTAAAAGATACTCAGTATTTTTGAAGGAGCATATATCGATTATAAACCCAAAGATTATTGTTTTGATGGGTAGTTCGGCAATGGAGGCTGTAACAGGAATAAGTGAAAAAATAACTACTGAAAGAGGACATTGGAAGGAAGTGATTTTAAAAAACAAAACATTCCCTTTAATGATAACTTTTAATCCATCTTATTTAATCCGTTTTCCAGAAAATAAAAAACACTCATGGGAAGATTTAAAGAAAATTAGAGACAAAATCAAAGATCTGAAGTTAAAAATTTGATGAAGATAATTGCTGGGGTTGATGAGGTTGGTAGAGGAAGTTTAATTGGGCCTGTTTATGCTTCAGCAGTAATTTTAAAAAAATCAATTAATCAAAAGTTATTAAAAGATTCAAAATCATTAAGTAAAAAAGAGAGAGAGTATCTATGTACATATATAAAAAAAAATTCTACTTGGTCCATAGGCAAAGCTTCTGTCAAAGAAATAGAAAAGCTGAATATACTTCAAGCAAGTTTGCTGGCTATGAAAAGAGCTATAAAAAAACTTAAGAAAAAACCAACACACGTTCTGATAGATGGAAACAAAACTCCAGAATTAGAAAATTATAATTTAAAATCAGTTATTAAAGGAGATAAAAAAATCCCCTCTATTTCGGCAGCTTCTATAATTGCAAAAGTATCAAGAGATAAATTTATAACCACCTTGTCAAAAAAAAATAAAGGTTATGACTGGGATAAAAACTTTGGGTACGGAACAAAACAGCACTTAAAAGCTTTGAAAAAATTAGGTATTACTAAACATCATAGAAAAACTTTTTCACCAATATCTAAAATAAATTAACACTACATCTAGTTACCTTCTAATTTAGAAACACTAATCGAATCCAAATTTTTCAATCTCAGGTTGACCGTAGAATCCATTTGGAGTCTAATTAATTTTTACAAATGAAAACTGATTTCAAAAATAAAATAATTAATGGAGATAGTCTCGAAGAATTAAAAAAAATTCCACGTGAAACTTTTGATTTAATTTTTGCTGATCCTCCTTACAACTTACAATTAAAAAGTGAATTAACTAGACCAGATAGATCAAAGGTTAGTGCGGTAAATGATAAGTGGGATCAATTTGAAAATTTTAAAAAATATGATGATTTCACTTATGAATGGCTTAGTGAATGTAAAAGAATTTTAAAAAAAGATGGAGCAAGCTACCATAATATTTTTAGAGTTGGCACAGCAATCCAAAATTTAGGTTTCTGGATTTTAAACGATGTCATTTGGAATAAAAATAATCCAATGCCAAACTTTAGAGGAACACGTTTTACTAACGCTCATGAAACTTTAATATGGGCTTCTAAAAGTGAAAAATCAAAATACACATTCAATTATCAATCTTTAAAATGCTTAAATGATGATTTGCAAATGAGATCTAATTGGGATCTTCCAATATGCAATGGTTCTGAAAGACTTAAAAAGGATGGAAAAAAAATTCACTCTACACAAAAACCAGAAGCACTATTACATAGAATTTTACTAGCTACATCTAATAAAAATGACCTCATACTTGACCCTTTTTTAGGATCAGGAACAACAGCTACAGTAGCAAAAAAACTAGGAAGAAATTATTTTGGAATAGAAAAAGAAAAAAATTATTTTAAAGCTGCTGAGCAACGCATAAAAGCTACAAAGCCTATTGAAGACGATTTATTAGATACGCTAAAAAATAATAGATCAAAACCAAGAATTCCTTTTGGTTCATTAGTTGAGCTTGGAATAATTAAACCTGGAACTAATATTTTTGATAATAAGAAAAAAATAACAGCCAGAATTATGGCTGATGGTAGTATAAAACATAATCAAGCAGAGGGTTCTATACACAAAGTTGCGGCTACTATTTTAGGAGCTGAAAGTTGCAACGGATGGACTTTTTGGCACTGTGATATAAATGGACGAACTTATCCTATTGATTATCTAAGACAAAGATTAATTTCTAAAAATTAACTTTTATAAATTTTACCCAAATAACTTTCTAAAAATTTTTTATTTTTAGTTAAAAGTTTTAAAAAAATATTTCTAAATATGATCATAATTGGATTTGATAAATGGAAGGCAAATTGATTGAAATTAGATCTACTGTTAATCATTTTTACTCTCTTTAATCTGATATCATAAAAATTATTATTATTTATTAAACATTCATATAATTCATTAGCTCCCTCAATTGATTGGGAAGCTCCCTGCGCAAATGAAGGTGAAAAAGCAAAAAATGCATCTCCTACAAGGAATATATTTTTTGGAGGATTATATAAATTTTTACTTACAAATATTGGAAATAATTTAATATTTTGAAGACTTTCCAAAAAACTTTGAGAAACTTTTTGAGATAATTTAAATTTAATATTTTTTATAAAAGAACTCTCGGTAAAAAGATTATAGTTCTCTTGCTCATTTGAATTTAATTTATGTTTTAAAATGCCAATAAAATTTAATTTTTTATCATTATTAATTGGATAAACAACATAATGAAAATTCGGTCCTAAAAACAAAGAAATATTTTCTTCATTTATATTTTGAAAATTTTCTCTCGATATAGTGCCCCTAATAGCAATCGTATCATTGTAAATTGGTTTTGATTTATTGGCTGAAATTAATAACTTCCCTTTAGAAAACACACCGTCTGAAATAATTAAGTAATCACAAGTTATATTATTTTTATCAAATGTTAATTTTATTGAATCTTTATCGTAAACAATCTGTTCAATACTATGGTTATATTTAATTATATCTTCGTTTATTTGTTTTTTTAAAAATTGAAGTAATTTTGATCTTTTCAATGTTGTGTATTTACAATCTTCAGAATTAAATTTTGAAATGTCTAAGTCACAAATTTTTTTTGAATTTTTAATTTCATAAAAATCAATTTTTTTTGGATTAAATTTTTCTTCTTCAGTGAAAGAAGTGAAGCCTATTTTATTTAAAAGCTTTACACTATTTACCGACAACTGAATTCCATAACCTTCTTCCATTTCTATTGAATTCCTTTTTTCATAAATCGTAACCTGATAATCCTTATGATCTTTGAATAAATTGGCAATATACAAACCAGAAATTCCAGCACCAATTATTGCAATTTTTTTCATTTATGACTTTCTAAAAATTTAACTATCTTTTTTGTAAATGTTGGCAGTGTATAATTTTGAAGCTTTGTTGGATCAATCCAATAATTATTTTTATTTAAATTATATTTATTTTTAAATTCAATTTTAATATTCATGTTCATATTAGACATTTTAAAATTCAAATCTTTATCAAAATTTTTAGGATTATTTACTTCCTCCATCGGGAAGATATTAAAATTTTTCAAAAAATTAAATTTGTTATTTTTGATTAATAAATAATGATTATTTTTTTTATAAACATTTAGCTTGTAAAAAGTTTCCTTATCTTTTTTTTTAAATTTTACTAAATCAAAATTTTTATTTTTAAATGATTTACATTTTTTTACTAATGGACAATTCTTACAATTAGGACTAACAGGTTTACAAATTAGTGCTCCTAATTCCATTAAAGCTTGAGCATAATCACTAGACCTTTTGATAGATGTTCCAAAAATTTTTTTCTTCTCGTGTAAATTTTCTTTTTTTATTTGATCTTGTTTTTTTAAAAATAAGTATCTCTTTAGTACTCTTTCAATATTACCATCTAGAGGAATTATTGGTTCATTGAATGCAATTGCAGAAATTGCACTTGCTGTATAATCTCCAATTCCTGGAAGAGACTTTAAATCTACAAAATTTCTAGGTATTTTTTTATTAAAATTTTTAACAACTATTTGAGCTGTTTTTTTTAAATTTCTTACTCTTGAATAGTATCCAAGACCCTCCCAAAGTTTAATTAATTTTCTATCATCATATTTAGATAATTTTTCTATTGTGGGAATATTTTTTATAAATCTGTTAAAGTAAGGTATTACGGTTGCAACCTGGGTTTGCTGCAACATAAATTCACTTATTAAAGTGTAGTATTGCTTTTTTGTTTGAGAAACATTCTTTCTCCAAGGTAAAGATCTTTTATTTAAATCATACCAATTAAGAATATTATTTGTTATTATTGGATCTTTCATATGCAATCTAAAAATAATACTAAGCAGAGAAACGCTAGCATTCAAGGATTAAGATCTTTCAAAGACACTTTGCCAAAAAATGTCAAAAAAATAATAAATAAAAAAGGTCATGTATATTCAGAAACGCTGAGCAATTGGAAATATTTAGTTGGAAGCGAATTATTTAAAATTTGCTATCCAAAAACATTTAAAAATTCAAATAAATTTGGTGTTAGCACCTTAGTGGTTATGGTCAAGCGAGGACATGAAGTTGACGTAGAATATTCGAAAAAAGATATTTTGGATAAAATGAATAATTTTTTTGGATATTCTGTTGTTGAAAAGCTTAAATTTATAAGTTTTGATGATGAACATGAAATGACGGGCTCGAGTGAAACAAAAGTTAAAAATGTGGCAATTAGTAAATATCAAGATAAAATTAAAGATGTTAAAAACGAAAAAATTAAAAAATCATTAACAGAGTTAACCAAGGTTTTTAGAGAGAAATGAAAAAAATTATATTCTTAATATTAATATTTTTTACTACAGTCTTAAATGTACAAGCTGAGGAAATTAAAAGGATAACTGTTGGTAACAAAGATGCAAAAATAACTATTATAGCTTTTGAATCATTAACTTGTAGTCATTGTGCTAATTTTCATAAAAATGTTTATCCTCAATTAAAGGAAGAGTATCTTGATACTGGACTCGCTAAAATAGAATTTAGACATTTTCCATTAGACATAGCGGCCTTTAATGCATCTAAAGTTTCTCAGTGTAAGAATGATGGAAATTCAGATATCCTTGAAAGTTTATATGCTAATCAACAAAAATGGGTAAAGGGAAGTTCAATCCAGGAGGCAAATAAAAATCTACAAAAATTTTTAAAAAGTGAGGGATTTAGTATTGATTTTGATACTTGTATAAACAATAAGGAAATTGAAGATTTTGTATTAAACGATCGAATCGATGGAGCAAAGAACTTCAAAGTGAACGCAACTCCTACGATTATTATTAACAACGAAAAATTTGAAAAAACTCTAAATTATAAAAATTTAAAAAAAGCGCTAGAAAAACTGATATAAGTTAGTGCATGGAGTTTAAAAAAATCCAATTAAACGGATTTAAATCTTTTGCTGAAAAAACCAACTTCTTAATTGAGGATGGTCTTACGGGTATAGTGGGTCCTAACGGCTGTGGAAAATCTAACATTGTAGAATCTTTAAGATGGGTAATGGGAGAGACCTCGGCAAAAAGTATGCGTGGATCTGGTATGGAGGATGTTATATTTTCAGGAACATCTAATAAAGCATCAAAAAATATTGCAGAAGTATCAATCGAAGTTGAAAACAAAGATAAAGAAGGTCCAATCCAATACCGTGAATTGGAACAAATACAAGTTAGAAGAAAAATAGAAAAAGATAAAGGATCTAAATTTTACATTAATGATAAAGAAGTAAGAGCAAGAGATGCACAAATGTTTTTTGCAGATCTTTCGACTGGTGCACACTCTCCATCTATGATTAGCCAAGGAAGAATAGGTGCATTAGTAACTGCGAAACCAACAGATAGAAGAGCTATTTTAGAAGAAGCTGCAGGAATATCTGGTTTACACGTTAGAAGACATGAGGCTGAATTAAGATTAGGTGCGGCTGAGAATAATTTAAAAAGAGCAGATGAATTAAGAAGACAGCAAGAAAAACAATTAGCAAATCTTCAAAAACAAGCTGAAGAGGCAACAAAATACAAACTAATTTCAGATCAAATTAAAAAAATTGAAGCAGGTTTATATTATTTAAAATTATTAGAAATAGACAAAGAAATTAGAATAGAAAATGAAATTAATACTGAGGCAGAAGGAGAAGTAGAAGGATTTAATAACAAAATATCTGAATTAGAAAATTCAATTAAAACTTTTACAGATAAAGTAAATCCATTGAGAGAAAAAAATATAGAAAATTTATCAAGGATACAAAGACTTAATTTAGAACTTCAAAGTTTAGATGAGGAAAATACAAGAATTCAAGATGAGATAGAAAGCATCAAAAAATCAATTCAAACACTTGATGATGATATCACGAGAGAAAAAGGGATAATCATAGACGCTAACTCAAATGAAAAAAGATTGAAGGAAGAAAAAACTGAATTAATTGAGACAGACTCGAAGTATTTTGAAACAGAAAAATTATCTAATGAAGAGTTAGAAAGTGCAAAAAATAAACTTAAAGAAGAACAAAAAGCTGTTGATGAAGTTGTAAACAGTTTAGCAGAAGAAACTGTAAATATAAGTGTTGGTCCAATAAGAAATGTAAAAAACACTATATCAAGGGTAAAAGAATTAATAGATAGTAATGAAATAAATCAAGCAGTAACACTTCTAGATAGATGTAATATGGAGCTAGATAGTTTTTTAAATGATTTAAAAAATGAGAGATCTAGAAGTGAGTTATTAGGAGTTAGCGAAAAATCAGAAAATATAAAATTACTCCAAGAAAAATATGCCGATGCATATAGTAAAAATCAATCAATTAAAAATGAGTCTATAAAAAGAAATGAAAGAATTAAAACCATTGAAACGGAAATTGAAAGTTGGAAAAATTTATTAACTAACTCAGAAAAAATGGTTAATGAACTAACACAAAGAAAAGAAAAATTATCAAAACAATTAAGTGATTTAGAAAATCAACCTAGAGCACAGGCAGAGAGAAAAGGTCAAATTTCAGAAAATTTAAGAATTTCAGATAAAGAAAAAATTGATAATGAAGCGATTATAGATGAAACAGATCAAAAAATTGAAATGTTAAGAACGCAATTAAATGAAATTCAAGAACAATCAATTCAAATCAGAGAAAGAAAAGCAAGCTCAGGAGCTACAATTGAAGGCCTGCAAAAAAGAAAAAATGATCTCCTTGATAGAATTAGTTCTGAGTTAAATTTGAATGAAGATAATATTTTAGAAAATTCAAATTTAAACGGAGTAGAAGAGCTTCCAAATCCAGTTGATCAAGAAGATGCTTTAGACAAGAAAAAACAAGAAAGAGAAAAATTAGGATCTGTAAATTTAAAAGCAGATGAAGAAACAAGTAAATATGAAGAAGAGATAAAAAAAATGGAACA
>LULH01000205.1_pt1 | contig 14051 bp, 11 predicted proteins | sample 728201 | NCBI WGS metagenome assembly LULH01 (sample SAMN03860294, study PRJNA289734) | marine metagenome | biome: seawater column; feature: ocean; material: water; isolation source: Red Sea water column Station 169 - depth 100m | place: Saudi Arabia: Red Sea | collected 2011-10-15 | depth 100 m
TTTGTTTCCACATATGACTGTTTATGAAAATTTAGCATTTCCTTTAAGAGTTAGAAAAATTTCAAAAGATGAAACAGACAAAAAAGTTGAAAAAGCATTATCAATGGTTTCATTGACAGGTTTTGGAAGCAGGATGCCAGCTCAACTTTCTGGTGGTCAACAACAAAGAGTTGCTGTAGCCAGAGCTTTAGTTTTTGATCCTGCTGTAGTTTTAATGGATGAGCCTTTGGGAGCATTAGATAAAAATTTAAGAGAAAGTATGCAATATGAAATTAAACATATTCACGAAAGTATCGGAGTTACAGTAGTGTATGTTACACACGACCAAAGTGAAGCTTTAACGATGTCAAATAGAATTGCAGTTTTTAATGATGGAAAAGTGCAGCAACTATCTAGCCCAGATAAATTATATGAAGAACCAGTAAATTCATTTGTTGCGGAATTTATTGGTGAGAATAATACCTTCCAAGGAGAAGTAGCAGATATTTCAGGAGATAAATGTAAAATTAAATTAGGTTCAGGAGCTGAAATTTTTGCAAATCCTATAAGAGTAAAATCAAAAGGCGAAAAAAGTATTGTTTCATTAAGACCTGAAAGAGCAATCATTGATCCTGATGAAAAAATGGATAATAAATATAAAGGCAAGATAGAAGAAGTAATTTATCATGGAGATCATACTAGGGTAAGATTAGACTTATTAGGAAATAAAGAATTTATATTAAAGGTACCAAATAGTTCAGCTAGAATGGATATTAAATTAGGCAATGAAATTAAAATTGGCTGGAACAGTTTTGATGCTAGAGCTCTTGATCCAAAATAATTAATTATTCTTAAATAATATAGAAAAATACGCGATATATTTACAATTGAGCTGTTGACTCTCAATTCTGTTATTGCTGTAATCCGTTTTTTAAAAAAAACGTTTAAACGGAGGATAAATGAGAAAATTAGCTAAATTATTTTTAGCCCTTACTTTTGTTCTTAGTATTACAACATCTTCATATGCGGTTACTGTTGCATCTTGGGGTGGAGCTTATACTGAGTCACAAAAATTAGGTTATGGTGATCCAACTGCGAAAGCACTAGGTATTGAAATTAACTGGGTAGACTACTCAGGTGGATTATCTGAAATTAAAGCACAAAAAGAAGCAGGTGCGATTACATGGGATATAATCGATGTATTTGCATTTGACACAATCAATGGATGTGATGAAGGTATATTTGTTGAATTTGATTTTGACAAAGACTTCCCAGCGGCTCCAGATGGAACTCCTGCAAGTGAAGACTTCTTTACAGATATGCCAAGTAAATGTGCTGTAGGAAATATTTTATATTCTTGGAACTACGCTTATAACAGTGAAAATGTTAAAGGTACTCCAAAAACTATAAAAGATTTCTTTAATACTAAAAAATTTCCTGGAAAAAGAGCTATCTACAAAAGTGCTTTAACAAACTTAGAAATTGCTTTAGCAGCAGATGGTATTAAACCAGGTAAAGGTGGGGCAAAAATCTACGAAGCTTTGAATACTGAAAAAGGTGTTACAAGGGCTATGAACAAGATCAAAAAACTTTGCACAGATCCTAAAGGTGGATGTGTATTTTGGTCTGCAGGTGCTCAACCACCAGAATTATTAATGAGTGGTGAAGTTGTTATGGCAACTGGTTGGAATGGTAGATTCTTTAATGCTACTATTGGAGAAGGCGCACCAATCGTTCAAGTTTGGGATGCACAAGGACTTGATTATGAATATTTTGCACTTGTAAAAGGTGGTCCAGACGAAGCAAATGCTAAAAAAGCACTTGCTATGATGACTAACACTGAAATGTTAGCTGGAAGCGCTAAATACATTGCTTATGCTCCTTGGAGAAAATCTTCAATCAAAATAATGGAAGCAGGAGAGCCTTGGTATAAAGATGGTAAAACTAACATGGTACCACATATGCCAACAGCACCACAAAATACAAAAAACTACTTCTTAGTTGATCCTTTCTTCTGGGCTGATAACGGCACTGAGTTAGGTGAAAAATGGGAAGCTATGAAAGCTGGTCTATAATTTAAGTTTTAAAGACTAAAATTATATATTATATTTAGGGCGGTTATTTATTAACCGCCCTTTTTATTTATGAGTAGCGAAACAAAAAAAATTTTAACTACAGATGGCATACCTTTAGAGGTAAGTTTAAAGAAAGCTGAGAAGAAAAATAAAATCAAAGCTTTTCTTTTAGTCTGCCCATTATTATTTTTTATTATCATCACTTACATTTTCCCGATAGGAGAAATGTTTTCTAGAAGCATTGACGACAGAATGGTTACTAACATGTTGCCAAAAACATTTAAAGCAATGGAAACATGGGATGGAAAAGAGCTTCCACCAGAAGAAGTTTTTGCAAGTTTTTTAGCCGATTACAGAGTCCTGGCAGAGAAGAAAGAGCATGGAAAATTGGGTCAAAGATTAAATAAAGAAAAAAACGGATTTACTACAATTCTCAAAAAGTTATGGAGAAAAATGAAAAAGTTCGAGGATGGCAATGCCAAAGAACAAATAATGGCAGTTCATAAAAGATTTAGAGATGTAGAATATTGGCGTGCTATAAAAAGAACCGCGCCTCCTTATACAGCTGCAAAATATTTAAAAGGTATGGATATGTATTTTGATGAAGATGGCAAAATAGTTCAAGTAGAAGAAGATAGAAGAATTCATAGAATTCTTTGGTTAAGAACTTTAGAGGTAGCTTTTTTTGTTACAGTTTTTTGTTTTTTAATGGGTTATCCGATCGCTCATCTACTAGCTACTTTGCCAATGAAATACAGCAACTTACTAATGATTTGCGTTCTTTTACCTTTTTGGACTTCCTTATTAGTTAGAACGGCAAGCTGGATGATTTTGTTACAGCAACAAGGAATTGTTAACGATTTTTTTGTCTGGATAGGATTGGTATCAGACGATAATAGGCCAGAAATGATGTTCAATAAAACAGGCACATATGTTGCGATGACACAAATTTTATTACCTTTTATGGTTTTGCCACTTTATAGTGTTATGAAAACCATTTCACCAAGCTTAATGAGAGCAGGAAAATCACTTGGCGGCACACCATTTATTGCTTTTTGGAAAATATATTTTCCATTAACGATACCCGGGATTGGAGCAGGCTGCTTATTAGTATTTATACTTGCTATAGGATATTACATAACCCCAGCGCTAGTTGGTGGAGCATCTGGAACTTTGATTAGTAACCAAATAGCATATCATATGAAAGCAACTTTAGATTGGAGTTTTGCATCAGCAATGGGTTTAATGCTTTTAACAGGTGTTTTAGTTGTTTATTGGATTTATAACAAACTTGTAGGAATTGATAATATAAAATTAGGATAGATATGGCATTACCAAAATATACAGAACCACATTATAGAATATGGCATTACGTTTATTTGTTTATATGTGGATGTGTATTTTTCTTTTTAATTGCTCCTCTGTTCGTAATATTTCCACTTTCATTTAATGCAGAAGAGTTTTTGGTTTTTTCTGATGGTATGAAAAGACTTGATCCAGATGCATTTTCTCTAAGATGGTATAAAGATATGATTTATGGAACTAAAAATCCATGGGGCGCAGCTGCAAAAAATAGTTTCATAATAGCTGTATTTGCAACAATAGGTTCAATTATTCTTGGAACAGTTGCTGCACTAGGATTAAGTAGTAGACATATGCCATACAAAGGTTTGATAATGGCGACATTAATTTCACCAATGATTGTTCCACTTATTATCTCTGGAGTTGCTATTTTCTTTTTTATAGCAAAAGTAGGTTTAGCAGCTACACATTTAGGTATCATTATTGCACATATTATTCTTGGTACTCCATTTGTTGTAATTACAGTAACTGCTACATTATCAGGATTTGACCATAGTGTTACAAGAGCGGCTGCCAGCCTAGGAAGTAACCCAGTTAATACTTTTTTGAAAATTACCCTTCCTCTAATATTACCAGGAGTTATATCTGGAGGTTTGTTTGCGTTTGTTACATCTTTTGACGAAGTTGTTGTCGTTTTATTTTTAGCTGGCCTAGAAACAACAACTATTCCAATTCAAATGTGGACAGGTTTAAGAGAACAGTTAAGTCCAACAATTTTAGCAGTAGCAACTTGTTTAATAATTCTATCTGTTTTAATACTTGTTACCGCTGAACTTTTGAGAAGAAGATCTGAAAGGCTTCGAGGAATTAACAGATAATTAATCAATAGACTCTATAATTGTAGCAATTCCCATTCCTAGACCTATACATTGTGTAGCTAAGGCATATTTTTTATTTTCTCTTTTCAACAAATCTGCAGCTTTCCCAGTTATTCTTGCTCCAGTAGCTCCAAGAGGATGTCCTAATGCTAATGCACCTCCGTCTAAGTTTACTTTCTTATCATTTATATTTAAATCTTTAATGCATGCTAAAGATTGAGAAGCAAATGCTTCATTTAATTCAACAATATCAATTTTATCTGATGTTAGCCCAGCTCTTTGTAATGCTTTTTTTGAAGCTCCAATTGGACCTAAACCCATATAATTTGGCTCACAACCTTCAACAGCTGTAGAAACAATTCTTCCTAAAATTTCTAAATTATTTTCTTTTGCATAATTTTCTTCACAAATTAATGTTGCTGCCGCTCCATCGGTAAGAGGTGATGAGGTAGCGGCTGTAACAGTTCCATTTTGATCAAAAGCTAGTTTTAGCCCGTCTAATGTTTCCTGATTACTTTTAGGCCGAATGTTTCCATCACTTTCACAATTACCAATTTTTACAATTTCATTTTTAAATTTTCCTTTTGTCTGTGCTTCATGTGCTTTTTGATGACTTGATATTGCAAAATCTTGTTGTTCTTTTCTTGATATACCATATTTCTTAGCAACATTTTCGGCAGTTATGCCCATAGAAAAATAGACGTTAGGATTATCTTTTTCATTTTCAGGATATGGAATTGGATCAAATCCAGTGTTCACTCTAGTCATACTTTCTACCCCTCCACAAATAAAAACTTTTCCTGATCCCATTGCTATTTTACCCGCAGCTATGTGTATAGCTTCCATAGAGGATCCACACCATCTATCGACTGTCATACCAGATGTTTTTACTTCCATATTTGTTAAGAAGGTAACTAATTTTCCAATATTAAAACATTGTTCACCAACTTGGAAAGCACAACCAACAACAATATCCTCTATATCTTCTTTTTTGACATTAGATTTTGAAACTAAATTTTTAATTACATCTGCAAGTAAATTTACTGGTTTTGTATCAATAAGAGCGCCTTTTCTTGCCATCGTAAATGGTGATCGAGAATATGCAGCTATTACAGATTTGTACATTTTAAATTATAATATAGAATTATTTTTGAAATGGTAAAGTAGTTATAATTTTTTATGGTTATTCATAAAAAGGCTTTTGACAAGAAGTTTTTGCCAATTTACTAATGATTTTAAGATGATAGATATATTAATTAAATTCTACCGTGGCAAATTGGCGATAATAGAAATATCACAAGTTGTAATATAAACACTTAAATTTAAAAGTAACAAAATGGAAATTAAAGAAGTAGTAATAATAGGATCGGGGACAATGGGATGTGGTATTGCCGCACAATTATGTAATGCTAATATACCAGTAACTTTATTAGACCTAACAACAGAAATTAGCAAAAAAGCTAGAGAAAGAATTTATAATTCTAGACCACCATTATTAATAGATAAGTCAAAAGTAAACAACATCAGCATTGGAAATATAAACGATGATTTTGAAATTGTTAAAAAAGTGGATTGGATAGTTGAAGCTGTGGTTGAAAGAATCGACGTTAAACATGAAATTTATGAAAAAATTTTTAAAAATAGAAAACCTGGCTCTATAGTATCATCAAATACGTCTTCAATTCCAATTAAAGTACTTTCAGAAAAATTAACAGAAGAGCAAAAAAAAGATTTTTGTATAACCCATTTTTTTAATCCAGTAAGATACATGGATTTACTAGAAATAGTTAAAAGCCCAAGTAATGATATTGAAAAAATAAACTCATTAAAGAGATTTTGTGAAGAGGATTTAGGAAAAGGTGCAATAATTTGTAACGATACACCAGGTTTTTTAGGAAATAGAATTGGTGTTTACGCAATGCAAGTTGCGATGACAGAAGCATTTAAAATGAAACTTTCCATTGAAGAAGCAGATGCGGTATTTGGAAGACCTATGGGAATACCAAAAACTGGAGTTTTTGGATTATATGATTTAATTGGAATAGATTTAATGGCTGATGTATTAAAAAGTTTTGTAAAAGAACTTCCTGAAAAAGATGAATTTCAAATAGTAGCTAAAGAAATACCGTTGGTAAAAAAACTAATAGAAACTGGATATACCGGTCGCAAAGGCAAAGGTGGCTTTTATAGAGTGAACAAAATGGATAATCAAAAAATTTTGGAGGCTATAAATTTAGAAACAGGAGAATATTCAGCTTCAAAAAAAATAAATCTAGGAATAGAAAGAATAGATTTAAAAAATTTAATTAGTAGACAAGATAAATACGGCGATTACGCATGGAGAGTAATCTCAAAAATAATTAAATATGCGTCTTCTTTAGTGCCAGGAATTACAAATAAATTTAATGATATTGATGAAGCTATGAGAATGGGGTTTAATTGGGCCAAAGGTCCATTTGAAATGTTAAAAGAAATTGGAGTTGAATCTTTCTTTGAGAGAATTGATAATTTCAAAAATAATAACTTTTTAGAAAATTTATCCAAAAATAAAGATGAAAATTTTTATGGAGAAAGACAGAAGTATACAGAAATGGAGACCCTAGGAAAAATAAAACCTAAAGCAATTAAATTAGATAAAAATAATTCAGCTGAAATATATAGGTTTAATGATTTTAATATTGTTGAATTTACAACTAAGGCAAATGCTTTGGATTACGATTCTATGGACAGTTTGAAAAATGCAACAGACAAACCTTTAATAATTATTAACGAAAGTATGCAATTTTCTGCAGGTGTAAACTTATCTTATACAATGAATTTTGCAGACAAAGGAGACTTTAAATCAATTGAAAAATTTGTAAAATATTTTCAAGATACTTGTAAACATTTAAAATACTCTAAATATCCAGTGGTCTCAGCTCCATCAGGTTTAACTTTGGGAGGAGGATTTGAAGTTTTAGTTCAAAGTAATTTTGTTGCATCTCATACAAATATTGTTGTTGGACTTGTTGAAACTATAGTCGGATTAATTCCTGCCGGTGGAGGATGTAAAGAAATGTTGTGGAGATGGTCTCAGTCTGAAGAAGCAAAAAAAGATCCAGATTTTGCTTCATTAAAAGTATTTGATATTATTGGTTACGCTAAAACAGCAACCTCTCCAATAGAAGCAGAACCTTTAAAATATTTAAAACCAGAAGATAAAAAAATAATGAGTAGAAATAGTTTATTTTCAGTTTCAAAGGAAATACTTTCAAGTAATAAAAATTTTTCTCCATCAGAAGAATGTACTTTTAACCTATCTGGAAAAATTGTTAGGGAAAAAATGATTAGTCTTTTAGAAAAACTGTATAATGATAAAGTTATCCTTGACCATGGAATGGAAGTTGGAAAAGAGCTGGCATATGTATTAAGTGGTGGTGATACAACTTTAGACAAAACTTTGACAGAAGACGATTTATTTAAGTTAGAATTAAATGCTTTTATGAAATTAATAGAAACACAAAAAACGCAAGAGAGAATTAAACATACTCTTGCTACTGGCAAACCCTTAATAAATTAAAATTTTATGACAAAAAAGTTATCTAAAAAACAAATTAATAATGCTTCTAAAATTTTAATTTCTTGGAAAAAGAAAATGCCGTATTATTATTCAGCGGCAATTATTATTGTTTTTATAATAGTTTTATCTCAATAATTTAAAATAATTAATATAATCTGGGCGCAAAACATATTCTGATTTGTTGCCTGCTTTAATTTTTTTTAAAGCATCTAATCCATAAATTACTTTACCAACTGGCGTATATTCTCCTGTATACAAAGGAATGTTTTTTAAAATTATAAAAAATTCGCTGTCTTCAGTATTAAACTCGTCTCCTCTAGCTAGAGCGACAGTTCCTTCAATAAATTGATAATTATCATTTAGTTCTGAATTTAAATTTCCAAGCATTGATCGACCACTGCCAACTTTATAATAATTTATGTTTTCAATATTTCCAAATTCCAAATCACCTGCTTGTACTAACGTATCTTTAACTACACGATAAAATGTAGATCCATTGTAAGAACCTTTTTTTATAAAATATTTAAATCTCTTAACAGAATTTGGAGACATTTCTGGCATAAGTTCAATAATAACATTTCCACACTCAATATTCATAACAACAATATTACTTGGGTTTTTAAAATTAATTTTTTTTGGATCTATACTTTCAATAAAAAGACATTTATTTTTTATTATAAAAACAAAGCTAAAAGAAAAAATAATTAATAAAATTAAAAATACAAACAATATTTTTTCTGAAGTTGAAGCTTTTATTTTATTAATCATTAAATTTAAAGTTTATTAATTTTATCTAATCCTGATTTAATATAATTAATTTTATTTAATAATATTGGATCTTTCTTAGATTTATTTTCTAAATTTATTCTGTCAAAAATTAAAAAAGAAAAAACTTCAGCCATGTCTTCAGATGGAATAGACTTTGAATATTCAGTTACAAAACCTTCTGTGTTATCATATAGATCTAAGTTTAATCTATCTGAGCATGTTGAGCATTCAGCATATTTAAATGATTTTTTATTAAAATCAGACCAAGTTTCATCATTAAAAAATTCCTTAAAGCTATCATACACTAAGTGGAAAATTTCGTGATGTATGACTCTCTCAAAATATTTCTTATCAAAATTTATATCTAAAATTAATGTTCTTTTTTTATAATCCGGTATTCCAGCTGTATTAATTTCAGATATATAAAGGTTTTCACATAAAACTATAAATCTTAAGTTTATTTTTTTTAAAAATTTTGCATCATATTTTTCTAAATTTCTTTCTATAATTGAAAATGTATTTGCAAGATTAGTTTTGTTTGCTTTTTCACATTTAATATTATTTTTTACACCAATAATAAAATTTTGTTTTGAATTTAAATATTTTAAACCTTGATTATTATCTATTTTATAGACTTCTAAATTAGGAATTTTTATCAAATTGAAAATTTCATCTGCTTGTAAAGAATTTACTGGCAAAACTAAAAGCAAAACTACTAAAAATCTCATTAAATATATATAGACGAATTTGTTAAGATGATATTATCTTAGATTATAATAAAATGAAAAAAGAAAAAAATAAAAAACCAATTCAGCCAGTTAGTGGAACAAAGGTGCCAAGATATGCAGGTCCATCAACTTTTGCTAGGTTACCTGAGTTAAGAGATGTTGAAAGTTGTGATGTTGCTATAGTAGGAGTGCCTTTTGATTCAGGCACTAGCTATAGACCGGGCGCAAGATTTGGTCCACAGAGTATTAGACAAGCCTCAAGACACTTAAGAACTAATTACCATCCTAATTATGATGTCGAACCATTTAAAATTCAACAGGTTGCAGATGCAGGAGATATTGCATGTAATCCTTTTAATATTGATGAAGCGATTAAACAAATTGAGATAGGAGCAACCGAACTTTTAGGTAAAGTCGGTGGCATAATTAGTCTTGGAGGAGACCATACTATTGCAGTTCCTTTATTAAGAGCAATAAATAAAAAAGTTAAAGGACCAGTATCATTAGTGCATTTTGATGCACATTTAGATACGTGGGATACTTATTTTGGTGCACCTTATACTCATGGAACTCCTTTTAGAAGAGCGAGAGAAGAAAATCTTTTTTTAGATGATGCTTCAATGCACGTTGGCATAAGAGGTCCATTATATAGTAGAGATGATATAAAGAATGATGAAAGTTTTGGATTTAAAATTATTCATTGTGATGAATTTCAAACAGAGGGAACTGATAAAATAGCAGAAAGAATAAAAAAAAGAGTTGGAAAAAATCCATTATACCTTTCAATTGATATTGATGTTCTAGATCCAGCATTTGCTCCTGGTACTGGAACGCCTGAGATTGCAGGAATGACAACAAGAGAACTAGTAAATGTTATAAGAGGATTAGTTGGACTGAACTTAGTTTCAGCAGATGTTGTAGAAGTTGCCCCTGCATATGATCATGCTGAAGTCACATCTCTTGCAGCAGCAACTATTGTTTATGAATTAACTAATTTATTTGCAAAAACATAAAGAATAGGTAGTTTGCCATAATGTTAGAAAAAAAAAATTTTTATATTAATGGTTCATGGGTTGCTCCAAAAATTCCAAACGATATTGAAGTAATCAACCCAGCTACAGAAAAAAGTTGTGCAGTAATATCGTTAGCAAGTAAAGAAGATGTTAATGATGCTGTACTATCCGCAAAAGAAGCTTTCAAAACCTGGGGATTTTCAACAAAAGAAGATAGAGTTGCTTTACTAGAAACTTTTTATACTCTTTATAAAAAAAGATGGAACGATATTACTGATGCCATTATCCAAGAAATGGGAGCACCAAAAGATTTTGCGTCAAAACTTCAAACTGGAACAGGAGCCAGTCATACAAAATCATTTATAAAATATCTTAAGGAATTTGAATTTGAGAGACCTTTAGGTGACCATGCAAAAGATCAAAGAATACTTTATGAACCAAAAGGTGTTTGTGCTTTAATTACACCTTGGAATTGGCCAATGAACCAAGTTTGTTTAAAAGTAATTCCAGCATTAGCCGCAGGATGCACAATGGTTTTAAAACCTTCTGAATTAGCACCTTTGTCAGCTATTATCCTTGCCGAGCTAATTGATGAAGCAAAGTTTCCAAATGGAGTATTTAATTTAGTTAATGGAGATGGTGCTACAACTGGTGATGCTCTAACAAGCCATCCTGATGTTAACATGATATCTTTTACGGGATCAACAAGAGCTGGAGCTTTAATATCACAAAATGCAGCAAAAGATTTTAAAAGAGTAAGTTTAGAACTAGGTGGTAAAGGTGCAAATATAGTGTTTAAAGATGCTGATCCTGAAGCAATTGAAAGAGGAGCACTAAGATGTTTTAGAAATTCAGGCCAATCTTGTAATGCACCTACTAGAATGTTGGTTGAAAAATCACTTTACAGCGAAGCTATTGAAAGGTTAAAAAAATTTGCAAATGAATTTAAAGTTGATGATCCAAATAAAGAAGGAGATCATATTGGTCCAGTAATATCTGAAAACCAATTTAATAAAATTCAAAGTCTAATCAAAAAAGGTATCGACGAAGGTGCAAATTTAGTTGCAGGAGGACCGGGTAAACCAGAAGGACTTAAAGATGGATATTATGTAAAACCAACTGTATTTGCAGATGTTAACAACAGTATGGAAATAGCGAGAACAGAAATTTTTGGCCCAGTTTTATCAGTCATTCCATTTGAAACAGAAGAAGAGGCAATAAAAATCGCTAATGATACTGATTATGGTCTAACGAACTATATTCAAACTCAAGATAATAAAAAAGTTCAAAGAGTTGCAAGAAAATTAAGATCTGGAATGGTTGATGTCAATGGAGCTGGAATAGCTGTTGATGCACCATTTGGAGGTTATAAACATTCAGGAATTGGTAGAGAAGCGGGTAAAGAAGGATTGACTGAATTTTTAGAAGTAAAATCAGTTGGAGGATGGAATTAAATTTTTTCTTAAAAAATTAATATTCTAATAATATTTTTTCTTGAACTAAATTTTCAATAATTAAATTTTCACCAGATCCTTTTCTATCTACTACTAAAAAGTCCATATCTTCTGTAGCAATCAAAGGAAAATGCCAAACACCAGCTTTGTAATTAACCCCTTTTCCTTTTGGTATTATAAAAGACTCAATTTTATCTATTTCAGGTTTTTCTCCAGCAGGAGCGACTAAGGTTAAAAAAATTGTTTCTTTCATTGGTATAAATGCTTGACTACCAAGAGGATGTTTTTCCATCATATCAATTTCCATTGGAAAAGATCTTTTTAAAGCAGAAAAAATACTGATTGTTGTTTCACCATTTTTATTTGAGGTATCAATAGTTGCAATACCATCAAATCTTTTTGCATAGCCATTATTTATCTCTAATGGTTTAATATTTTCAGTTGTGATCATGTCTCCAAATTTAGAAAAATTTTCTTTAGTTATAGGTATTGGTTTTATAATTTTTTTAGTCATTCAGGTGTACCGAAAGCTCTAATTCTTGAAATTCCACCGTCAGGGAATATATTTATTTTAATATAATTTATTTTTTTATTTTTCATTATCTTGTTTTGAAAATTATGTTTTTTATGAGCATATAGCTTTGATTTATTTAGAATATAAGACCATTTGCTTGATTTTTTTACTATATCTTTTGCTGAAATATTTTTAGGAATATAAGCTGCTTGCACAGAAAATTTGTCAGGATAGTTTCCTTTAAAATGATGCGTGTCTAATTGGATTTTATTTAATTTTCCTGGTGATGAACATTTTACTATTATCCAATCAAAATTTTTTCCTCTACTTCGTCTTGTTTCCCAACCATCTCCCATATTTTTTCCAATTCCTGGTGCAAGTATATTTTCTGCTCTTCCAAAATGTTCATTATTGCAAGCAATAGGTACTGCACCGGTTAAAACTGATGTAAGGTTCTGAATTTTGTTTTGGAATTTATTTTTATTTTTCATCAATCCATAAACTCTCAATCTTGCTACTCCTCCGTCAGGAAAAATATTTAATTTAATATGAGTGAAATAATTTTTATTTTTTATATTAAAAAAGTGATGACTATTTGCTTTGGTAGGACTTTTTTTAATAATTGTAGTCCATTTAGTTTTCTTATCTGGTATATTTTTTTTACTAATACAACCCTGTAAAGATATTTTTTCAGGATGATTTCCTGAAAAGTATGAAGTATCGATATCAACTTTTTTTATTAAACCAGGTTTGCCAAGTTTTAATATTAAATAGTCATATCCTTTTGTTCTCTTTCTTCTGGTTTCCCATCCATCCATCCATTTTCCATGATTATCAAAAACTCCTTCTTTATATAATGGTGGCCAAGGATTAATTATTCTTTTAGCAGGAGCAAAAAACTCATCTGTTTTATAAACTATTTTTGAACCCAATCTAGCTTGAGCTAAATCTATTAGTCCATTTAAGTAAATTATATTATTTTTTTTCATGATAATTATTAAATTGAATGGTTTTTCTTCCAATATTTCGCAATATCTATTCTTCTACAAATCCAAACATCTTTGTGTTTTGAGACATAATCTAAAAACCTTTTTAATGACTGTATTCTGCCTGGTTTCCCTATTATTCTGCAATGAAGACCTACAGACATCATTTTTGGAGGACCACTTTCGTTGTATAATGTATCAAAACTATCTTTGAGATATGTATAAAATTGATCTCCATTATTAAATCCTTGATTAGTTAAAAATCTCATATCGTTATTATCGAGCGTATAAGGAATCATTAATTGATTTTTGTTTCCTCTTTTTTCCCAGTAAGGAATATCATCGCTATAGGTATCGCTACAATAAAGAAACCCTCCTTCTTCAATAACTAGGTCTAGTGTATTTGGACTACACCTGCCCGTATACCACCCCAAAGGTCTTTTCCCAATTGTCTTTTGAATTGATTTTATCGCCATCTTCATATGTTTTTTTTCAATTTGTTTTGGTATATTTTGGTAATCAATCCATTTTAAGCCATGACATGCAACTTCAATTGGATTTTTTTTTAAATAAGATTTTTTTATAGCTTCACATACATCTTTATTTTTTTCTAATGCGGTCGCTACACCAAAAATTGTAAAAGGTATTTCTCTCTCCATAAAGAGTTTATATATTCTCCAAAAGCCTCTTCTTGAGCCATATTCGTATAAAGACTCCATGTTCATGTTTCTTCCTTTTATAGGTTGAGCACCAATTATTTCTGATAAAAATGTTTCTGAATGCTTATCTCCATGT
>LULH01000206.1_pt1 | contig 14050 bp, 6 predicted proteins | sample 728201 | NCBI WGS metagenome assembly LULH01 (sample SAMN03860294, study PRJNA289734) | marine metagenome | biome: seawater column; feature: ocean; material: water; isolation source: Red Sea water column Station 169 - depth 100m | place: Saudi Arabia: Red Sea | collected 2011-10-15 | depth 100 m
TAAAATAGGAGAGAAGTTTCCTAAAGTAAAAAAAGATAGAAAAAATAAACTTAAAGAAATAGCATCTGTTTACACAGACAAACCAGCAACGCTATGGAATGCTGATGCTGTATTAATAACAATGTACGGAATGTACACAGAAAAGGAGAGACAAAATGGAGAATAAAGATAGTATAGAACTATGGATAAAAACATCTAGTAATGTATCTAAATCAATTAAATTAGCAATGATAAAACATGATGATAAAGCTATTATAGATTTATTAAAATTATTTAGAAATGCTACAAGACAATTAGAAAAATTAATTGAAATAACTAAAAAGGAAAGATTTACAGCATAATCTCCTTTGCTGGCTGAAAGGATGGGAGGGTATTTATTTACCCTTCCGTTCTAATTCTCTTAATGCATTTTGCATATCTATTGATAAACCTTGATATTTTTTTCTTTTAGATTTCTTTTCTAATCTTTCAAAATAATAAGTAGGTAATTTATCTTTCATAAATGGAGCAAATGTATCTTCTCTAAAATTGTATTCGCTACTTTTTTTAGGATATATAGTAAATTCTTGAAGTGCAGCAGTTCCTAATCCATATACACCTCTTCTAGTATACATTGGTATAAATCTATCTACAGCTCTACCTGCCATTTGATTTAGTAATTTAATATTTCTAACTGCTGTATCTGTATTATCATCATTTGTAAAGTCACCAGTGTTAATGATTAAATTATCTAAGTATTCATTATCTGCATTGATTAATTCTGTTTGTATACCTATATCCATCAATGTACCAAATGTAGGGCCAAGTTTAGATCCAACAATACCTTTACCATAAAAGTTTTTATTTAGTTTTTCTATCTGTTCCTCATCATCTAAGTCTGTGCTAAATAATAATGCTATATCTTTAATCAAATCTACACCTACATGCTCAACTAATGTTTGATTAAAACCAACTAATCCACCAATAACTGCTGGAGCTAATAAGTATGCATTAAACATATTCATAGCTTTGTAAACACCTCTAGCGTCTTTTAACCAATTAGAAAAACTATCATCTCCCAAAGCACTAAGATCACCTCGTAATTCTTTATATATAGAATAATTTCTTTCCATAAATTCCATACCATAGTGTTGAAATTGAAATACAAATTGACCTATACCTTCTCTAAGATTTCTTGCTTTAGCATAAGCATTGTAATCAAAGTGATTAAGTATTACCATATTTTTAGCATATGCTCTTGAGATTCTTTTTATTTCAGAATCTTCTGTTCCTTTTAATTCACCGCTTTGTATACGTCTTTCAATATCTCTTTTAAATGTAGAATTTTGGCTCATCAATTTATGTATTTGACCATAAGCTATTTCAAATGTTTTTTCTCTATTCCAATTTTCTGCCATTCTATGAAACTTACTACTTTTTTGAGCAATTTTACTGGCTCCTCTAGCAAATACTTTTAATCCTTTATAAACATAATTCTCATCACCTATATAAACTATTTTTCCTGTTTCTGGATCTATTGATCTTATTTTTGTAGGCGAAGATATTTCTGCTCTTACTCCAGATTCTAGAGCAGCTTCAGAAGTATCCATTAACAAATTAGCTTCTGTTAGTTCAGATTTTACATTTAATTTTAAGTTTGCTTCCTGTAAGTATCTTTCAGATTCTTTCATTGCCTGACGACCAATAGTAGCATAATTCATTAAATACTGAGTTGAGTTCCTAGCTGCTGAACGTACACTAAAACCTAGTTTATTTGTAAATTGATATGATAACAAAGTTCTTTTTAATAACTCAGCAGATCCTTTTTGTTTTGTTTCACCATTGAATGTTCCATGTATGCTATCAATTATATCAACAACTTTACCAGCATAATCTGATTCTTCATTATATGTTTTTTTAGCTAAGTTCATAGACTTTAATAAACTACTATTTAAAAATGTTGTTGTATTAAACTTATTTACATTATGTATATATGTATTAATTACATCAACAAAATTTTTACTATATTCATAATCATTAGATTGACTTCTTGACTTTGCATGATTAGTAACCCAAAAATTCATATTCTCAACAATATCATCAATAGATTTTTTTTCTTTTACTAAATCCAAACTATTTGTATTTAAGTCTTCTATGTGAGACATTAATCCATCCATCATAGTATTATTTAAATCTCTAACAAAATGAGGAAAATATCCATCTTCTTTATATTTAGGCATTAATTCAGATAATAATTTCTTTTTAATATTATTTAAAGATTCTTCAGTTCCTTTGAAGTCTGGTCTTCCTTTAATTCTTTCAATTGTTGAGTTTACTACCTCTGTAATTCCGTTTCTTAAATCTCTATATGAATCTGTCATTAATTCATTGTATGCTTTTAAAGCTTGTATATCATTGCGAGATACACCTAATTGCTCAAAGTATTTAAAATATTCAGAGTCATTTAATCGAACTAACTTAGTTCCTTCATCGTATTCTTTAACTCTTTTCTTTGCATCTTTATTTGTTTTAGCAAGTTCTACTTCATCGTTATACTTTTGTTGTATTGCTAATGGAGTAAAGTCTTCTACTTTTTTTATAAAATCAACAAATGTTTTTTGAATACCCGAACCTTCAAATTTTCTTAAATCTTCTTTTGTTTTATCTATTCTAGATTGATCGTTAGAATCAAGTGCCTTTACATATTCTAATTCTAATTTTCTATATCTATCTAAAGATTTATCTATTTGTTTTTTTGTAGGTCTTTGATCTGATGGAAGATCTCCACTTATCTTAATTAACTCTATAACTGTTTTAAAGTTTTCATCTAATTCCCTACTTCTTTTTGCATCACTCTCTACTATTCTTCTAACATCTTTTAATGTTTCAAATAAAACAGGATCTGCTTTACCTAACATTGTTCCAGTCATAAAACCTTCAAATGCTTTAAATGGACTAATTTTATCATTAGCCACTCTTGAAGCATACTTATCTAAATCTTTTAAATATGCATTAATAGATCCAGCAGTTATAAAAGGATTACCTAATTCTTCAGATAATAAAGCAGCAGACTCAATAGGTAATTGAAATCTTGATTCAAACATTGATATAGCAGCTTCGTATGGTACTTGTATATTTTTTAATACATCTTTTCTATTAGCCCATTTATCTATACCATCAAGTAATTTAATTGCTCTTTTATTTTTTACTTCTTTACAATCTACCCGCAATCTAAAGCCTCTCTTATTTTAAATGTTTTTTCTTTTCCAGAATCTTTAAAAGGCATTTGCCTTACGCCATTTAACAATGAAACCTCTACATCATTAATGTTTTTTAACATATTTAATAATCGTTTTGGTTTTTTAACTAATGTAGGTTCAAATTTAATAAATTCAAAATGTTTATACATTTTATTATTTTTAAGATTTTCAGGTAATCCATCATCACCTTCAATATCATATATTTTTTGTTGAGATAGTTTCATAAAATCTTCATCTAAAGATAATCTTTTTTCCATATACTTCAATGGATTTACATAATCTGCTTTGTATGAAAACTCTTCAAGATCATTTAACTTACTTACAAATTCTTCGTATTCAGGTACTGTTTTATTAGGCAACATCTCTGCGTAATCTTTATACATACCTATAACAGATTTATTTATTGTTGAAAATTCATTAGATGGTAAAGATTCTGATAACCAATTAAAATCTAAATTATTTTTCATTCTTCTTTGCATATTTTTATCAAATGGCATAATTCCAAGTCTATCCATCTGCATATCTTTTTCAGATCTTATAGATACATCTTTATTAAAAAACTTTCTATAATATTCATTTGCATCTAATATTAACCCTAATGCTTCTTCACTTGCTTCTTTATCTGATTGTTGTTTAGAAGATGAATCTGAAATTGTTTTTTTACCACTTGCTAATCCAGCTAATATTTGTATACCATGCGAAAATCTTTTTGATTCTTTATACGGAATTGATATTGGTCTATTATTAAAAACACCTATTGCATCTTTATTTCTAACAGGTTCCATATATGCATATAAAAACTTTATACCATGTTGGTTTATCTTATCTAACAAATATCTTTGCCTTAATTCAAATACATTAGCAATTCCAGATGAGTGTTGAGAAACATAATCAATCATTTTTTTGTCTGTTAATATAGATTTTTTACCAAATGGTATTATTTCATCTAATAATGTGTTTGATCCGTAAGTTTGTTGATTAAACTTTTTAATTAAATTTAAATCATCTCTTTGATTTTTGTTTAACGATTCAGTCCAACTATCATATCGAGAACCACCGGGAGAAGTTCTTAATAAAGCACTCATAGTATTTGCATGAACAATAGATCTTTTTAAGTTACTATCATCTACTGATATGTAATCTTTATATTTTAAATCTTTAGGATTAATCTTAGATATATCTTTTTGATATTTTATTTCAAATTCTTTTTTTAATTTATTTATAACGTAGTCTAGTGCTTTTGTTTTTTTATCTATCCATTTATAACCATAACTAGATTTCCTAATTAATTCTTTTTTATTAGATAATCTTTTAATCACTGCAATACTTTTATTAAAGTTTTTAGTATCATTTACAACTGCTTTTGCAAAGTCATCTAAATCTTCGTTTTTAGCTTTTTCATAATCATAAGTAGCATCTTCAGTAGCACCTTCTTTAGAACTTACATAATTAGAAGGAGTTGATATTAATGAATCAAACCAATTTTCAACTTGATTATAAACATTAACATCTAAGTTATATTGCTTTCTATCTTCCATTAAATCTTTCTTAGCAATAGTAACTGCTATTCTATCTAAATAACCTCCACCTTTTCCATCATATATATCTCTAGATTTTTTATCTATAGGTTTAAATCTTCCATTGTCTTTATTTAATAATTCATCTAAATATATATTATCATCTCTTTTTAAAACTTTTCTTTTATGAAATAATTGTGTTTTTAAAGATCCATATAAGTCTTTATGAAAATCTCTAAATCCTTTTGCACCTATGTGTAAATCATAAAATGTAGATTTTCTAGGAGTACCATCCGAATAAGATTTATCTCCAAAAGCTGTTAGCAATTTATTTTGTTGATTTAAAAATTCTCTTAATACTAATTTATCTGCTTCATTAAGATCTTCAGTTGCTCTATACTTACCATCTTCTAATTTAAACTTTTGAAATATTCTTACTCGTTTACCTGTTACTGTTTGACCATTTTCTAGTATTTCTTTTAAATCAGATGATCTAGCATCTTTAGGAGATATAGACTTTCTATTTTCTGGAAACAAAAAATCATCAGACCATTCGTAAATATTAGAAGATATGTTTGGATTTAACTTATTAGCACCATCTAATATATATTGCGTTTCATAAGCGCTTCTTTGATAGTATGCTAATGTTCTTGTATCAACAGTTACAAATTCATTATCTCCTGACTTATATAATAAAGCAGGCCCATCATAATCACCAGTCATATCGTTCTGTTTAATATTTAAATCCCATTTTTCTCTTTTAGTAGAATCAAATAAATAATCATCGTTACCTAAATTTTGTAAATAATTTATTTTTCTAGGAGTTTTTTGAACAATACCAATCCCTCTCTTATACCCTACACTTGTCCCTATTTTTTGCAACATAGATTTATGAGATGCTTGAGCATCCATTTGAAATGTAAAGTTAGATTTAGAAGCAGCGTCTGAAGGATCTATGCCTTGAACATGAAATGCTTGATTTCTATTTATATAATCAAACATAAAATCACTATGTGCAAAAAAGTAATCTACTTTATCAGCATCATAATCTCCTTCATATGTATTAACAATATCAAAACTATTTACCTCAACAGCTAATCCCTGTTCTGGAGATAGAAAACCTTTTAGACCTAATAAAGTAATATCGTCTGGTCTTGTTCTTGGATTTCTTCTAGATATAACACCCAACTCATATCTTGTTCCTGTTATTTCAGAAACAGTTTGTATAAAATCATGCGCAGTTTCTAGTGTAGCATTTGTAGTTAGTAGTTCTTCTGCATTGTCAAAATATTTTTTATCTTCTTTTGGTATAGAATCTTCAAAGTCTTTTATGAATTCTTTTATATCTAATACTCTTTCATTTTGGACTATTCTTATATTTTTACCACTAGCACTTAATTGAGATATATTTGTATTTCTTTCTGCGTCTGGTAACATTACTTGACCACGAACAATCATTTTATTATCTTTACCAAATAATGTAGGAAGCAATCTTGTTTTTTTGCCTTTTCCTAAATGACTTTTTAATGATTGTATAATAGGAGCTTGCCCACCATATCTAAAAGATTCTGTTGGAACTTCTCCTTGTATTCTATTTGTAATAGATCTTCTAGTTGTAAATACATTATCTATATATTCTTTTGCTAAATATTTTTGCACTTGATTTAAACTATAATCAGTTGGATCTGCAAAATCTCTCTTATTTAAATAATACATTAATGTACTTAAATGTTGCAATGAACCTTCGTTTGAATCTTCTGGTATATTGTTCTCTCTTATTTTACTTTGCATAAAAGAATTAAGTTTATATGGATCAGACATTATATCTACCATATATTCTAAGTTATCTTCTAATTCTGTTTTAACTTCATCAAATGCTCTAGAATGTTCAGATACATCCATATAATTATAATCACCAACACCTTCACTAGCTGATAATACTCTAGCATCTTTTTCAGGTCTAAATCCTATTGCATCTATATCTATTTTTCTAATTAAATCATTTTTATTTGTAATTCTATAAGAACTTAGTTCATCCCATTCTTTACCTTTTATAATAGTATTATCATCCCCGTCATATGCTTTTGCTCCAGATTTAGTAATTAAAATATCTACATCTGGATTTAGTTTAAAAAACCCTTCTAATGATGGATCATAAACAAATAGTGTTTTACCATATAATAATGTTTTTCCCTCTCCTTGCGAGGATATAACAGGTTTAATAGGGTTCATAGATTCTGGACTGTGACCCATATATGTATGATACTCCATCATAGCATCTTTAGATAAATAAGATATACTATCAAAACCAGAAACTTTTCCATGAGCTCCACCAATATTATTTTCTAATGTTAAACCTTTTAATTCTGGATACTCTGATTCATATTCACTAACAGTTCTTTCTATTATCTTAGGCATAGTTTCTGTATCATCATCCCAAATTACAACTCTATGAGATTTTTTTCTTAATCTTGATTTTAATAATTCTGATGCTTTATCTGTTTTGCCTTTAACTGCTAAACTTGTTCTAGCATTAAGTAATGATAGTATATATTCTTGAGTGGGTCTTACAAAACTTTTTGTAGAGTATAATTTAATTCTCTTTGTATACTTATCAATAAAATCAGATTCAGATGAATTTAGTATTCTATAAAATAAATCATTTTCTTTGCTTTTGTAACCTGCTTCTAATATTAAATATCTTGATGCTAATTCAACTTTATAATCATCATAAAAGTTTTCTTCTGTAGTTTCATCAAAAGATTTTTTAAGATTATCTAATATTCTTTTTGTTCCTATTTCTACCTTATTAGAATGTTCTTCATAAAAACGATCAAAGTCTTTTACAATTTTTTTAACATCTGTTGTTTTTAAAACAATACTATCCATACCATCAAAAATATCTAACTTCTTTATTCCTACATCATCACTAGGTATAAAAGATTCATCAGCAATAAAATCGCTATCTGATTTTTTAGAATTATCAAACTTATTAAAAAAACTTTGTTCTTTATTAAATGTAGCTCCTGCTAAATCTTGTTGTACTTGTTTTCTTATTTGTGCTATTTTAGATCTTAACTCATCTGGAACACTTTCTGTTTGTAGTATATTATAAACTCTTTCATTTGGAACATTAGACCTATCGTATTCTTTAATCATTACATTATTATCAAAGAAAGAATAATCAATTCCTAAATTATCAAAATATTTATTAACAGGATTGTTTTGTATAACTTCTTTTTTATCATCAAATAATACTTTACCACTTTCTATTTTTAATTTTCTTATAAACTTTTTATCTTTTGCACCAAAAACTATTTGAGTTGCATCTTGAATTACTTCATTCTTTTCCTCAATACTAAAATTTTTAAATTCTTTATTTCCTTTAGATACATTAGAAACAAATCTTTTTATTGAATTTTGAGTTATTTTAAAATTTTCATCAAATATTTCTGAATCAAATCTTTTTTGTTTTACTTTTATATCATCATTTTTAAGACTCACATATTCCGTATTACCTTCATTATTTGTAACTTTAAAATTATATTTATTAAAAAATTGATCTAAATTTATTGAAGGGTTTTTTACTACATCACTAGCATCACCTATATAACTTCTATCTATTTCTCTTCTTCTTTTTATTTGTTCTTCAACGTATACTTCATCAAATCCTTGTCTAGTAATAAAACTATCAATAGGTTCAAATTTTTCTAAAGTCATACTTTCATTTACTAAATTAAGAGTACCATCTACATTCTTTTTAATAATACCTTGCCTTTTCAACATACTTAATACATCTATTTGACCGTCTTTTGTCTCAGATATATACTCTCTCATTTTATTTTTAATACCATCTAAAGGACTATTGTTCATTAATTCAAACAATTCTTTTAGTTTTATATTTTGCTCAAGTCTATTTTCGCCACTATACATAACATCTAAATCATTTTGCAACATATTAGCTGTTGATTCATTTTTTATTATAATAGGAGCATCAACTACCTGAACCAATCCATCTGTCTCTTCATTTAATCTTTTTAGAATTGAATTATATCTTTCTGATAATTGTCTATTAAATGGTATGTCTATCTTTACAAGAGAAAATCCTCTTATGCCTTTATCTGTAATTAATCCAGGCCTGCTAAATAATTGATTACCAGATTGTTTAACAATAAAATTAACATCAGATGCACTTGTTACTGAATTGTTCAATCTTATTCTATTTATATCATTCAAAACCATTTGATACATAAATCTTAAATTAGGTTTATTTAACAAGTCTACATCTAACCCTAATGATTTATCTAAATATGTTTTAAGATCTACTATTCTTTCATCTTCTATTTGCCTTTTAGATATTTCATCTGTTATATCGTACTTACCTAAAGTTTTTATTATACCATGTATCTTTTCTAGTTCCATAGATTTTGTACCAGACTTAGATCCTATCCTACTATAATCATCTATGATCTTACCATCTTGAAGTATTCCAACATCAGTAAGCAAACTATTTAATTTATCATCCGCTCTATCTGGTGAAAATATTTCCATTACTTTTTTAGTAACATTGTTACCTTTATTTCTAATCATAGGTATTAAATAAGATTCTACATCTGTAAACCTAAATTCTTTTCTACCATCAAAATTTTCTATAGAATTATTTATTGCTTTTTCAGAATCTCTAACAATATTATATATTGATTTTAAACTTTCAGCAGATGTAATTGTATTAACAGATTCTTTATGAGTCTTTGCATTGCCTAATCCAGTTGAAACTTCTATTGCCATTTCTAAACTGTTAAACATATCTAATATTTCTTGTTCTGCTTCTTGACCTTCTTTACCTAACCAATCTTTAAATTCTCCATCTCTAGCACTTTTTAATAATCTAGATGTTGTTTTAAAATCTCTTGGTATTACAATTCCTCTTTTTGTAGATGTAATGTTTACATCCATTAATCCTGCTCTATCTATATCTTCTAATACTGATACTATTGATTTTTCTATTCCTTGAGTTGATTTATCTACTCTTTCATCCATTGCTTTTCTAAAATCATCAATAGTTTTTAATCCTTGTTTGTCAAATATGCTTTCTATTTCAGATACTTGTTTTTGAGAAAATTGATCTAATGTTTTTACATAATTAAAATCTTCTTTAAGTATTCTATGAATCATTTCAAACTTTCCGTTTGTAGGATCTAATGAAAAACCGGGTAAAGATTCATAATCTAAAAAAGATACTTCATCTAAATCTAATCTATCTTGTGTAATTGTTTCATCGTTATCACTTACAATTCTTTGTTCTTTTAAATATGAAACTAATTCAGGATTGTCTCTAGACAAACCTACACCAAAACTATTATTCCCAGAATCTAAAGTAGATGCAAAAGAAGTATTTTGAACAGGTACACCTAATTCTTGTAAAGACTCTCTAATTTTATTTATTCTAGTGCCTATATCATCTTTACCTATATTACCTCTTCTTTGTATAAAAGAACCTATAATAAAACTAGATATAAGATCTTCCATTTGAACTTCACCATTTATTCTATGTGCTTCAAAAGCAGAAACACCAGACATTAATGCTCCAGAAACAAGCATTTTAGGAAATATGGCTTTATAGTTTTCAAAACCTTCTCTTGATGCTTCTCTTATAATTTGTCTTCCATATTCTTTTCTATTAGACATTAACCATTTAATAGCTTGGTTTTTAGCATCATCACCAAATTCTCTAACTAATTCTCTTTCTATATTTTTATGAGCCAATTCTCTATTTGCTAAATTAAATTTATTAAGATCAATATAATTATCTCCAAATTCTAACTTAGTAGATTTACCATTCATTTTATTTACATCAGCCATATTAGCTAATTGCTTACTTAAATAACTTAAATCTTTTTCTTTAAATGTATTTTTTCCCAAATATACTCTTATACCAGAAACAAAATCTTTTCTAGAAGATGTCATTTTTGCAAGAGGTTTCATAAAAGATGTTCCAACATTTATTACTGTACCACCTAAAAACCCATAACCAGCAGCTTGTAAAGATTGAATAGGATTGTATTCTTTAGTATCATCTCTTAATATTCCTTGCGCTTGTACAATACCATCCATTGTAGCATCTGCTATAGAAAATATAAAAGCATCATTTAACAACTCAGGAACAACTCTACCCATAAAAGTATTTCCATATTTTATTCTACCTAATTGTTGTAAATTTTGTATAGGAACACCTTTTTTAAGAGCCGCTTCTTGCATTTTTCTAACTACGGAAGCTTGTTTAGCAGTCATCCTGCCAAGACTCATCTCTCTTCCAATGTATTGATTTATATTTTTACCAAAATTTTCTGCAAAATCTAAAGATGCTTTTTGCGATTTAGATGTTATTCTACCAGATTCAGTTGCTAATCTATTAGAAAAATCATTTACTATTTTTTTATCAAGACCTTTTTCTTTTGCTATTTTACTAGCTTTTTTAGTTGCAGTTTTTAATGATTGATTGCCACTAAATTTTATTGCTAAACTAGGAATACCTATTGCCCTAGCTAATGCTAAACTTCCTCTAACTGGAGCTCCTGTTAAATATCCAGCACCTGTACCTATACCACCTGCTATAGCGGCTAATGTACTTTCTTCTTGAAATTCTCTAGCTGTTTCTTGTATTCCAAAATCTCTTACACCAGCTTCTAGTAAACCGGGTATTCCAAATCCAGCAGATTCTAAATATTCATATCCACCAGCAACTGCTGTTTTGTATAATGTTTCCCCTGCGTTTTTTAAAAGACTAAGATTATCTGTAGGTTCTGGTTGTGGCTGTTCTCCTGTTGCTAATAAAGAATTTGCAAACCTATCTACTGCTTCATCTGGTTCATCAATATTATATTGATTTATATTCGCACCCAAATTATTTTGGTTTTGCTCTCTTATTATTCTTGATAAAGCCTGTATCGCTTCTGGGGTAGGCATACTATTTATATAAATCTTCTAAGGTAAACTTTTTACCAGTTTTTGGATTTTTTTGTTTTAAAAATTCATTAATAGTTTCTTGAGGTAACATTTCAGTTTCTGGTATAAGTCCTTGTGGATTAAAAAATAAATTTCTTTTTCTAGCTTCTTCTGAAAATTGATCTCTAAATACTCTATTAATATCTTCAGTAGCAATTCTATTTAATGTTCTTTGAACTTGACCAGATTGTATATCTCTAAGATCTTGTTTTCTACTTTTTTGAATTGCATCTATTTGATATAAAGAATTAAGAATTGCTTGAGATTGTATTCCAGAATTAACTGCTAATTGTTGAAGATTTTTATCATTTGCAATATCTCCAGCAATATCATCTAAAGTTTCCATTAAAAAAGTATTATTTTTAAGTCCAGTTGATTTAACTCTATTAAATTCTGAATTATATATACCAGTTAATATAGCATCACCATATTTACTATTTTTACCAATTAATGCACTAATATATTCTTTTTCAGATCCTTTATCATAAGAATTAAGAATTTCTGTTCTAACATCATCAATTGTAAAATCTTGATCAGCTGCTTTAGCTGCTACTTTTGTAAATAAAATAGGAGGTAAAATATTATTTTGTTGTAATCCATCTATAACTGCTTCACTTTGAGATTGATATTCATTTGATTTTAAAACTCTATAATCATCAAGAAGATTAGATACTGTTTCAGCTTTAGCGTTTTCTAATGCAAGTCTAGTTTTTTCAAGTTCTGCTTCTGCTCGTTGTATATTTATATCTCTAAGTTCTTGTTGATATTCTGGATTACTTAATTGCTCAACTTCTTTTTGTAATTTCTGCTCTTTAAGTTTAGCTATTTTTAAATTTTGTTCTGCTACTTCAATATTTTTTTTACCTTCTTTAGATCTCCTTCTTTCTTCTGCTCTTCTTAAATTCATTGTTTCTTGTTGATATTTTCTATCAATATCTTGTTGCTTAAGTTTTCTACCCATGTCTAGCATAGCAAGAGATTCATCTATTCTTTGACGTTGTTTTTCGTTAGAATATTTAATTATAGAATTAAGAGCTTGTAATGTTTGAGACATAATTAAACTAACCCAAAGTACCTAGTTTGAGATTGTTGATCTGCTAATCTTTTTTGCATTTCTAATTGTTGTCTTTGAGATTGCATTTCAAATTTTTGTTGTTCAAAGTTAGAAAATATATCACTTAAATTTTTAGTAAGAGCAATATCAATATCTTCTAATCCTCTAGTGTATTGTTTTCTTGTTTCTCTTATTGTATCTTGATCCATTCCTGTACTAGCAAAACCACTAGATTCAGATATATCTCTTTGAGTTTTTCTAACATTCTCTATAGATTTTTGACCTCTTTCAGATAATACATCAGCAGATCTTTGTGCTTCTAATGTAGGTAAAGCTAAACTAGCACCTAATGATTTTGATAATGTATCTTCAGCTTGACCTAAATCAGATAATGCTTCTGAATAAAAACTAGATTGAGCCATTCCTTGCTCCCTAGTCCTTCTAGTTCTTCCAATTTCTTGAGCTGCTGTTAAAGCTAATCCTATTGCTTGTAATAACATTAAGTGTCTTCTCCTTCTGGTATATCAAATATATCACCTAAAAATATACCTTCAGGATCATCTCCCACAGCTCTTCCAATCATACCACCATCAACAAAACTTTTTCCTTTAGGTTTCATTTGCATTGTACTAGGTTGTCCATATATACTTTTAAAATCAAAATTCATTTTAGGCATTTCCATTGATGGCAAACTTGGAGTTGTCATATCCATTAATGATGGATTCTCAATACTATCTAATAAGTTTTTTGCAAGATCTTTTGATAGTATTTCTTTACCTCTAGCTGCTACATCAAACTTACTACCTAATAATTTATCTCCTAAAAAGTATTGATCGCCTTTTGCTCTACCAGCCATATAAGAACTAATACTTTCTTTATCTGTAAATACATCCATTAATGAAGGTGCTTTTTCTATTCTATATTTATCCCTTACACTATCTGGTAAAGATCCTTCAAAAGCTGATATATTCTTTTCTAACTCACCTCTTTGTTTAAACAATTCACTTGTACTAGCTGCTATTTCTAAACCAGAACTAAGAGCTCCAAACATTCTATCTTCTTCTTTTTGTTCTAATTGAGACATTAAAGAAGACTCTCTTGCTTTCATTAATTGTTCAGAAACGCTAGCTAATTGTCCTGTTAATTGTCTTTGTGATGCTCCTCTAGACCGAATTGCAGATTTTATTTTTGAAGCTGTGGCCATATTGACTATATACTTTTACTATTTAATTTAA
>LULH01000881.1_pt1 | contig 13990 bp, 25 predicted proteins | sample 728201 | NCBI WGS metagenome assembly LULH01 (sample SAMN03860294, study PRJNA289734) | marine metagenome | biome: seawater column; feature: ocean; material: water; isolation source: Red Sea water column Station 169 - depth 100m | place: Saudi Arabia: Red Sea | collected 2011-10-15 | depth 100 m
GGTGAAATATTTTTACCTAAAATGTCTTTATCAATTATTAAATCAATAAATCATATGCGAGAGTAGCTCAGTTGGATAGAGCATCTGCCTTCTAAGCAGAATGTCGTGAGTTCGAGTCTCACCTCTCGTGCCATTTTAATTATTTAATTGAAAAATAGTAGATAAAATAATATTATTTATATGAGCGATGATTATATATCAGGACCAAAAGATTATGACGAACAAACAGATGCTTTTAGATTTGATCTTGATGATTTAGTTTATAGATATATAGATGAATTTGATATAAATACTTTTGTTATGGTTGGAGCCCTCCAAGAGAAAATTCAAGAGCTATTGGATGTGGGTAACGGAGAAATGGAAATAGATTTAGACGAATAAAATTATGAATAGATTAATTGGAGTTAGCGGTTTTGCCAGATCAGGCAAAGACACATTATATCAACGCAGCAAGTATTTGCTAGAGAAAGAGGGCAAGAAGGCATACAGATTCGCTTTTGCAGATGCCCTAAAAGAGGAGTGCGATCAGTTTCTTAAAGATAACGTTGGGATCTCTGCATTTACGGAAGATACAAAGGAGAAAGAGCTTATTAGGTCTTTTCTTGTTACATATGGGACGGAAATTAGGCGCAAGCTAGACGAAAATTGTTGGATCAAAAAAATTACCCAACCAATTATAGACAAATTAAATGAAGGTTATTTCGTTTTTGTTACTGATGTAAGATTTAAAAACGAAGCTCACTGGATTAAAATTAATGGAGGCTTTGTTGTTAACGTTTCCAGAGAGGGTGTTGGCCCAGCAAACCACGAAGAGCATAGGCAGTATCATCGATACAAACAAATGATAGGCTACCATGTTGCTTGGGAAACCTTTGGAGACGACAAGATCGAGCAATGCGATGAACATTTATTTCCTCTACTCAGTCACCTCATCCAAAGAGAGCCTAAAGTTGAAGTTTTAATGTAGTCAAAAAATTTTCCTGGGCGACCAACGATAACAGTGGACGATATACTATAAAAATTTTCCTGGTTGATAATTAGTTTAAGTGGACGATAGACAAAAAAAGTATGCTAGCTCTGATAAGGGTAAAGAGGCTTTAAAAAAAGCTAGAAAAAAATATGATAATAAAGACCCCGAAGAGCGCAGAAGGCAAAAACGAGAATATATGAGAAGAAAGAGGTTAGACGATCCAAATTATTGCAAATGGAAGTAATTTAATCTTGACCAACAGCCTAACATATGCTATAATGTAGGCCATATGAAACGTAGGAGTATTCAGAAAAAATTCAGAAGTCAAAAGTTTGATACTCATCAATACTGGAACCTTCATTATACAGAACGCGAACCTAATGGTTCAGAGAAAGACTATGTTGTCTTTATAAAAGCTAAATCATACGAGTTAGCCAAATCAATATTGATACAAAAATCAGGCGAAGACAATCCTGATATAAAAATTAAAGCTATTCAAGGCGCCATGTTTCACAAAACATACAGAGATGACAACGGCCCATTGACTACAGAACGTTGGGCACAGATTAGAGAAGCATCTTTTCCAAATATAGCAAATGTTTTATATAAGAAAAACCTACCACGCGCTGAAGGTAAATGGAATCGCTTCTCTTACCCAAGAAGTTTGGCTCATATCGGTTTTAAAAAAGGTGATCAAAATTGGTCAAGAATCCACCGCAAAGGCAAAACCCTAGCGCCAGAATTACGAGAAGGAAAAATTTGGAAGGGAGATAAGTGGGTCGATTGGGACAAAGATGACATGCTCAAAACTAAAAATTTGATTATTAATGCCTTGATTCTTCACGATGGCCACAGATCAAATACAGCTAAACACTTAGGCTTAGATAGAAATAATTTATATAAAATTATGAATCGTATTCCAAATATTGATTGGAACAAAGAATATCCACCACCAAAGCCTTTTGCCAACGCCAAGCCTGTTTGTAGAGAATTAAGATCAAAAATACAAAAGAGAGTCATGGCAGAAAGAATGGCTAATGGAGAAGTGCCATTCTCAAAGCTAACTGATGAGCAGAGAAATCGTAGGCGCACAAATGCAATGAAGGCAAAATCAGAACAAAGGGAAGCCGCTATTCGTAAAAATATCCCAATCATTAGAGATGCATTAGAAAAAAATAATAACATCAGAGCTAAAGCTGCGGATTATTTAAATGTTAAAACTTCTTGGCTTTACAAATGGATGTTTAAAACAAAACATGTTATTAATTGGTCAAAAGAATACCCATCACCTAACTCCCAAGCAAAGTGAGAGAAAAAGTATTATCAAATTCTTCAATTCATAAATATATTTCTAATAATTCAAAATCAGATCTTTTTGATGATTATTTAGCTAAATATCAAGAAGATATGGTTAAAATAGTTGGTAAATATAGGCATCCAAACCATGCCATGACAGCAGAAGAAGTCATTAGTGAGGCAAATATTTTATTAATTAAAGGAAAAAATAAGATTTTAGAAAAACTTAAAGATGATTTCAATGAAGTTAATTTTAAAAGAATGGCTTTTGCCTATGTCAAAAATGCAATAAACTGGACAAATTATTCAGAAAGAAACAGCAAAGATGCTAAAAACTTAGCTGATGGCATACATGAAAGCGAAGATGGCCCTAAAACCACCTTTGAATTAGCTATTGAGACTCAGGGTGTAGAAGATGAAACAGATCTTTTTAGCAATACAGAGTCATTAAAACAATTTTTGCATGTCTTAACTCAATACGCTTATATTTTAACGGAAAATGAAACCAAACTTATATCGTATCTCCAAAAAGGATTGAGTCAAGATGAAATAAGTGAGAAACTAGGGGTTACACATCAAGCTGTTTCTTTTTGTTTTGTTAATTTAAAGAAAAAATTAAAGTCGCAATTTAGATTTGGCGAAGTTATGTCAGAGAAAAGAAATGCTGGAGAAAAAGCGATGGCTAAATTTTTTAAAAAGACAAAAGTTAAGATGTCTGATTCAGACAAAGACAAACTTCGCTCTTTTGTAAAATCAAATCCTAAGTCATACAATGTTAAACAATTGAATAAAATTTTATTTAAATCTAAATATTCAAATAGACAATTAAGCGCCTTCTTAGCTAAAAACAAATTGTATTTCTTGCTCAATAAAGTGTAACATACATATGTGAGCGACAAAAACCTCCTTCATTTTTTAATTTTTGTATTAATAATTGTTGTATATTTTTTATATGACACCTCTAAAGAAAATGAAAGAATATATCACTTGTTAAGCGAGCAAGATATAACTATACAAACTCAAAAAAGAGCTATAGAATATCAGCAAATCTACATAAAACAGATGGAATATTACTACTCAGGAAGTTATAATCCAATAACACCACAAAGAGTAGATTAAATGATTACATTCAGAGAATTACTAAAGAAAACTCCATATAAAAAAGTTTTCAATGAGATATATTCCAAATACTATAAAGATAAAGTCGCAACTGATAAAGTTATAGAGGCTGACTCTTCTTATTTATGCGTATACAACAAATTGCTTGACTTAAAGCCAAACAAACGAGAGGGCGAGTGCATTTATTTAGTCGAGGCCAAAGCTTCAGACGGAGAAGATTTCATAGATGTATGTTATTATAATGAAGATACTGATGAAATTTTTGCCATAGATTTCATGGATTGGAGCGAAATCATAGATATGAAAATAAAAAACACAATCGAGATGTCTGAAGTTGAAACTCTCAGTCACATTTTGTGGGAAATTACTTTTTGGGGATTTAGTCAAGAAAAAATAATTGAAGAATCTGATAAAATCAAAGATGATCAAGAAGACTTTTCTTGAAATTGATTCTACATTTAATTTTGTAGACTGCAAAGACAAATACATAATATCCTTTTGTTTGTTTAATTTAAAAGAAAAAAAGCGAGATTATCTTCATGGTCTAGAATTAAATATTAAAGAATTAAATAAGGTATATGGTGATTGGATCATTAGAGTTCACGTTCCCATAGAAGAGCCTCAAGAAATAATTCAGCACATTATTAATTTAGGAATTGAAGTAGTTTTAATTAAGACAAATATGTGCTATATGGTAAGCAGATATTATGTATATGATGATTTAAATGTGAAAGCGTTTATATCAAGAGATGCCGATTCAATAATTAATTATCGAGAGGAGGCCGCAGTAAATCAATGGCTTGAGTCTGATTATAAATTACATATTATGTCGGATGCCAACTCTCATAAATGGACTATGGCTGGCGGGATGTGTGGAATTAAAAATGATTATAAAATCAACTTTAAACAAGCTTTACGAGATTATAACCCAAATCATCCTGATCAAAACTATCAATGCGATTGCACAATACTTGAGCGCACTATTTTTCCGCTCTATCGAGATTCCTATATTCAACATTACAGTGCTGGAAAAAAATTAGATAATAACCATCCTTTCCCAGAGCATAAACCAATTGATTGCAGATTCGTTGGTTCTTATATTTTATGAAATCGGTTAACTTTAATTTTAGATCTGATGGCCTAGGAATGCGGCTATATAATATTTCAAATTTATACATTCTTAATAAATATTATAATTATAAAATTAATGCTCATTGGCCTAAAAACTGCCATTGTTATGCTCATTTTTTAGATTTGTTTGAAAATGTTATCGATATTAACTTTGTTAATGAAAAGTTTGAAGGGTTAAATGCAAATCCTAGCCTAATAGTTCATGAAGAGAACCAAAAGAGCAAAAATGCATTTTCTAATAGAGATTTATCGTTCTATCAAGCAATATTACAACCAAAACCTTTTATCATAGATCATTCACTAAAGTTAATTGAAAAATATAAATTAGATAAAAATACATATGGATTATATTTAAGATGTCCCGAAAGTTTTGATTTTAGATATTTTTTACATGGTGAACCAATACCTCCAAATAAATATTATAATGGCAGATCTCAAGAACTTATTGATTTTTTAAAATTTTTTGAGAAACAAAAAAAGTTACATGATAAAAGAATAATGCTAATTAGTGATAGTAAAATTTTGTGCAAATATATGCTTTCTAAATATAAAAAAATGTTTACTATAAAAGAAGATAAATCCCCAAACCACAAAGGCACTCTACCTAGACGCAGTAAAAACTCAATAATATCTGGCTTAAAATGCTGCTTCCTTTTAAAATCTTGCACCATGTTAAATAAAAAACAAATCAGTGCTTTTGCCAGCCTTCCACATTGGCTTCCAGAAATTAATTAGATATTATTAAATATTTTATTATTATATATAGTGAATTTATACAATCTTCCAACACATAAAGAAAGCCCAAAAATAGTTGATGCTGTAGTTGAAATTCCTAAAGGGGTTAGCACTAAATATGAATATCACCCAAGTGGTTATTTTTGCTACGATAGAAGTTTGGCTAGTGCCATGGTTTACCCTTCAAGCTATGGCTTTATACCCAGCACATATGCGGACGACGGAGACCCTCTTGACATATTAGTTTACAACAGAATACCAATAGATAGAGGCACAGTTGTAGAATGTAGCGTGATCGGTGTTCTTGATATGGAAGATGAAGGCTCTACAGTTGGCTTACATAAAGATTATAAAATACTTGGAGTACCAACCTCTCATGTAAGAGACTATCAATCACTTTCAGATATAGATCCAATGTTTTTAAGTATTGCCAAAAACTTTTTTCTACACTATAAAGATTTAAATCATAAAGAAGTTAAAGTTCTTGATTGGCATGAAAAAGATAAAGCTTTTGAAGTTATTAATCAATCATTAAGAAAATCAGATAGGAGGTTTGAATGACGCTTATATTTATATTAACTCTTTTTTATGGACTTATTGTCTACCAAGAAGAAAAAAAATGGGAAACTCATAAATGGAGCAAATTATTGGTTTAGATAGATTTGAAACAGGGGAATTTATTCAAAACAAGCTTAAAAAAAAAGAGCGTTGTATAATATCCAGATGGGGTGATGGAGAGTATCATATCTTAAACCATAAAAATGTTCAGCAGACTGCCGACCATCAAGGCTCTGGAAAAGAAAAAAATAGAATAAGCCCATACTTGCTGGAAGCTTTGCAATATAAAAAGCAATTTGTCTGTATAGGAGGTCTTGGAGCTATCGATAACCCAAAAGCCGAGGGTTTGTGGCCTGATGTCGGAAGGTATTATATAAAAAATTCTGGGCATAATCTTTTTGGTGCAGCTAACTGGCATGTACACGATTATAAATTGACATCTAAACTTGTTACTAAGTTTTTTCAAGGCCCAACCCTTATAGCACAAATAAAGAAAATGCATGGGACTCAGATAAAAATTTATTTTCAAAAGTAAAAAATGCTCTAAAAAATAAAGATTTTGATAATGTTATTTTAAGTGCTGGCAAAGCTAGTAAAATTCTAATCCCAATGCTTGTTCCGCTGTGTAATGCTCATTTGATAGATTTTGGTTCTTGCATAAATGCTATTTTAGCACCACACACTAGCTACGATTTAATTACTTCTTGGGGCATGAGTTGGGCAAAATTGTCAAACTGGGGCAAACCTAATAAAGAGAGGCTAGAAAAACTTTCAGAACAATTTATTAACCAACTATAATAAGGACAAAAAATGGACGCAATTAATGAACTCTGGCAATTAGATTGGGGCGATGGCTTGCTTTTGACTGCAATGCTAATGGCTTTATATACATACAAAGTTTGGATTGACAACAAATTCAAAAAATAATGTACCTAGTTTTAGGTAAAAATGGATATATAGCGCAAGCTATTATAAAAGAATTAGAGCGCAGGCAATTAAATTATTTAGCTCTCAGTAGGTCTGACTTAGACTATACCGATTTTAAAGAATTTACTTGTTTTTATCATACTAATTACAATAGCCATTCTACCCCCACAAAAAATTGTAAAATTATTAATTGTGCAGGCTATATTGGCAAGCCAAATGTAGATGCCTGTGAGTCAAATAAAGGTGATACAATTATGGGAAATGTTGTCTTCCCTACTAATTTAGCAAATCATTGCTCAACCAACGACTCGACTTTAGTTCAAATATCATCTGGATGCATCTACAACAAAAAAATCTCCACACGGGACATATAATATTACAAACAAAGGCTCTATAACAACAAGGGAAGTTGTAGACTTAATAAAGCACCACTTAAAACCAAGCAAGCACTTTAATTTTTTTAAGGATTACAATAAGTTTTTGAACGAAGTAGCGACACCCCGATCAAACTGTGTATTAGACACCTCAAAATTAGAAAATATTATGCACGTCAGAACGGCCAAGCAAGCCCTCAATGATGCATTAGCTAAATATGATAAGCGATGAATATAAATTTGTATTTATCTTACTACCAAAGACTGGCACCACTAGTATCGTTAGATCAATTCATAAACTTGGCAACAAAGTTGACAAAAATAAATTTTGGGCAGCTGAAAAACATTATGATAAAATTGAGAACAATCATTTAGATTACTTAAAGGTAGCTACTTGTAGAAATCCGTATTCTAGATGTATTTCTATTTGGAAATATTGGAACTCTCGTTTTAATCAAATAAAAGCCCCAACTGTTAGTTTTCCTTATTTTATGTCGAGATTTTTAAAAATAAAAAATAATACAATTAATACATTTGGTATTTTAGAAGAAATACATTTCACTTCATTAGTTGAAGGAGTTTCGTTAGCTACAGGGGGAATCTTGTCTCATATTGATATTGACTTTTGGATTAAGTTTGAAAGCCTGCAAGAAGACTTTAATATTTTTCTAGACAAAACTGGACTCCAAAGGCGACAGCTACCACATAAGAATGCAACACAACACAGACACTATGTTGAATATTACGATGATGAGACTCGTGAAATCGTTGCGGAAAAATACGCAAAGGACATCAATTATTTTGGATACAAATTCGGAGAATAATTATGGATAAAATTATATGGTACAATGATAGAGGAGAGTTAAATAAACTTTGTGAATTTATTGAGCAAAGATCTTTGATGATTGAAATAGGTTCTTTAGTAGGTGCAAGCACTGAAATATTTTCAAAATATTTTAAAAATGTTGTTTCAATTGACCCATACATAGGTGGGTACGATGAAAATGATATTAACTCACAACAGTTTAGACTTGATGAAGCAAAAGTAATTTTTGCTGAAAAATTCAAACACAATCAAAGTGTTACCCAATTAAATATCACAAGCGAGCAAGCAAGTCATAATTATCAAGATGATCAATCAATTGATTTAGTCTACATTGACGCCGTACATAAATACAAAACAGTTTTACATGATATTAATATATGGAAAAATAAGACAAAATATATTGCAGGTCATGACTGGAACTGGCCAGAAGTCAAATCTGCAGTACTTGATAGTTTTAGTGAGGAGGAAATAGTAATATTCCAACCAAATCACTGGATAGTTAAGAAAGCCGTGTAACATATTATGTGTTAAAGTTATTACCTGTGGTTTTATTAGCAGGCTGTGTTGCAACTCATGGCCCAAAACCAAGTGACACAATTTTTAAAGAAGAGGATAGAGATTGGCTTAAAATTTATGAACATGAGCTTAAGGTTGCTAGAGAAAATGGGGATGTAGATGCTTGGAGATTCTTTTTTCCTGAATACCTCAAAGAATTGAAAAGTAGAACTAAATAAGTATTATCTAATATGAAATTAGACTGTGTTTTAAGCGCTTCTACATATGACGAGGAATATGCACCTTGCATACCTTATTTTATTAAATTTTGGAAGCACTTATACCCAAATATAGATGTCAAAGTAGTATTTATCAACGACTCAATACCTCAAGAGTATAACCAATATGTCGATCACTTAATATTATTCAATCCTCAAGATGACATTCCAAAACCTTTGGTTGCTCAGTTGATCAGGTTATTTTATCCAGCTTTATTAAATTACAAAAATGCCATTATTATATCTGACATAGATATGCTTCCGTTAAATAATACATATTATACCGATTCAATTAAAAATATTGAAGACCATATGTTTGTTTCGTATAGAAAAGTAGATTCTCTTTTAAAGAAAAACGAAACCTCTATGTGCTATAATGCAGCCCTAAACAATACTTGGTCTAATTTATTTAAAATTAACAGCATTAATGATATACATTTAAAACTTGAAAACATTTGGCTTTCTAGCCCACACTACAAAAAAGGTGGTCAAGGATGGGGTACAGATCAAAATTTATTATATACAACTGCCTCAAAATCAAACGACTTTATTCATCTTGACGATCACAATACTTCTTTCAAAAGGGGAAAAGATGACCACCATTGCAGAAAACCAATTAATAAAGATGAAATCAATAATATCTTTTTAAATTTAAAAACTTAGAAAGACTTTTTTGCTTGAAAAAGAATGTTTAGAAAAATTAGCCAAAAATTATGAATGCTCATGCGGATTAAATACGTTTCATTTTCCCAAAATTGTTTGCAGTTATGATATACCGAATGAAAGAGGTTTTGTTTTAACTGACTGCGGCAACGATTTATATTATTTTTGGAAAAAAATCTACATAGAAGGCCGCAATCGATGGAATGACGATAAACTCCGTAATAAAATACCTGTTTTAGAAGATCAGGTAAATTGCATTATTCGATCTTTAGAGCTTAACAATATACAGCATTTAGACATGGGGAAAAAGTCAACAGCCTTAAATGGTTCTAATCTGTGCTTAAGCCGCAAAGGTGTACTTTCTTTAATTGACTTTGATATAGCCTCCATCGGACAAAGCTATCTTTCTAAAGAATTTGAAAATAAAGCTGATAAGGATTGGCCTGGTTATGAAGGTTTTAAAATAAAAATTCTGGACGTATGCAAACAGATTGCAAAATAGAAAAAAACATCTTAAATATAGTCACGCCTTGCTCAAGACCAGAAAATTTAGTTAAATGCCTGAGGTCTTTTTGCGATACAACTTCTATAAAATGGCATATTGTTTTTGATAAAGATGTAACCTCTCCAAACATTAAATTAAATAAAAAAAATGTATCACTAATAAAATTACATAGCGATCAAAAATCTCATTGGGGAAATTGCCTTAGAAACATGGCTTTGGATAAAATAAATTCAGGCTATGTTTATTTTCTTGATGATGACAATTTGATGCACCCACTATTCTGGAACCACTTTAAAAACTTTGAGAAGGGTAAATTTTATACTTTTTTATGGGATAAACAATCAAAGCCTAATTTAATTATTAAAAAATTTTCCGACGGAGGATTTTATATCACTAATTGTAGCCACGATTTCCCAAACATAAAATATAATTCACTCGAAAATGCAATTGCCGATTACCCTGATATTGTAACTAGATTTAAAAAAACAAAATTAATAGATTATCTTTATCCTTACTACCCAATTCGAAATCACATAGATTCATCTATGGTCTGTATAGATGCAAATTTAATCAAAAACTCAAGATGGATTGAATATGATCGTGGTGCAGATGGAGTTTTTATACAAGAGGTTTTTCAAGCTAATAAAAATTGCTTGACACATATAGATAAAAAAATAAGCTATTATAATCATATAAACCAGCATGAATAAAGTATTTCAAATAGGATTCAATAAGTGCGGAACTAGGTCTTTATGTCATCTCTTTTCTCAAAGTCAAATCCCAACGATCCACTGGTATAATCATAAAGGCATATTGCCTAAATTAATGTTAGCTAACTTTTTTGCAGGCAGGCATTTAATTCCATCACAATATGAAAAGTATACTTTTTTTAGCGACCTAGAACATGTTTACCAAAACGACTACATCCCGATCCATAGTTATTTATTTTATAGAACCTTATGTCAGAATTACCCGTCCGCAAAATTTATTTTAAACATAAGACCTATCGATAATTGGGTTAACTCCAGAGTCAATCATGACAATGGTAAATATTTATCTCGTTTTCAATCAATGTTAAATTTTAATAAAGAAGATACCATATCTTACTGGAGAGATCATTTTAATAATCATATCAAAAATGTAAAACAATATTTTAAAGACAAGCCCAATAAGCTTATTGTCTTCGATATTGAAAATGATAACATTAATAAATTAATTAATTTTTTTCCAGAATTTGATTTGAAAAATGATAATTGGATACAAATTAAAGGCTAGTTGTGAAATTTGCCATATATCAGTATTTTGCTAAAAGCGACACAAAGCTATGCGATATTAATTCCAGTGATTATCATAATTTAAGTCACAAGTCAGTATCAAAATATAGTTTTAACTATAATATTGATTATCAATTAATTACAAAAGGTCATAAAATTACTCCTTTCTACGGAATATTTACCCCTTTTTCTGAGTCTTTATTTGATAATTATGATGCCATCTGCTTCATTGACTCAGATATTTTAATTACAACTAATGCAGAAAATTTGTTTAATTATTACAATAAACACAAAATCACTTGTCATATTATGCCAAATTTAGGTCATGCAAATACAGGAGTTGTTATTTTTCCTAAAATTTTCTTTTCTGAAATTAAATTTAAAATAATTGATAATTTATCTGACCTACATACCAATACTTTTCATAAATATGGGCCATACGATCAATTTATTTTAAATAAATTTTATCTACCAGATAAAATACACAATTTGCCAGAACACATGAATTATATTTTACTCCGCCGCCCTTTTGAGTCGAGGTTTGAAAAAAACATTATTCATTATAATTCTTATTGGAAAGATAAGATGCACGAGGACTTTAACAACCCTTTGATTTTAAAATGAAATTAGCCCACATCGCATGCCACAATCTATCAGGTCTAGCAAAACTAGTGCAATGTTTTGAGAAACTTCTTCTTAAATCTAATTTTTCAGTAAAAATCATTAACCCCGACATGAAGGCTGGCCACTGCGACTTATGTATTCACATGGAAAAAGTTTCGCCAGTTAATGTTGAACTGTCATCCCACAATGCATTAGTTCCCATGCCAGAACATGTATTATCGTTTGACTTTTATGATAAACTAGATTCAGTATTATGCGTTAATAAGTATGGATTTGATATTTTTAAAAATATAGAAAATAAATTTAATTTTAAAACCATCTTAACTGGATGCACAACATTTATAAATAAGCCGTTTTCTTTATGCGATAAAGATTATAATCAAGCTATACATCTAGCAGGAGTATCTCCTTGGAAAAATACTAACTTAGTTTTATCTACTTGGAAAAACAACCCACATCTACCAAAGCTACATGTTACCTGTTTAGACAGATCTCAATATAGAAGTTGTTTTCGTGAAAATAAATCGTTAATAGATGATTGCTCGTCCTCTGAAAACATTGAAATTCATCACAGCCCTTTGTCTAATGATCAAATCTCAGACCTACAATCTTTAGCTGGTCTGTCAATTTGCCCGAGTTCAGCGGAGGGTTATAGCAATTACATTAACGAATCTTTACACTTCGGTAGCATTGTGATAACCTTAGATTACCCACCCATGAATGAGTTAGTTAATTCAAATCATGGAATATTAATTCCATCTTTTCATGCTGACTATAGAGGCAAATTTAATATCAGTTGCAGAAGTTTTCTTGAGTCAAAATTATTGAGCGCAATCGTCAAATATCTTGATATGCCACTCAGTTGTAAAATGGAAAAAAGTATAAATTCACACAATCACTATATTGACAATCAATTATTTTTTGTTAATAATTTTACTAATTTTTTAAAAACTCTTCAATGAACATTTTCCCATTACCATATTCAATACCTAGAGAAAAAATAAGAAATTTAGGAAATCTAAATAATAAAAAAAGAATTATATCTCTTCATTCAGCGGGCGAAGTAGTAAAAGATTGGTCCACCTTTAAACCGAACTATTCTTACAATACAGAAGCTTCTTACTACGATCAATACGAAGAGTCAAAATATGCGGTTACTAAAAAAAAAGGCGGCTGGGATTGCTTAAGGCACTATGAAATTTTAGCCAATAATTGCTTGCCCTTATTTGAAAATTTAGAAAAATGCCCTAAAAAAACTATGTTTAATTTTCCAAAAGAAATTTTAATCTATGTAAAAGACAATTGGAAAAACATTACCGATACTGAATACAATAGTATTGTAAAATATATTCACAAATATACAAAATCTAACTTAACTTGCGAATCTTCTGCTAGATATTTATTAAAATCAATTAACACAAACAATTATAAGCAGCCAAAAATATTAATGATTAATAACAACTTAATGAAAAAGAAAAATTGGCCTAATTATTCTCAATTTTTGATTACAATTGGATTAAGAAATGTATTACATGAAAAATTTGTCGAATATCCAAAAAACGAAATACTTTATAAAAATTATAAAGGGCCATCTGGCTATGGTAGAGGATTTACATACAGCAAAACATTAAACGACCTAAATATTGATAGAAACAATATAGAGAAAAAAATAAAAAATAAAGATTTTGATTTTATAATATATGGTCTAATGGGAAAACAAGAAACAGATTTTGGTGATATACGATTAAATTGCCCATTTTGGGAAATCGTAAAAGAAAAATACGACAGCAATCGCATTGCATTTATCTATGGTTCAGATAAAATGCACAGCAAAGACAACATTAAATTATTAGAGCATTTAATGTTTCATTCCAAACATGGATATTGTTTTGTTAGAGAATTAGACATCGATTAAACAATCATAAAACAATGTACGAACATGCAGGTATAAAATACATAAGCCATAATGTCTTATCTGAGTCCACTCAAGCAGAGAAAGACAATATGACTTTACAAAAACATACAGTAGAATTAAAAGATGGAGTGTTTTGGAATTTACGCGGCGTTCCCAAATGGGAGTGTGGTAAATTATTTCACACAAATAAGGAAAAGACTAGAGAGATTATCTTTGAATGTTTTGATTATTGCAAGCAGGGCGGAACTCATGATCCTAGATATTTTTATTTTAAAAATGATTTATATTTATTATTTAATG